>Ga0066376_10003366_pt1 | contig 14351 bp, 14 predicted proteins | sample Knorr_S15_td_Bot_FD_77009 | JGI IMG/M metagenome (GOLD analysis project Ga0066376, IMG submission 77009) | Marine microbial communities from Southern Atlantic Ocean transect - Knorr_S15_td_Bottom_ad_5009_LV_A | ecosystem: Environmental > Aquatic > Marine > Oceanic | place: Southern Atlantic... | reverse complement strand
ACGGAGCTTATTGAAAAGTTAGGTGAAATGAATTTGTCGTTTGGGATGGATGTATCTGATCGAATAATAGACACAAATTAGCAGAAGATATATGAGACATCTGAATTCAAAAAAGAAGCTTGGACTTACATCCAGAACTCATCGAAAAGCAATGTTGAGTAATATGGCAGTTTCAATTATCAAGCATAAAAAAATTAAAACAACTCATGCTCGAGCTAAAGAACTGCAAAGGTTTCTTGAACCATTAATTACATTTGCGAAGCGTGGAGATCTTCATGCTCGTCGCCAGGTGCTTAGAAAAATAAAACATAAGGAGATTGTCCACACTTTATTCCATGAAATTGCTCCGATTTATTCTGAAAGAGCAGGAGGATATACACGGATAACAAAACTGGGATTTAGAGACAACGATCGTGCATCAGTATCACAAATAGAACTCATTGATTATGTAGATAGTATTGACACAAAAGAAAAACCTGAAGAGAAAAAACAATCAAAATCAAAAAAAGAACAATCTGAGGTTACGAAATAGAAACATTTTTGAGATAATTAATTGAACAAATATCTAAACAAAGTTTATAGGGCAACATTATATGTTGCCTTTCTTTTTACATGTATTTCTAATCAATCTTTTGGGAATGTATTTAAACATAATTATTTGTGGGTTGTACGAGATGCGATGACAACTCAAAGAAAAATTGATCATTTAATTGAATTTGCGAATAAAAATAATTTTGATCATTTATTAGTACAAATTCGTGGTCGTGGAGATGCTTTATATTCTTCTGAATTTGTTCCAAGAAATTCAGAGATTTCTGATTCTTTATTTGATCCATTAGACTATATATTAAAAGTAGGTCATGAAAACGACATACAAATCCATGCATGGATGAATATGTACATTTTGTGGTCATCGGAAAATCCTCCAAATAATAAGAATCATTTGTATTATACTCACCCGGAATGGATTGACGATGGGGAACTGTATAAAGATTTAAATGATTTTAACCTGACAAATTTTGAAAAATTAAATTTAAAAAATGGCCTTTATCTTTCACCATATCATGAAGAAGTCACTCCATATTTATTAAATGTTTTAAGTGAAGTACTAGAAAAATATGATATAGACGGTTTGCATTTAGATTATATTCGATATAACAATGTTAAGAATAATGGGAATGAAATTAATTATCGAAACTTCAAAGAAGAAGACTATAAGCGAAATACAATTACAAATTTGGTAATGGAAATTAGAAAATTAATTTCAGAACTTTGTCCTGATTGTAAATTATCTGCGGCGGTTAAACCAAATATATATTTAGCACGTGATCAGTTTTTTCAGGAATGGGATGTTTGGTTAGTTGAAGGATATCTTGACTTTGTTATGCCAATGAATTATATACCATCACTTCGAAAGTTCATATCAAATATTGATTTGATTTATGAAAATTTTCCAGAAAAATATATAGAAAAAATTATAATGGGTATTTCTACATATAATCAGTCTCCGTCGGAAGTTGTTCAAAAAATTGACATTTCTAGATTAAGGGAATTTCCAGGAATATCAATATTTTCCTATAATGTTATAAAAGAAAAAAAGAGTTATTATTCAAAAATAGCTAAAGCAATTTCAGAGTAGTTCATAATTTAGAGTAACCTAAAAATATTTGAAAAATAGCTTATGAACAAACGAATTATTACTGCACCAACTGGCGTACAATTATCATGTAAAAACTGGCAAATTGAAGCTCCATTTCGAATGATTCAGAATAACCTCGATCCGTCGGTAGCAGAAAACCCGGATGAATTAATTGTTTACGGAGGAAAAGGGAAGGCTGCCAGGGATTGGGAAAGTTTTGAATCAATATTGATAACATTAAAACGATTAAATCCCGATGAAACTTTATTGATTCAATCAGGAAAACCTATAGGAGTTCTCAGGACTCATATTCAATCTCCAAGAGTGTTAATTGCTAATTCAAATTTGGTACCAAACTGGGCGAATTGGGAACATTTTAATACGTTAGATAAACTGGGACTTTTTATGTATGGACAAATGACGGCAGGTTCATGGATTTATATTGGTACACAGGGTATTCTTCAAGGAACTTATGAAACTTTTGCCGCAGTTGGTAAAAAACATTATGGTTCTGATTTAACGGGAAAATTTATATTGACGGCAGGTTTAGGTGGAATGGGTGGAGCTCAACCACTTTCTGTGACTATGAACAATGGAGTGTGTCTAGCAGTAGAAGTTGATCCGCACAGTATTACCAGAAGGTTGGAAACAAAGTATCTGGATATGGCAACAGAATCATTAGATGAAGCTTTGTCACTTGCTCGAGATGCTGTATTATCAAAAAAACCTCTATCGATTGGATTATTGGGAAATGCAGCAGATATTATTCCTCAGATTGCTGAATTAGGTGTGATTCCGGATTTGGTGACTGATCAAACTTCTGCTCATGATGAACTGGATGGATATATTCCAAATAATATGACTTTTCAGGAAGCGTTAGAATTAAGGAAATCTAACTCTGATAAATATATACAAGAGAGTTTCCGATCGATGGCGGAACATGTAAAAGGGATCCTCAAATTAAAAGATATGGGTTCCATTGCTTTTGATTATGGAAATAATATTCGTGGTCAGGCAGAAAAAGCTGGTGTAAAAAACGCTTTTGATTTACAAGGCTTTGTTCCAGCCTATATAAGACCATTATTCTGTAAAGGTAAAGGCCCATTTCGATGGGTTGCTTTATCTGGAGATCCTCAAGATATTTTTAAAACGGATGAAAAAGTTCTAGAACTATTTTCAGATGATGAAGCATTGGTTCGATGGATAAAATTAGCACAAGATAAAATACAATTCCAAGGTCTGCCAGCGAGGATATGTTGGCTTGGATATGGAGATCGCGCCAAACTCGGCGTTGAATTGAATAAAATGGTTGCATCTGGAGAAATTAAAGCGCCAATTGTGATTGGAAGGGATCACTTGGATACAGGATCGGTTGCGTCTCCTAATCGGGAAACCGAAGCAATGAAGGATGGATCAGATGCAATCGCTGATTGGCCACTATTGAATGCGTTAGTAAATACAGCAAGTGGAGCAACCTGGGTTTCAATCCACCAGGGAGGTGGCGTAGGAATGGGGATGTCTATTCATGCGGGTCAGGTCATCGTTGCTGACGGAACTCCGGAAATGGAAATTCGGATTAAAAGAGTGTTAACTAATGATCCCGGGATGGGAATACTTCGCCATGCTGATGCTGGATATGAGGACGCAATTTCCAACGCAAAAGAATGGAATGTGGATATTCCACTAATCAAGTAATGCTAAAGCTTGCCAATATTTCAAATTTAGTTACTTATCAAACAAAATCAAATTCGATCGAAACTTTTTCAGATGTTGATTTACTCATTAATGGTGAATTTATAGAAGAAATTGGGATTTCTCTTGATGATTCACAGCAAACAATCGATTGTTCTGGTCGATTAGTTACTCCAGGTTTTGTGGATTGTCATACCCATTCAGTATTTTATAATGGACGTGAAGAAGAATATAGCAAGCGATTGAGTGGAATATCGTATCAGGATATTGCACAAGAGGGTGGAGGTATTAATGCTAGTATTCAAGGCGTTCGGAAAGCTTCTGAAAATGAATTACTTGATAAAGTATCCAAACGAATGAAACGATTTATAAAACTTGGTACAACGACGGTTGAATCGAAAAGTGGATATGGATTGGATACAGAATCAGAATTGAAATCACTACGTGTTTTGGATAAACTTAATCAATATCTCCCAATAGACATTGTTCCAACATTTTTAGGTGCTCATGCTTTTCCACCGGAATATTCTGATAATCATAATGGATATGTAGAATTACTATGTAATGAAATGATTCCCGAAGTTGGAAAACAGGGGATTGCAAAATATTGTGATGTTTTCTGTGAGAACGGATATTTTACTGTAAATCAATCAAAACAAATATTGGAAACAGCAAAAGATTATGGAATGATTCCCCGTATCCATGCAGATGAATTCAAAGATTCCGGTGCAGCTAAATTAGCAGGAGAAATCGGAGCAATTTCAGCAGATCATTTAATGGCTGTGAGTGATTCAGGGATTCAATCTCTTTCAAGTGAAGGAGTAACAGCAACTCTTCTCCCAGGAACAACTTTCTTTCTGGGATCTAACTCTTACGCACCAGCGAGAAAATTATTAGATGCAGGGATTTCTATTGCATTGGCAACAGATTTTAATCCTGGAAGTTGCCATATACAATCAATGCCGTTCATCATTTCACTGGCATGTTTGAATTTAAAATTAAATCTTGAAGAAGCATTTCAGGCAGCAACATGGGAATCTGCAAAAACGTTAAATGTACACAATGAAGTAGGAAGTTTGGAGGTTGGAAAAAAAGCAGATATTGTAATATGGGATTTGGAACGATTAATCGAAATTCCTTATTTTATATCAGATATTCCCATCTACAAAGTAATTAAATCTGGATCTTGTATTTAGTGGAATACGAATAATATTGGAGTATAGATAAAATTGAATATTTTCAAGGGTTCATTAATTTTACTTGTTAGCATACAGTGTTTGTTTGGGAATTATGCTTTCTACAGTAAAGTAAAAAATATGTGTTCATCGTATCGATTGAACGTATTTCAAGAGAACATGCATTTATCTGACGATGAATTCACCTTAACACTGGATAGTAAACGAAATAACTTTGAAAGAGTTATTTTGATTGGTTTCGCATCTGTTGGGACCGCAATAGAACATCAGAAATATTTATTAGAAAAAGAAAAAATTAAACAAACTTTAATACCTGAAACCGTGACAATAATTGTAAATATACCCGTCACACGAAATAATTTAATAATTTCTGCATCTGCATCTTCAATTTTGATTGAGAAATTTTCAACCGGAAGAATTGATTCAAAACAGTTCATGCAGGAGATTAAAGATTCAATTCAAACACTATAAGGAGGAAGAATGTTAGATCCAACATCATGGTCAGGTTTATTCACAGAATATGCAAGGGCACTAGGCTGGTCAGTAGTGGCTGCTGTCGGTTTCGCTTTTGGAATTGGAATCGCGTTAAAAGTTTTTGATTGGCTATCAACAGATATAGACGAATGGGAAGAAATCAAAAAAGGAAATATGGGTGTTGCTCTTATTTTTATTTCATTGATAGTTATGGTTGGTATCCTCGTTTATAAAGTGATCTAAATATTACAAATCTCAATTCGCTATTATTCAACATTTTATTCTAAAACAGATTTTGTCTGAATGAGCGATAAAAAGATAGACTCTAAGGAAGTTGGATTAGAATTAGGTCTTGTATTAGGTCGGTATTTCCTAAAAACTGACGATCTTCATTATGGATATTGGCCAGATGATTTAGAGGTCGATGTATCCAACTTTCAAACTGCACAAAAATATTATTCTGATTTTATTTTTTCTCACATTCCTGAAGGCACTCAGAAAATTCTGGATGTTGGAAGTGGATCCGGGAATTTTGCGAAAAGATTAGTTGATAATAAATACTCGGTAGATTGTGTCTCTCCAAGCAAATACCTTACAAATCAAATTCAGGATAAATTAGGAGATTCTGTTGAAGTATTTCCATGTATTTATGAAGATGTCCAAACTGAAAAACGATATGATTTGATTCTTTTCAGCGAAAGTTTTCAATATATAAATATTCGATCAGCTCTTGACAAATCTTTAAAATTACTGAGCAACAATGGACATGTTTTGATTTGTGATTTTTTCAGGACAAATGCAGAAGGAAAAAGTCCACTTGGAGGTGGACATATCTTATCAGAATTTGAAGAAAATATAATCCAGTTTCCCTTCAATGAAATTAAAAATATTGATATTACAAAACAAACTGCTCCCACAGTTCATGTTCTTGATGATTTCTTGAGTAAAGTTGGGTTGCCGTTTAAAAATATGTTAAGCAGTTATGTTCAAAGCAATTATCCGGGGTTTTCGAAATTGCTTAATTGGAAATTTAAGAAAAGGTTTAAAAAAATAAATCGAGTATATTTTTCCGGAAGTATGCGAGCTGAAGCCTTTCAAAAGTTTAAGTCTTACAGACTTTATCTTTATAGAAAAAATTAATTCAAAATAGTAAATATGCGACTAGAATTATTCTAAAAATATCTTCATAATTCATTTCTCAACGGAGTTTAATTGTTCAAATATAATCTGATGTTTCTATTTATTTATTTCTAAGAAAGATTAATATTTATTTACTCAATATAAAAGAAACAATTCTTGATGAAATGAGTATGAATTTCCTTAACTTTCCCAAACAATTCTGTGGAAAATTTAATAAAATAGATTAGATAATATGGGATTTTTAGATTCTGTTTCAAATATGTTTACTTGGATATCAGGAGATATCTCAATTGATCTCGGAACAGCGAATACTCTTATCTGGTTAAAGGGTAAGGGGATAATAATTAATGAACCTTCAATTGTTGCCAGATCGGTTCATGATAATAAAATCGTAGCAGTTGGTCAGGAAGCCAAAGATATGGTGGGGAAAACTCACAGAGAATTAGAAACAATTCGCCCACTACAGGATGGTGTTATTGCTGATTTTAATATGACGGATGGAATGATCCAGGGTTTTATACAAAAAATTAATTTGAATCGATTAGCGAGGCCGAGGATGGTACTATGTGTACCAAGTGGTGTAACACCGGTAGAAAGGAGTGCTGTTAAAGATTCAGGGCAAAGAGCAAATGCACGTGAAGTATATTTAATTGAAGAACCTATTGCAGCTGCGATTGGCATTGGACTGGATATTAGTAAACCCATTGGTAATATAATTGTTGATATAGGAGGTGGAACGACAGAGATTGCAGTCATTGCATTAAATGGTGTAGTTACAAAAGAAGCAATTCGGATCGCAGGAGATGAGATGGATGAATCAATTGTTCATTGGTTTCGATCTGAACATAAACTCGAGATTGGTTTGCCTACAGGTGAAGTAATTAAAAAATCGGTTGGTTCTGCAATGAGAATTAAACCAACGACTATTTCTGTGAAAGGGAGGGATTTAGTTTCCGGAATACCGAAGACGATTGAAGTTTCTTCGGATGAAATTCGTCAGGCAATGAAAGATCCTGTAAATGCAATTGTAGAAGCAGTAAAACATGCGTTAGAAAAAACTCCTCCAGAATTGGCATCAGATATTTTAGACAGAGGCATTATTCTGACCGGTGGAGGAAGCCTGTTAAAAGGAATTGATCAAATAATCAGAGAACGCACAAATGTTCCGGTTAATGTGGCTGAAGATCCATTATTATCTGTCGTGAAGGGTACCGGTATAGTTTTGGAAAATGTGAAAAAATATGAGGATGTTTTAATGTAGTGTGATTGTAAGGACTTTATACTTATCTATACTGAAAAATAAACATCATATTGTGTTTATTATATTTTTTAGTATTTCACTTAATCTTCTTTTGACTAGCGATTCTTCCCCCAGCCTGAATTTGGTACGTGGAAAAGCACTTGATATTTTCTCTTTTTTATATTCACCTGTTGCGTGGGTGAAATCTTCATTCCTTCTTGAAGAGGAGAATGTTCTTCTACGTGAAAAAAACCTCCGATTATCCCTTCAGGTTGAATCCATGGTACATTTAGTTACAGAAAATAGGAGACTTGAAAGCCTTTTGGATTTTAAACGTGAGAGCAAATTAACCCTTCTAGCAGCAAAAGTTGTAAATAAGGGAATTCATTCTAATGTAACATCCTTATCAATCGATGTTGGTTCTTATTCAGGTGTTCAATTGAACAACCCTGTTTTGACATCTTCAGGTGTAATAGGAAAAACAATATTTGTATCAGAACAGTCTTCAATTGTCCAGTTAATGAGTGATCTAAATTATCGTTTGAGTGTTCGGATATTACCTAGCGATGCTACCGGAATTCTCCGCTGGATAAAATCAAATTTTTGCGAAATCAGTGAAGTACAAAAAAATGCAAATATAGTAATCGGGGACAAAGTTGTTACTTCAGGCTTCAGTAAAATTTACCCCAGGAATCTTCCTGTTGGAGAGGTTATTGGAATAGCCAGTAATCGTGATGGATTTCAACAGACTATTTCTGTTCAAGTAAATGATGATTTAGGTTCATTAATCAATATTTTTATAATAACAGATCAGGAAAATGAATTCGACTAAAATATTTTTTCCAATTATCGGGTTGTTTTTACTGCAATTTCTTTTATCTGATTTTTTATCAATAAATGGCATTCGACCAGATTTTATCCTGATTTACATATTATATACCAGTATTCGATATGGAAATTTTTATGGAGTTATAGTTGGATTTTTTTTAGGAATACTGGTTGATTTAGTAGGTGTAGGTTCGTTTTTCGGATTAACATCTTTAACTTTTGTGATTACAGGGTATTTAGCAGGTTTTTTACAGGATAAAAATGAAACCATGATACCAGCTTATTTTCATTTGAATTGGTTTTGTATTGTCCTCATTCATTTTTTTGTGTACTCATTTGTTCGCTACCAAGATTTATTTGAGAATAATCTATATGTTTTTTGGTCTACCTGGTTTTGGACCACGGGATATACATGTGGATTTTTACTGATTCTTCAAATGATATATCCAATTCAGGAATTTGATTAAATGCTGAAAGCTGAAAATCTCATCCCCAAAGGACGCTATTATATTTTTTCCGGAATTGTGATAATACTCATGATTGTTCTAATCAGTCGATTTTGTTATTTACAAATATTTAAATATGAGCAATACAAACATAAAGCTGAAATTAATAGAATACGTGCAGTTACCATAGATGCTCCCCGTGGTTTGATTCTTGATAGAAACCGTAATATACTTGTGGATAATTATCCAACCTACATTTTAACAGGAATTCCAGGTGAAATGGAGGATAGAGAAAATATTTTTTATACTTTAAGTTATTGCACAGGTATTGACTCCATAAATTTTGCTAAAAATTATAAAAAATATTATAGAGCTAAATTTGTTCCTACTCGTTTGATGAAAGATTTAACTATTCAACAAATTAGTATTCTTGAAGAGTATAAATTGGATTTACCTGGGGTTAATTATAAAAAATTTCCTGAAAGATATTACTCCAGCGAAATAAATGGATCACATTTTCTTGGACATTTAAAAGAAGTTGATTCTAAAATTCGCTCACAAATGGGAAATCCAAATAAATTTGAATTAGGAGATTTAATAGGGTGGACCGGGCTAGAAAAACAATATGAATCTCAATTAAGAGGAATGCGAGGAGTTAAATATTTGGAAGTAGATGCATTAGGACGTGAAATGGGTGAAGTTGAAGGATACAATAATCGCCGTGCGATACCTGGGAATGATTTAAGATTGACAATTGATTCTAAGTTGCAAGCATTATTGGAAGAAGAAATGAAAAATTATTGTGGAACAGGTATTGTGTCAATTCCAGAATCAGGAGAAATTTTAGCATATGTAAGTAAACCGGATTACCATCCAAACCTCTTTGTTGGAAAAATGGTTGCCGGAAGGTGGAATAAATTACTTAAAAACCAAAATCGTCCATTATTGGACAGAGTCACGACAGGATTATATCCACCTGGCTCCACTTTCAAAATTATTACTGCCTTGGCTTTGTTGGAAACAAACTTGATTAATCCTAAAGAAGAAATAGAGTGTACAGGTACTTATCAGTTTGGAAATCGAACATTTAAATGTTGGAAAGAAGATGGACATGGGTACGTTAATTTTCAGAAGGGTATAGCGCAATCATGCAACATTTATTTTTACCAAATGATTCAGAAAATATCATTCTCACGTTGGTCAAATATCTGTTTTAATTTTGGTTTTGGTGAAATAACTGGAATTGATGTTGCTTATGAAAAATCAGGTTTGATACCAACTGAAAATTACATGAATAATAAATATGGAAAGTGGGGATGGTCACGAGGAAATTTATTAAATCTGGCACTAGGACAGGGAGATATTTTGGTGACGCCTATACAAATGGTACAGTTTATTAACCAGGTTGTAACTCATGGTAATGCAGGTAGGTTACATTTAGCAGAAAGAAAAACACAAAAGAAAGTTATAAAAAATATTTTATCAAAAAATAATTGGGAAATATTAGAAAAAAGTTTGGAAGCAACTGTTAAAAACAATCAAGGTACAGGAAGGAATGCTGACCCCCATATTAATGGTCTCATAATTGGTGGTAAGACCGGAACCGCTGAAAATCCTCATGGTAATCCCCACGCATGGTTTATAGGATATGGAAAAAAAGGAGATAGTACCATCACTTCGGTAATCTTAATTGAAAATGGAGGACATGGCGGAGAAATCGCAGCACCAATATTCCGAAAAGTATTTTCTTACTATTTTTCTCCGAAGAGCCAGCATTTAGTTTTAAATAATCCATGATGATTTCACAAGTAAACAATACATTTTATAAACGACCAATGATTGTGATCTTTGCAAGTATGGTTTTGACTTCAATTGGATTAACCTCCTTATTCAGTATCTCCCCTCATCATAGTTCGGATGTAATGTCCAGTTCATTTTTAAAGCAACTTATTTTTCTAGGACCCGCAATCATTGGTTTAATACTCATGGTATTTATACCAAGATATCTAATTCATAAGTACATTTATATTATTTATGCTATAGTTCTGTGTGGGCTAGTGTTACCATATTTTAGTCAAAATGTGGCAGGTACAAATCGTTGGATAGATTTAGGTTTTATCGGTTTTCAACCATCGGAGTTTGCTAAATGGGTTATTGTAATTTGTCTGGCGAGGTATTTATCAGATCATAAATTAAAAATGAGAAATCTTTCTTCATTTATTATACCATTCATAATTATTATAATCCCTGCATTGATTGTTTTAAAACAACCGGATTTAGGCACTGCATTAGTTATGTTAATTCCGTTATTACCAATGCTATATTGGGCCGGGGCAAAATCATATCATTTATTTCTTCTGATTGCTCCTTTCTTCAGTATTTTGACTGCATTCCATCCTCTTCCTTTTTCAATTTGGGCAATACTTATGATCCTCATCATTCTTTTGGAGAAACCAAGCTTAATTGTTGGATTGATAGTATACTTTACAAATCTTTTTTTAGGATTATTGGCTCCGGTTTTCTGGAATTCATTAAAAGAATATCAGCAAAAACGGATTTTAACTTTGTTTAATCCAGAATTAGATCCATTAGGTGCTGCCTATCAGATTATTCAGAGTCAAACCGCTATTGGTTCAGGTGGTATTTTTGGAAAAGGAATTGGGGAGGGTACTCAAACTCACTTGAAATTTTTACCGGTTCAGGAATCTGATTTTATACTCTCTGTCATTGGGGAGGAAATGGGTTTTGTGTGCATAGCATTGATTATCCTAATATTTACTTGGCTGATTTTGACAATTGTAAAATTAAGTTATTCATCAAAAGACCGATTTTCAGGATTAGTTCTCATTGGAATTGCATCATTATTCTTATCTCACGTATTTGTAAATTCTGCTATGACCATTGGTATTATTCCAGTAAAGGGCCTTCCATTGCCATTTATTTCTGCTGGTGGTTCATTTCTAATCTCATGCTTTATGATGGTGGGGATTGTTATGAATGTTGGTGTTGATTCTCATGATTAATATATTTAAAGGAAAACTTATTGAAGTTCCTTAGAAAACAGGGTAAATTTATATCTTCATTTCATCGTTAATTTATAGGAAACCTATGAGTCATCAAAAAATACAAAAATATATAGTCGTTTTTTTCATACTATTAACTTCGCTTTTTTCTCAAGGAGAATTAAAATCTCTTGAAGCACAAATAAAGAGAGAAAGAGTGAGAATCGACTCACTTGAAACTCATTTCAATATTTTATTACCTAATCTCCTTCAAGCACTAAAAGCAACAGATTCATTAACAAAATCTATGGTGGCTTCGAATATTGCACTGATGAACCGAATTAATAAAAACGAAAATAAAATTCAATTATTAGAAGATAATGCCGGTAGTACAGATAGTACAAATTTTGAAATATTAGCGAAGTTAGTCATGATTGAGAATAAAATTGTTACATTGACGAACAGTTTTTCGGAAATGTATAATTTAAAATCCGAAAAAATCATAATTGCACCCACAGTAAAAGTAAGTCCATCTGAGTATAAAGAAATTTATATTGAAGCAATGAGCAATTATCACAAAGGGAACTATGAAGAAGCAATTCAAGGATTCTCAGTTTTGGTTGTTTCTGATCCGAATAATGAAATAAAATTAGCCGACAACAGTCAATATTGGTTAGCTGAATGTTATTATTCCCTAAAAAATTATAAACGATCTATCACGGAATTTAAAAAAGTAAGCCGTTTTCCTTCTTCGGATAAAGATGCAGATGCTCAATTAAAGTTGGGTCATGCATTTTTAAGTATGGGAGATTTAGATAAGGCAAGAGAAGCCTACCAAGATTTAATTGATCAATATCCCAACAGTGAATATCGACATGTTGCTTGGGAAACAATTAAACAAATTACTACCGAATAGATATTATGGGGTTAAAACTATTTTTTCTTACAACTGAAATCACTCCGTTCGTTAATGCATCGCTTCTTGCTGACTTTTCGGCATCTGTTCCATTACTCCTTCAGGGTAAAGGTCACGATATTAGAATTATGCATCCAAAATATGGTTTTATCAGTGAACGGAAATTTATTTTAAGGGAAGTTATTCGATTAAGAGAAATCCCATTCGTTTTTAATGGAAAAGATCAAATGACTTCAGCAAAAAGTGCTTTTATTCCTAGAACTAGAGTTCAAGTGTATTTTTTAGAGCAAACAGAGTGGTTTAAGCCTTTGTCGAATTTGATTTATAAATCAAAAAATGGGCGAGTCTTGGGTGATAATGATTTCCGTTACTCCTACTACAGTAATGCTTCGTTGGCAACATTACCCCACCTTTTTTGGCGTCCTAATTTTGTGATTTGTAATGGGTGGCAATCTTCGATGGTACCAATAATTTACAGCCAATTGTATAAAAGCGATAAATTTTATAAGGGAATTAAAACTGTGCAGGTTATTTATTCAATGGATCAATATGCAAAATTCAGCCGTAAATCAATTGAAGCAGCTGGAGTTAAAATTCCTGATAAACTGAAAAAGAGCACAATTAATGCATATGAGTTATCCGCATATTTTTGTGACCATATAATTGTTTTTAACACTCCCAAAAATGATTTAGCAGAAAAATTGTTAAAGCTAAAAGGAGTAAAAGCAAATAAGAAGAAAATATCTGTAATAAATTGGGATGATCCAGAAACCCCGAATTACTCTGAGATTGCCAAGGAGATGGAAACAGTACTAAAAAATATTCCCGGCTAATATTTCGACCCACATATCTAATTTCATGAATAATCTCATTTACAACTTAATCTTGGGGATTTGTGCATCTTTTTTATACCTATCTTGTTCAGAGCAGCCAATACGATACGAATTAGAAATCGGTGAAATTGAATCTTTCCGCCTTGATGCGGATTACATTGAATTTAAGACTTATCAGTCATCACCAGAGATGGGAGGGTTGTCAACACTTTATTTTGGACAAAAGGAAGGATTTTCAGATATTTATTCTCTAATTCAAATTGATCCTGTACCAATTTCTTATTATTTGGATACAACATATTTCAGTGATAGCACCTCCTATTATTTTGTAGGCTATGATTCAGTTCTGAGTGCGACATTTTCTTTGACTTTGGTTAATGCTAGTGATTCAGAATATCTTCCAGCTCTTTCCTATTGTTTTCCAGATTCTGATACGACGATATTTATAGAAAATGAATCTTCATTTTCTACTGTTAATTCAGAAATTATCACACAAGAAATTGATTGGAAATCATTAAATACAGATACTTTAGACAATGTTCATTTCTTATTTAATGCAGATTCGATATTTCATCAATACTTACTGAATGAAACTTTCGTAAATAGTAATACATTTAAAATTATTGGTATTGGCACAGATCCTATAGTTGCTTTCACAAATCCAAAGCTCGAAGTGCAATTTATAAAAACCACGGTAGATATTTTGGGGGATACAAGTTGGGTAGATACAGTCACAGCAACGCATGAGGCAAAGTACAAATTAACAATTGTAAATCCTGGAACATGGGAAGAAGAGGAGAATTATTATTTTATTGGAAGATCTAAAGGATTAAAAACCATTGTCAATTTCAATTTAGATACTTTATCAACACTTCCAGAGAATATCATTTTTATTGATGCTGATTTATATTTAAGTCACGACCGTGATTTTACTTATAATGATTT
>Ga0066376_10003365_pt1 | contig 14354 bp, 13 predicted proteins | sample Knorr_S15_td_Bot_FD_77009 | JGI IMG/M metagenome (GOLD analysis project Ga0066376, IMG submission 77009) | Marine microbial communities from Southern Atlantic Ocean transect - Knorr_S15_td_Bottom_ad_5009_LV_A | ecosystem: Environmental > Aquatic > Marine > Oceanic | place: Southern Atlantic... | reverse complement strand
CGGGGTACGCCACCCAGACCCGTCGAGCATGGAGTGAGCTGGCCGACGCCCACGGGCTCGTGGTGCTGGCCGACGAGGTGTATACGGACCTGGCGTACGACGCACCGGTGCAACCGATTGCGACCCTGAACCCTGACGCCCCGGTGATCTCGTTCTCGTCCATCTCGAAGGCGTATCAGGCGCCGGGATGGCGCGCCGGCTGGCTGGCAGTGAGTGGCGGTGACCGGCTGGACGCGGTCCTCGGCGCGATCAACGAGTTGGCGGACGGTCGGCTGTGCAGCGCCGGACCGATGCAGTTCGCCATCGAAGCGGCGCTGACGGGGCACGACGATCACAAGGCCACCTTCGTCCATGCGCTGCGGGAGCGGGCCGAAGTGACCGCTCGGCGATTGAACGACATCGAGGGCATCTCATGCGTGCCGCCCCGGGCCGCGTTCTATGCCATGCCCAAGGTGGATCTGCCTCCGGGACGCACCGACCAAGACTATGTGATCGGCCTGGTGCGGGCCACCGGGTTACTCTGTGTATACGGTTCGGGGTTCGCGACCGCGCCGGAGGACGGATTTTTTCGCATCGTGTTTCTCGCGTCGCCAGCGGAGCTCGACGCGATCTACGACACTATCGCAGGCTTCACGGCCCAGTTTCGCGCGACGGCGTAGCGGCAGATCCTAGAGGAGGCCACGTGTCCATGAACCGGCATCGTCTTGTTGGCGTGCTGCTGTTGTGCGTGACCTGCAGTGTCCGCGCGATGGCGCAGACCGAGGAACCGCCAGCGTATCAACCGCTGCTCGACACCCTGCAACAAACGATTGCGGCCGGCGACCAGACCCGGTTTCTCACGCTGCTCACCCCCGACGCCGACCGCGACGCGGCCGCCGCGTTCGCCCGCGACACCCTCCCCGCCGCCGTCGACCAGGTCACCCTCATCCCCCGTTTTCAACTGCCGCTTGACGACGCCCCAAGCGACACGGGCTACGAGGTCACGCTGGAACTGTTCTTCGAGTCTGACCAGACCGGTCGGCTCGAAACCTGGCAACTCGACGTCGTGCGTCTGGACACAGGTGACTGGGGCATCCGGAATCAGTCACGGGTCGATACACTCACAGGGCTGCACCGCCTGCGGTTGACCCCGACCCGCCAGTACACCGCCAACGACCTGGTGGTCCTCGGCGAAGATCTGTCGTTGACGCTGAAGGAGGGATCGGTGTTCGTCGCCGAGGTCGACAACGGCGTCACCGCGCTGGTGCTCCTGGGAGACGGCGTCATGGCGTTCGCCCCACAGCCTGAGGCGGAACGGGGGCAGATCCGGATCTTCGATGGGGACGAGACCCTGGAGACGAAGTTCGACGCCGCGTTCGTCCGCCTGCACCCCGACGTCTTCAACTCGCGGGTGTCGACCAGCGCCTTGGTGGAGCGGACCGTGGACCCCGACGACCTTCGGGACGCGACGGCAGTCTTCGACGGGCTCATCGAACTGTCGTTCATGCTCGACCTGTCACACCTGAGCGACGACGTCTGGTCGCTCATCCCCGGGGCCAGCGACTTCCTGGCCGAGATCCGCACCGAGCGCCACGGCACTCTGACCTACGCACAAGCTGGCAGTCAACCTGAAGATATTTCCTTGTCGGATCGGGCGACCGGCCGGATCATCTCGCTCTATCCGTCGGCCCGAAAGCGCGCCACCCAGACGCGTTACTTCGGTGACGATGATCAGTCAGCTCTCGATATTCTCGACTACGACATCGCGGCCTCATTCGAGCCGTTGGGGATCAGCCAGCGGGAATTGCGCGCCAGACCGGAGCTGATCGGGTGCCGGATCGTGGGCACCGCCAGGCTGGCCGTCCGGGTGAAGGGACCGCCGATCAGGACCTTCAGCTTGCGGCTCGCCGAAGACCTGACAGTGTCGTCGGTGAGCTCCCGGGAATTCGGACCGCTGCTCTTTTTCCGGATGAACGGCCAGAACAGCCTCGTGGTCAACTTGCCGAACGAGGTGGCCGGTGGCACCGAGTTCACGCTCACGGTGCGATACGCAGGTGAGCTGCGGGCCCAGACGTTGGACGAGAACTGGATTGGCACGCGCTTTCTCTGGTTCGATGCGACGGGACTCAGCGGAGTCGGGGAACCGCGGTACATCTACAGCAACCGCAGCTACTGGTATCCGCAGGGCATCTTCACCGACTATGCGACGGCCACGCTCAATTTGTCGGTGCCGGCCGGCTGGGGCGTCGTGGCGAGCGGCACCCCGCTCGCCACGAATCCCCCGGTCGCGAGACCGCCGGGCACGACACAGCAACGGTTCTCGTTCGTCGCGGTCCAGCCGGCTCGCTACCTGTCGGCGTTGATTTCGCGCTTTGAACCCCATACGGAACCGGCCCGGCGGGTCCAGCTCTCGGATGACCTGGCGCGAGCGTCGGAGCACCGCGTTGGCGGCTCCGTGTACTACGACACGCTCGTGGTCAACGCGCACGCCTCCGCCCGAAGCATCGAAGAGGTCGGGACGGTTGTCGCCCAGACGACCGACATTGCCTCGTTCTACGCCGGTCTTCTGGGCGATATCCCCTACCCCTCGATGACGGTCGCCACCACGGACAGTGTGCTGCCCGGCGGGCACAGCCCAGCGTACTTCGCGGTCATGAACCACGAGCTTCCGCCGACGCCCGGGGTCATCGTGTCGTGGAAAACCGACCCGGTGAGCTTTAGCGGGTATCCCTCGTTCTTCCTGGCGCACGAGATCGCGCACCAGTGGTGGGGGCAGGCGGTCGGGTGGAAGAACTATCACGAGCAGTGGCTGAGCGAGGGACTCGCCCAGTACTTCGCCGCGCTCTATGCTGAACGCACCGCCGGACCGGAGGTCTTTGCCGACATCCTCGAGCAGATGCGGGATTGGGCCATGCGTCACTCCCGCGAAGGACCTGTCTATCTCGGTTACCGGCTCGGTCATCTCGACGGTAAACCACGCGTGTTCCGCGCCTTGGTCTACAACAAGGGGGCCATGGTGCTGCACATGCTGCGCGGCCTGTTGGGTGACGACGCGTTCTTCAATGGGCTCCGGCGTTTCTACCACCAGTCGCGTTTCCAGAAAGCCGGTACCGACACGCTGCAGCTGGCCTTCGAAACCGAATCGGGAGTGCCACTCGACCGTTTCTTTGAGCGCTGGATCCATGAGACGGACCTGGCCGAGCTTGACTTCTCGTCTCGAGTCGAAGCCACGCCAACAGGTGAGGAGGTCGTGCTCCGGTTCGAGCAGCGCACGGAACGACTCTTCGACCTGCCAGTCGCCGTGGATCTGGTCTACCGATCTGGCGAAGAGGAAACCGTCATCGTGCCGGTGACGGACCGGGTGTCGGAAATGCGGATCCCGACCAAGGGTCGTCTGCGCCGCGTCCGCGTCAACCGCGACGATGCGGCCCTAGCAAAGATCCATCAATAGCCGGGGAGGCCGGCCAGGCGCGCGACAATGCGCGCCCCGCGGGACCGGAGTGGGGCTTCGGCCCCCGGGCGAGGGCCCGCGTGGGGTTCGGGGCGTAGCCCCGTCTGAAGAGGTCGAGGGAGCATGCAGGCGGCATGTGACCGACGAAGTAACGCCGCCAGGCGGACGGGACCTCTTCAGACGGGGCTGCGCCCCGAAACCCCCGCGACCGCTCTGCGGGGACCCCGAGAGCCCCACTCCGCGGCCGCGAGGCGCGCATGTGCGCGCCTAGGCGACATCCAGGGCGGTTTCCTGGCAAGCCGTTCGTCTGGCCAGGCGCGAGGAGGGAGCATGCAGGCGGCATGTGACCGACGAAGTAACGCCGCCAGGCGGACGGATCGCCAGGAAACCTAGTGCCGGTAGATGTCGGCGACGACCGGGTCCTGCGGCGATTCAACCAGCGAGAACACGAGTAGGAAGCGGGTATCGCCGTACTCGTAGAAGCGGACCAGGCGGTCGCCATCGGCCGTCCGCTCGACATCGTGCCGGCCAACCTCGGCGCCCCGACCCAGCAACGTGGCAACCTGACTGGCCGAGTCGCCGATCCGCACGCGTACCTCGCCTTCGAGCAACAGGACCGGCAGCCGGACCGCCCCCGGCGGCACGCTCTTCGGCGGAGCGGTGTCATCCAGCGACATCACGGTCCCACCCCCGACCCGGGTGACCTCGCGCAGCTCGCGCACGGCATTCGTCCCCACCACGCCGGCCGCGGCGAGCAAGGCGACGGCCAGCATCCACTGCACGACGGGCGACAAGCGACGAACCAAACTCCTCAATGTCCTGTTTCCTTCATTGAAGGGTGGCATCTCCTTCGGTTCAGACGCAAGGCCTGGTTTTCGGGCGGGGCATCCCATCGGGCGTTGTTGCTTCCTCGGTCACAGGCCGCCTGCCTGCTCCCTCGTCGCGCCTAGCCAGCTGGGCGCCGCGCTCCGAAAACCGCGCCACGTCTTTTTTCAGCAGCCACCTAGACTAGAGGTCCCACGTGGGCTTCTTGATATGATCGGAGATCCGCAGCACCCGGCGTGAAGCGCGCGGGACCATACCGGCGTCTAACGAGTGAGCGGTGCGAGGCCGGTGCCTCGATCCGCTGATCATCGAACGCATGCGTGGAGGCGATAGTGAGAACGACCACCCCTTTTCGACGCCGGCCACGCTGGTCACGCTGGCAACGCTGGTTGCCGGGGGTCTCGACGGCGGCTGTGCTGCTGGGGCTCACGCTCCCGGGGTTCGCGCAGCTGCGCATGCCCGAACTGCAGATAGAGCCCGTCACCGAGACTGACGCCGCGCACCCCGGCGCACCCGCCGCCATGGCGCTCGAGGTCACCCTCAACGCCGGCTTCCACCTCCAGTCCAACGCACCGCTCGACGAGAGCCTGATTCCGACAGTACTCACGCTAGACCCCCCGGAAGGCTTTTCGATCGAGAGCATCGCCTTCCCGGAAGCGATCTTGGTCGATGTGGGGCCGGACTCGCTGGCAGTCTTCGAGGAAGAATTCCGGATCGGGGCCATCGTCGACGTCAGCGAGTCCGTCGCACCCGGGTCCTACACGGTGCCTGGGAACTTGCGCTGGCAGGCCTGCAACGACACGATGTGCTTCCAGCCGCAAAACACCGCGGTCCAGTTCGACGTCACGGTCGCCCCGGCGACGCAGGCCCTCAACACGCTCCATCCAGATCTGTTGGCCGGACTCCGCGTGGCAAACGCTGACGCCCCGATGCCAGCGCCTGTCACGGCCGCCCCGATGCTAGACGACCTGTCGGTGGTCGCCTCGCTCGACGACTTCGACGTGCTCGCCAGCACCGGGGGCTATCTGAACGCCGAGGCGTTTCTCGACTTCATGGGCGCGGCCGAGTCGGGCGAAGGGGAACGCGGCTGGTTCGAAGGACGGGGTCCTTTCGCGATCCTGGCGCTGATTCTGGTGGGCGGCCTCGCGCTGAACCTCACGCCCTGTGTGCTGCCGATGATCCCGATCAACCTGGCTATCATCGGCGCCGGCACGAAGGCCGGGTCGCGCACGCGTGGCTTTGCGTTGGGTGGGGCCTATGGTCTGGCGATGGCCGTGGTCTACGGCACTCTGGGGTTGGTGGTCATTCTCACCGCGGGCACGTTCGGCACGATCAACTCGTCGCCGTGGTTCAACTTCGGCATCGCCGCGCTGTTCGTGGTACTGGGGCTGGCCATGTTCGACGTGCTGGCGATCGATTTCTCCAGCCTCCAAGCCAAACTCTCGAAGGGCAGTAACGAGGGCGGGTCGTTCGTGGTCGCCTTCGGAATGGGCGCGGTGGCGGCGTTACTCGCCGGCGCCTGCGTGGCCCCGGTGGTCATCCAGGTGATCGTCTTCTCGAGCAACCTGTACAGCACCGGTACGACCGTCGCCCTGGCGCTGCCCTTTTTCCTCGGTATCGGCATGGCGCTGCCGTGGCCGATCGCGGGGGCCGGGCTGTCGTTCATGCCCAAGCCAGGCGCCTGGATGGTGCATGTCAAACATGCCTTCGGGGTGTTCATCCTCGGCACGGCGGTCTACTACGGGTATCTGGGCTACGGGCTGGTCGCGCAACGCTGGGTCGACCCCGCCGATGTGGCTGACAGCGTGCAAGAGCTGCTGGACGAGGGATGGCACGCGTCGCTGGGTCAAGGGCTGGAAGCGGCGCGGGCTGAAGACAAGCTGGTGTTGGTGGATATGTGGGCCACCTGGTGCAAGAACTGTCTGACGATGGACAAGACCACCTTGAAGGCCCCGGCGGTCGAGGCCGGTCTCGAAGACTACGTGAAGGTGAAGTTCCAGGCGGAGGACCTCGACGCATCGCCAGCTCGGGAAGTGTTGAAACACCTCGGTGGCATCGGTCTTCCCACCTACGCGATTCTGCGACCCCGAACCGAGGACCGGAGCGCGGACGCCGCCGCGGCGGCTCGAACGCCATGAGCGCGCGGCACGGCACGACCCGGCGACCGTGGCTCGTCGCCGGGCTGCTCCTGGTCTCGGCCTGCGCAGCCCAAGCCGATGAGGCCGGTCTGAAAGATTCCTTCTCGGCCCAGATCGCGTCGGTCTCCGGGGTCGAGGGGTTCGAGCGCTCCGGCGACGAGCTGACGTTCCGCGGACCCGATGGCCGCGGCGGCACTGGGGCCTGGCTGGTCCAGATCGAATCCGTGGCCATTGAACCAGGCAACAGCGAGCAACAACCCTACGAAGGGCACGTGACCTCGACGTGGTCGTTCGACGGGACCCCGATCGACGCGGCGGTCGGCTCGATGTCCTTCCTGCCACCGGTCTTCCTCGAGACGGGCGTGGCCGAGGTCTGCTACGCGCTCTGGGAAGCCGAAGCGAGCCACTGGGGCTGGTAGAGACGGCACGCGGGCGCGGCGCTGACATCGGCGGGATGCGGCGGCGGTCAGAGTGGGCAACCTCGCCTGAGTGGGTCCCTACCGCGGAGTTCGAACCCGAAGGGCGGCTGGGTGCGTCCTCGCCTCCAGCGAGGTCCCTCCCTGCACGACCTCGCCGTCCACGTGAAAGCACATGGGCCGCTGGGCCTCGATCGTGACGCGGCTCACGGTGGTCGTCTGCACGCCCGGGTCGTGGTCGATCGTGCCGTCAAACAACCTTCTCGCTCCCCACAGCGCGCGGAGTGCGCCCCGTGGCGCCACGATCACGAGATCGAGCAGACCGTCATCGAGCCGGGCGCGTGGTGCGATCATCGCGCTGTTGCCGAACTGGGTACCGTTGGCCAGTTCGACGATCAGCGCGCGCCCCTCGAAGAAGTCGGTCTGGGCGTCGGTCCCGATGCGGTAGATGTCCGACGTATACCGAAACACCGTGGAGAGCGTCGCGTGCACGTAGCGACGAAGACCGCGGCCCGGCAGCTGACTGAACGCGGACGCCACCGCGGCGTCCAAGCCGATCCCGGCCAGATTGACGAACAGTCGCCCGCCGAGCTCACCAAGGTCGATGGTACGATCCAGCCCGCGCACCGCGGTCTCGAGTGCGCGCAAGGGATCGAGACTGATACCCAGCTCTCGCGACAATCCGTTGCCTGACCCGGTCGGCACAATCGCCATGACGCCATCCCGAAAAGCCAGGGCCGAGGCGACCTCGTTCACCGTGCCGTCGCCACCCCACGCGATGATGGGTGAAAATCCGCGACCGTGGAAATCGGCCGCGAGCTCGCCCGCGTGCCCCGGGCGCTTGGTGAACGCCACCTCGCACGACACCCCCGCCGACGTACACACGCGCTGCACGAGCGTGGCTGACTCGGCGCGACCGGCGCGACGAGCGGCCGGCCCGGCGACGGGATTGATGATGGCGACAGCCGGCGGCCGAGAGCGACTCATCGGTGCTATAGTAGCTGTCCAACATGGCACGTCGCTGGGTTCGACTCGTTATCGTCCTCGTGACGCTCACCACGCTGGGATTCACCGCCAATCAAATCCGCCTCGCCGAACTCGTGCTCGACGACGAACAGAACGTCGAGCGCGTCTTCACCGATCTGAGTTGGGCGCTCACGCTCACCATCGGAGACTTGCGCGGCGCCCAGCAGGCCTACGTAGCGGCGGGACAAGATCGGGTCTACTGGACCACCAAGGTCAGTCGCCACCTCGACACCGTCGACGACAGTCTCGAGAACCTTCACCGGCTGACCACCGCCCCCGCGTCGGTGGAGGCGCTCGGAGCGGCAGCGGACGCCATCGTCGACCTCCGGGGGATGGATGAGCGCGCGCGTGAGCATGCGAACCTGGAACAACCGCTGCTGGCCTCGGATCTCATCTTCACCGATGGCCTCGAATTGGCCGCACGTGCGGCCGCGAACGTCGAACTGGCGCGCGCGACCGAGCGCACGACGCGGAATGACACGATTCGGGCGGCCCGTGCCACCCAGACCACCATGTTGGCCGTGTCTGCCAGTGCCGCCGTGCTGGCCATGCTCCTGTTGGCGCCCATGGCAAGTCAGAAACGCACGTCGGCGTTCGAGTCGCTCGACGAGGCGTCATCATCCGAAGACCGGTTGACGTTGGCGCACCTGGACTTGACCCCGGACGAGGCGACATCGGCCGCGGGTGACGCACCCCTCGCCTCGCCGTCTCTTCGTTCGAGCGCGAGGAGCCTGGCGGCGAAGGTCGCGGCTGGGCAAAGCGACGGTGAACCGAAGCCGGACCTACGCGCCGCCGCCGATCTGTGCACCGACCTGAGCGCCGTGTCCGACACGCGAGAGCTGCCCGCTCTCCTGGAACGGGCGGCCGACCTCATGAACGCGAGCGGGCTGATCGTGTGGGTGCTCGATTCGACCGGGCATGCTCTACGCCCCGCAATCGGACACGGGTATCCCCCGCAGGCGCTCGCGCGCATCGGCTCAATCCCCGAGGACAGTAGCAACGCGACCGCGGCCGCCTTTCGGGGCACACAGATGCAGGTCGTTTGCGGGGTCGACGGTGCGAGCGGTGCCCTCGCGACTCCGCTACGGTCGGCCAACCGATGCGTCGGGGTCCTCTCGGCGGAATTGCGCGACGGCTGGGAATCAAGCAGCGCCGTGCAGGCCAGTGCCGCCATTGTCGCCGCCCAGCTCGCCACCCTCGTCCTAACCGAAGCACCAGCCGAGCGGCCTGCCGACACCGTGGCTCCCGCCGCCGAGGCACACGGCTAGTAGTCCGCTAAATCGAGCCCCTCGTCCGCGGGAACTGGAGCCGCCGTCGCCGTGACCTTTCATCGCCGAGGGTGGCCGACAGGGTCACCTGTTGTCCGGCGCGCGTCACGCTGATCGCAACGTCTTCACCCGCTTCAAACCCAGACAGTCGCCGCCGCAGCATGCTGGCTGAGTCGATGGTCCGGCCGTCGAGCGTGGTGATCACATCACCGGCCATCAACCCGGCCTCGGCCGCCACCGACGCTTCTTCGACGCTACTCACCAACACGCCGTCCTCGACCTGGAAGTACTCGGCGAGCTGTGACGACAGTTCCTGCACGGTGATGCCGAGCCGCGCGGGGCCGCGGACACCTGAAAAATCGAAGGCAAAGTCGTAGCCGGACGCCGAGGGCAGACGGGCCATGACCCGGTCGGTGACGTCGTTCCGCAACAGCGCTCGTCGCGACGCGGACTCGGGCGTGACCTCCAGCTCGACCCGACTTCCGCCGCGAAGCACGGTGGCCTCAACGGTCCGGCCCCCGGGCGTCTCACGTACCAACCGGGTTAATTGCCGCACCCCGCGCACACGCTCGCCGTCGAACGTCACGACGACGTCACCTTCGGCGAAACCGGCGGCCTCGGCCGGTGAATCGGCGCGAACCGCGCTCACGAACGCCCCTTCGTCCGCGGCGTCGTTGTCGGCCACATCTTCAATCGTGATGCCAATCGAACTTCCCTCGTTGCCTACGAGACCTGTAATGACTTGCAGACGTTCCAGATCTCGCGGCTGCGCCGTCGCCAGACCGGCGCCACCGACCAGCACGGCACAGACGAGCGCGACGAGCGCGCGACGGGTGCCCCATCCTTGACGAACCATCATGATGAATCCTCCTCCAGGCACGTTGACGACCGCCCGGTCCGGAATGGTCCGGACCGAGGGACCCTATCCTCTAGTCAGACGGCGCCCGCGCCGAGAAAGTTGGCAGTACTCGGAAAGAGACCGTGTGTCATCCGCGTAGGACGAGCCGGGTCGGCGCGGGGCCGCCCGGCCCCTGTTTTCAGGAGCTCCAAGGGGCGGCACGCCCTTTGTAGGAAGAACGGTAGGTCGTGCGGAGTCAACGGGATGCGTTTACTCAGGCAGGCGCTGGCATCGCCGCATCCCGTCTCGTGGGGCACTGGCGATTCCGCACGACCCCTTTCCCACAGCGATGGGCCGGTCCCGCGTTCGGACTATACTGATCGGATGGAGCCGCTGAGTCTGCCGCTCGACTACGCCGCGATCGAGCGCATCCTCCCGCATCGGTACCCGCTGCTACTCGTCGACCGGATCACAGAATTCGAGGTAGACAAGCGGATCGTCGGGATCAAGAACATCTCACTGAACGAGCGCCACTTGTGGCAACCGCCCGGCGCCCAAGCGGCGCTACCGCCGACCATTCTCACCGAGGCCGTCGCCCAGGTCGGAGCCATTCTGATTCTGGCCAAACCGGAAAACCGCGAGAAGCTCATCTATCTCATGCGCATCGAGCGAGTGCGCTATCGGCGACCGGCCCACGCGGGCGATGTCGTCACCATCGAGGTCAACGTGCAGCGGCTACGCAGCCGGATGGGTCAGCTTCACGGCGTGGCCCGGGCGGGTGGCAAAGTGGTGCTCGATGGCCGGATGACGTTCGCGCTCGGTCCGAAGGTTTAGCAGCCCCGAAGCACAGAATACACGCCCGAGAATCGCACACGACCGTCTTCCAGTCACTCCCCGACGGGGCTTGAGGACACCGCTGAGAGCGGCCAGCTCAACGACAAGCGGCGCTTCGATCTGGCGTCGCTTGACCGCCAGTGGCAGGCATTTCGACTTCAGTCCAACCGGTACGGCGAGCACCAAGCCAAAGGCAAGCAAGCGAGTCTGACGCGAGTCTTTCACGATGCACTTGCCGGGGTCGCCCCGGGAGTCGCTCGGGCGAGCGACCATGGAAATTGTATTGTCCGTAAACTCGTGAGAAAGCACACCATTTTTTCAGCGGTCGGATCCGGGAGCAATGTCGATGGTAGAATCCCCCCAATGGGTTCCAAGAAGAATCGCGCGCGTGCCTCGTCCCCCGCAACGCCGACGCCGTCTCCGAAGAGGTCGCCATCAAAGGGTGTCCCTTGGTTGGCGGTGACCGTGGCGGTGGCGGCGGTGGCCGGGGTTGGCGCCTATGCCCTGCGGGGCACGTCGGATTCGGTACCGGCCGCCGCCGCGACAACCAGCGCCGCAACGACGGCCGTGCAGACCCCTACCGCGGCTGCGGAGGCCACGCCGGCCGCCGCCGGCGCTCTCGGGCCAGCCCCGATCACGGCCAGCGAGGCCCCGATGCCGGACTCGCTGGACGGGCTGCCGATGCCTCCGTTGCCCTACGTGCCGCAGATGGTCCCGCGCCCGGTCGACCAGGTCAAGCAAGCCTACGTGTTCGCGGCGCAGAATCCAGGCGTCCTCAGTTACGTGCCGTGCTATTGCGGATGCGAGAACGACGGCCATGTGTCGAACGTGGACTGCTTCGTCGGGTCGCGCGCACCGAGCGGCGCGGTCGAATCGTGGGATACCCACGGCATGACTTGAACGCACTGCCTTGATGTCGCGCGTGACGCGATGCAAATGCATGCCCTCGGCGCGTCGGTTCGTGACATCCAGAACGGGATCATCAGCAAGTATGGGTCGGTCTACCCGACCTCGACACCGACACCCCCGGCACCGTAGTCGGGCGCCGAGTACGGCCTCCAGCTGTCCCGTCAACGGGCGACCATGACAGGCCCACGGCCGCCGGTGCGCCAAACCGGCGGCTCCCCGTCGGCACTCCTCGACAGCTTCTTCGACTCGATACGCGCAGGCGTCTATCTCGGCTATCTGAACGACCAGGACGGCAGCGCCGGCGCGACCGTGGGCGCGAACCCGCATCTCAAGCTGATGCTGGGGTTCGATTCGGACGCCGACGCGGCGGATGTGCGCCCGTTCGCCGACGACCGGTTTGTCGACCCACGCGCGCGTTCGGCATTCCTCACGCAGCTACGCCGAGACGGTGCGGTCAGCGACTACCTCCTCCGGCTTCGCCGCTCGGATGACAGCTCGATCTGGGTCGAAGTCACGGCAACCCTGCACGCCGTCGACGACGACGGTTCGCTGCGGCTCGATGCAATCGTGCGCGATGTCAGCGAGCGCAGGAAGCTCGAGGACCAGGGGCGCGACCTGAGCCAGCAGGTTGGACAAGCCGAGAAGATGGCGGCCCTGGGGCAGACGGTCTCGGGCGTCGCCCACGAGCTCAACAACCCGCTGGCCACCATTCTCACCTGGGCCGAACGACTGGCGGCCCGACCGGTCGATGCGGACACTCGACGCGGCCTCGAGACCATTCTGGGCGAGTCCGAGCGAGCCGCGAAGATCGTGCGAAACCTGCTGACCTTTGCCCGCAAGCGAAACACGACCCGGGCGCAGGTCGACCTGAACGCCGTTGTGCGAGAGACTCTCGCGCTTCGGGCCTACGAGCAGCGGATTTCGAACGTGACCACCGTCGACGCGTTAGCCCAGGGACTGCCCCAGTTGTTTGCCGACCCGCATCAAGTGAAACAGGTGCTGCTGAACCTGGTCATCAACGCCGAGCAGGCGATGCTCGCCGCGCACGGGCGGGGCACGTTGGTGGCGCGCACCTGGTATGACAGCGCGGAAGACGCGGTGATGCTGGAACTGAACGACGACGGACCGGGGGTGCCAGAAGAGGTCCGGACGAAGATCTTCGATCCGTTCTTCACCACGAAGGCAGTCGGGAAGGGCACGGGGCTCGGGCTGGCCGTGGCCTACGCGCTCGTCGAAGAGCACGGCGGCCGCATTACCGTGGAGTCAGCGCCAGGCGCCGGGGCATCGTTTATTGTGTCGTTCCCAGCCGCCACCGGGATGCGTCAGACCCGCCCGGTGGCCGTGCCGGTGCCGCCGGCCGCCACGGGTTCATCGGTGCTGGTTGTCGAAGATGAACCCGCGTTGGCTTCGGCCGTCGCTGACGCGCTGACCGACGCGGGTTATCGAGTGGATCGGGCCGGAGATGGGGAGGAGGCGCTGGAACGGATTGCCAGCACGGTCTACGACTTGGTGGTCTGCGATCTCAAGATGCCGCGGCTTGACGGGCCATCGTTCTATCGCATCCTGTCGAAACGGAAACCCGCGCTGGCCCGCCACGTCCTGTTCGTCACCGGAGACGTCGCCGGCACCGAGGCCGAGCGGTTTCTGCTCGAGTCGGGATGTCGGTGGTTGCTGAAGCCGTTTCGGCTGAACGACCTGCTGCGCGTCGCCAGTGACGTGTTGGGGTAGACCAGGACGCGCCGTTCTCACGCGCTTCGGCGTAGCGATTTCTCGGGGCCTGTCGATGCTGCGCGCTTCACCGTCCTGGCTAGCCGCGCCTTGGCCATCTTCAGTGCCGGCGGCGACTTGGCCAAAGGGTCTGACAAGGCGGTGGCCATCTGAGCCGGCTGCATGTCTGGCCCCAACAATTTCCGGAGGCGCTGGACCGCACGGGCGTGGAGCTGTGAGACCCGCGACTCGTTGACCCCGATTTCGTGGCCGATCTCCTTCATCGTCACTTCGCCGTAGTAGTACAGCCCGACCACCTTCCGCTCGCGCCACGGGAGCGCCTTGATCGCGTCCCTGACCCGGGCCGCAACCTCGCTTGTCTCACAGACTCGGTCCGGGCCTGGTCGCTCGGCCGGCACCATGACCGGAGGCAAGTTGGCGCCTTTGACGGTATCGATGGTCGCCAGCGGTGATGTCGACTCGATCGTATTGATACGTACGATGGTGCGGCCGAGTCGAGCTTCGTCAAACCCCATGACCTTGGCGAGGTCCGCCAGCGACGGTTCGCCGCCCAGCTCATGACGCAGCTTCTCTCGCGCCGCCTCCAGTTCGCGGCGCGCGCGGCGCACCCCTCGAGGCCAGGCATCCCGCCTGAGCGCGTCGATCATCGCCCCACGCACGCGGCGCTCGGCAAACGTTTCGAACTTGATGCCGCGCTTCTCGTCGAATCGGTTGGATGCATCGATCAATCCGATCATGCCGTCCTGCACGAGGTCGCCGAGATCGATCGAATGGGGCATCGAGGCCGCCATCCGGCGGGCCAACGCCTCGACGAACGGAACCCCCGCAGTGACGCGGTCGTGGTCTTTGCTGTCAAGTGCCTGAACTGTCATGTCGCGGTCGCCTCCGATATCTGTGCGGGGTGTCCCAGCCGGGACGTTCCGCTACGCAGATGGCAGATAT
>Ga0066376_10003364_pt1 | contig 14355 bp, 14 predicted proteins | sample Knorr_S15_td_Bot_FD_77009 | JGI IMG/M metagenome (GOLD analysis project Ga0066376, IMG submission 77009) | Marine microbial communities from Southern Atlantic Ocean transect - Knorr_S15_td_Bottom_ad_5009_LV_A | ecosystem: Environmental > Aquatic > Marine > Oceanic | place: Southern Atlantic... | reverse complement strand
TCCGCGCCCGCGCACCCTCCTCGCCGGCGGCACCACGGGCCCTCGGCTCGTCTCCGACGGTTCGCGGATCGAGATGCCCGCTCCCACCGCCCGCCCCGGTGTAACCGATAAGCCAGGCGCCTGGCTGCATATCCCATCCGCACGGCGCGCCGTCTCCCGACGGAGTGACGAAACTTCGGTGGCACGCCGTTTCCTGCCCGAGGCGTCATGCCGCACATGCGACGGGCTGGCAGAGCAGAGGCGCGCGACAATGGGCGCCCCGCGGCGGCGGAGTGGGGCACTCGGGGTCCCCACGGAGCCGCCGCGTGGGGTGCGGGGCGCAGCCCCGTCTGAAGAAGGCGTTCGTCTGGCAAGGCGCAAGGAGGGAGCAGCCAGGCAGGCTGTGACCGACGAAGCAACGCCACCCCTAGGCGCGGGGGTGGCTCTTCTTGTAGAGCGACATCAGCTGCGCGGTACTGACATGGGTGTAGCGCTGGGTCGTGCTCAGTCGGGTGTGCCCGAGTAACTCCTGAATGGCCCGGAGGTCGGCCCCACGCTCGAGCAGATGGGTGGCAAAGGAGTGCCGCAAGGCATGCGGACTGATCCCCAGCCGCGCGCTCGTCGCCGAGACGTATCGGCGCACCAGACGGTGGACGCTTCTGGCGGACAGACGGCCGCCCTTGTAGTTCACGAAGAGCGGATCGGCATTCGCCCTCCGCCCACCGTGGGGGACCTCGCCGGACACGGGAGCCCGTCGCACGAGCGACTCTCGGTCGCCGAGGTAGACCCGGAGCGCACCACGCGCCTCGCGATGGAACGGCAGGATGCGCTCCTTGCCGCCCTTCCCACACACACGCACCAACCGGCTGCTCAGATTAACGTCTTCCAGGTCCAACCCGACGAGCTCGCTGAGTCGGAGTCCGGACGCGTAGAAGAGCTCGAGAATCGCACGATCGCGCCGTCCCAGCGGCGTCGTCGAGTCGGGCCCGGCGAGCAACGCCTCCACCTCCGGTATCTCGAGCCGGGCCGGCATTTTCCGCTCCTGCTTGGGTGTCGCGACCATCGCGCCCGGTTCCTGGTCGATGAGCTGCTCGCGCCGCAGATAGCGGCCAAACGACCGGATGGCGGCCAACCGCCGAGCCGAGGACGCCCGCGCATTCCCGCGGTCGTAGAGCTCGGCCATGAATCCGCGGATGGCATGGTGATCGACCTCACGGGGCGTGATCTGGTCGGCTGGACGCTCGAAGTGGCGCTCCAGAAAGCTCACAAACTGCCGCAGATCGCTGTCGTAGGCGCGAACCGTGCGCGGAGACGCGTTCCGGTTGAGCTGCAGGTACTCAAGAAAGCAGCGCAGGTGTGTTCGCATGAGTGTGGTTCGCGGGGCTGGCTTTCGGCAGCGTCGCCCGCCACTCGTCGATTCGGGACAATGCGCGCTCGGCGACGGCGCGACGACGGTCGGCGCGACGACGCGGCGCCCCCGGCACGACCGGAATCAGCCCGAATGCAATGTTCGACGGCTGGTAGTTGCTCGGGTTGGCGTGGGAGACGTAGTGGCCGAGGGCTCCGATGGCGGTCTCGCGTGGCGGCGCTTGCGGAAGCTCTCCCTGTGCGAGCGACGCAGCATTGAGTCCGGCGACCAATCCGCTCGCCGCCGACTCGACATACCCTTCCACGCCGGAAATCTGGCCGGCGAACAACACCGATGGATCCTGTTTACACTGCCAGGTCGGACGCAACGCCGACGGGCCGTTGATGTAGGTGTTCCGGTGAATCATGCCAAACCGAACGAACTCCGCCTCTTCCAGACCCGGTATCAGCCGCAAAACCCGCGCCTGTTCTCCCCACTTGAGCTGGGTCTGAAACCCCACCAGACTGAAGTGGTCGCCCGCGAGCGTGTCCTGTCTCAACTGTACGACGGCGTAGGGGCGCCGCCCTGTACGGGGATCGGTGAGTCCAACGGGCTTCATCGGACCGAAACGCAGCGTATCTTCGCCACGCCGAGCCATGACCTCGATCGGCAGGCACCCCTCGAAGAAACGCTGACGATCGATCTCGTGCACCGTCGCCAGTTCAGCCCCGACGAGCGCGTCGTAGAAGCGCCGGTACTCGACCGCCGTCATGGGGCAATTCAAGTAGTCGCCCTCGCCCTGGGTATCGATGGCGCACCGAACCCCAGGCTGTTCGTCGTCCGTCGCGGACACCGCGGTGTCGCGACCCCAGCGGGACGCCCGGAACACGATCGCCGGATCCACGCTCTCGGCCAGCACGATAGGACTGATCGCGTCGTAAAAGTAGAGATGCTCGCGACCGACCAGCGCGGCCACGGCGGCGGACAAACTGGGAGACGTCAGCGGCCCGGTGGCGACGATGACCGGTTCCCGCACATTGCCGGCTGCCGACAGATCCGCGACTTCCGTTCGCTCGATAGTCACCAGCGGAGCATCTCGGAGCGTCGAGGTGATGGCCTCGGAGAACCGCCCGCGGTCGACGGCGAGCGCCCCGCCCGCCGGGACGCGGGTCGCGTCGGCGATCCGCATCACCAGCGAGCCCAGTCGGCGCATCTCGGCCTTGAGCAGACCGACGGCGTTCTCCAGCTTGTCCGAGCGAAACGAGTTGCTACACACCAGCTCGGCGAGCTGATCGGTCTGGTGGACCGGCGTGGGCCGGTTGGGGCGCATTTCGTACAGCGTGACCGGCACGCCGCGTGAGGACGCCTGCCAGGCCGCCTCGCTGCCGGCGAGTCCACCACCGATGATGTGAATCATGGTTACTGGGGCTCCGCCCCAAGCCCCGGCTCGTTGCTCGCGGGGACCCTGCGCTGCGGCGTGGTTCAGGCCGACGCGGCTGCCTCGGTGCGCGAGTAGTCGCAGTCCTCGTTGTCGCACAGCACCTGATGCCCCCACCGCTTGGTGATCTTCTCGACGAGATAGGGCGCGCTACAGGTCGGACACCCCTCGGCGAGCGGACGGTTCCACAGGGTGAAGTCGCACTTGGGATAGTTGTCACAGCCGTAGAAGACCCGCCCACGCTTCGACTTGCGCTCGACGACATCGCCGCCGTCCTTCGGGCACGCAACCCCGATTGACTTCAACTTCACGTACTTGCACGTCGGATAGTTGCTGCACGCCGTAAACTCGCCAAATCGACCTTGCTTGACCACCAGACTCGACTCGCATTTCGGGCACTTCTCGTCGAGCATCTGGTCAGGCTTGGCCGCGGTCAGCCCACCTTTCGTCTCGATCAATTTTCGGGTGGTCTTGCACTCCGGATAGGCGGAACAGGCCAGGAACTGGCCGAAGCGGCCACGCTTGACCAGCATCGGCTTCCCACAGTTCTCACAGGCGTCCGGCTCCTCATCGGCGACGGGCTGGTCGGTCGGCTCGACCTCACGCGTATTGGAACACTCCGGATAGGCGCTGCACGCCAGGAACACCCCGAACTTCCCGACCTTGATGACCATCGGCGACCCGCACTTGTCGCACACCTCCTCGCTGGGTAGCCCCTCTATCCTGATGTTCGGCATCTTCTCGGCGGCCTGCCCGAGATCGGCGCTGAACTTTTCGTAGAAACTACTGAGCATGGTGCGGTAGTCCGCGTCGCCGGTTTCAATTTTGTCGAGCTGCTCCTCGAGCCCCCGGGTGTAGTCGACGGCCAGAATGTCTTTGAAGCTGTCGGCGAGCAGGTCAATCACCAGCCGACCAAGGCGAGTCGGGCGAAACCGTCCCTCGACCTTCTCGGCGTATTCGCGGGTCTGGAGTACGCCGATGATGGAGGCGTAGGTGCTCGGTCGACCGATGCCGTTCTCCTCCAATTCTTTGACCAGCGTTGCCTCGCTGAAGCGGGGCGGCGGCTGCGTGAACTTCTGCTGCGGGTCGAGCGTGCGTAGCTCGAGGCGGTCTCCCTCGGCCAGCGCCGGGAGCAGATCCGTCGTGGCTCCGTCATCTCCCTCCCCGGGCGCGTCCGCAGACGCCGCCGAGGCCCCCGTCGCTTCTCCCTCGGTGGGGGTCTCCGCTTGATAGAGCGTCAACCAGCCAGCGAATTTTTGGATGGAGCCTTTCGTGCGGAGCAGGTAGTCTCCGGCCTCGACCTCCAACGTCGTATCGTCGAACAGCGCGGGGGCCATCTGCGAGGCGACGAACCGGTTCCAGATGAGTCGATACAACGAATACTGATCCCGCGTCAGGTGGGGGCGCACGGTCTCCGGGTCGTATTGCATCCCGGTTGGCCGGATCGCTTCATGGGCGTCCTGGGCGTCCGCCTTCTTCCGGAAGTACCGCGCCTTCTCCGGCACGAACGGGTCGCCATACCGCTCGGCGATGTGCGCCCGCACGTCAGTGATCGCCTGATCGGCCACCCGGGGGGAGTCGGTCCGCATGTATGTGATCAGCCCAGTGGCCCCCTCATCTGGCAGGTCGATGCCCTCATACAGTTGCTGCGCGATCATCATCGTCTTCTTGACCGGGAACCGCGCGGCTTGCTGCAGCTTGCTGGTAATGAAGGGAGGTGGCGCCTGTTTCTTCCGCTCCTTCTTGGCGACGCCGCTGACCACGAAACTGGCGCGCTCGAGGTCGGCAACGACCTGTTTGGACTCCGCCTCATTGGTCACCTTCAGCGCCTGCTTGCCGCGCTTGACGACTTTGGCCTCGAACTCCGGCGGTGTCTGACCTGCCAACCTGGCGAACAGATGCCAGTATTCCTCGGAGACGAACTGATCGATGTCGTTCTCTCTATCGCAGACAAGCTTGAGGGCGACCGACTGCACCCGGCCGGCGCTTAGTCCACGTCTGACCTTGTCCCACAGCAACGGGCTGAGCTTGTATCCGACCAGGCGGTCGAGCACGCGCCGCGCCTGCTGCGCATCGACCATCTGCAGATCGATCGTGCGCTCTTCCTTGAGCGCTTTGAGGACCGCCGTCTTCGTGATCTCGTTGAAGAACAGCCTCCCGACCTTCCGGCCCTTCCCCAACTCGTTGGCCAGATGCCAGCCAATGGCCTCGCCTTCGCGATCAGGGTCCGTGGCGACGTAGATCGTGTCGGCCCCTTTGGCGGCGTCTCGCAGCTCTTTGATGACCTTCTTGCGAGCCGGAATCTCTTCGTAGTCCGGGACGAACCCCTCGTCCACGTCGACACCGAGCTTGCTCTTGGGCAGATCTCGGATGTGACCCATCGAGGCGACAACTTTGAAGTCTCGCCCGAGGTACTTGTTGATGGTTTTCGCCTTGGCCGGCGATTCCACGACAACCAGTACCTTTGGCATATGCCTATCCTCTACTTGCGGCTGCGGTGTGGCTTGGCAGCCCGCGGCCAAAGCCCGCGCTGCTACGGATCACATGCGCCGGTCTCACCGGCGATTGAGATCTACCCTACCACCCTTCCCCACGCCGAGTGCCCAGCTCGGCGCGGGGCTTGTCATCCCCGGTTGGTCGCTCGCGGTCACGGGTCGAGGCCCCGGGGCATCGCCCCCTCGGCGGTTCGACTGAAGCGGCCACCGCCGATCCGAGCCAGACGCCCGGCGAGCTCGTGTTCAAGCAACCGGGGCAACAATCGAGGCCCGTCGATACCCGACAGCGCGATCAGTTCATCCAGATCGTAGCTGTCCCCGCGGGCCAGGTGTCGCAGCACGGGGTCTTCTGCATCCGGACGCGACGAGCCCGCGTCGACGGGCGCCGGACCGATCTCTTCCAAGATATCGTCCACATCCTCCACGAGCTTTGCCCCATCTTTGATCAAGGCGTGCGCGCCTCGGTTCCGACCGGACAACACGTTGCCGGGAACCGCCATGACTTCGCGACCTTGTTCCAGCGCCAGCCGAGCCGTAATCAGCGAGCCGCTCCGCTCGGTCGCCTCGACGACGACCACGGCCCGCGAGAGTCCGCTAATCAGACGATTCCGCAGGGGAAAGTGCGATGGTCTGGGCATCGTGCCTGGCGGCAACTCACTGACCACGGCACCGCGCCGGACGACGTCGGTCGCCAAACCAGTGTGGTCGGGAGGGTACACGATGTCCACACTTGAGCCCAGCACCGCCACGGTACGCCCCTCGGCCGCGAGCGCTCCCTGATGCGCTGACGCGTCGACGCCGCGGGCCAAGCCGCTCACCACTGTGACGCCGCGAGCCGCCAGTGCGGATCCCAGCTCTCGTCCCACCTCGCGGGCATAGGCGGATCCGGCGCGAGAGCCCACGATGGCGACCGCCGGTGCGTGCAGCGCCTCCACCCGGCCCCGTATCCACAGGACCGGTGGGGGGTCCTGAATGGCCGCGAGCATCGTGGGATATCGGGTGTCGGACCAGGGCACTACGGTCATGCCGGCCGCACTCGCCGACTGCAGCGCCGACCTGGCGGCGGCTCGCGCACCAGTCAGCCGGTCGGGCGCCGCGAGGCTGGCATCGATCCTCGCCAGCGTCCGGCCGAGCGAGACATCTGCATCCCGCCCTGATTGAGCGGCCCCGGCTGGGTCGCTCAGCCAGCGGGCAATGGCCGTTCGGCCACGGCCACGCCACCATAACATTGCTAGCACCACCCAGTCGTCAGTCGTCATCCCCGCTCCTTCACCGCCCGGTCGACTCGGCCCCCAGGCGGAACCGGCCACGGACACACAGCGCCGACACGGAGCGGAGGATCGAGAATAGACTGGAGCACACCGCACCGCAGGGCGGATGCCACGCTGGACACACGGGCGGGCGCCGGGGTATGACCGCCCCCGACGATGGCACCCGACCGCGGCCAACCCGCACCCGGTGTGCCCGACCTTCCACGAGTATAGATCCACGGTCGACAGAGGCGCCCCGTGATGGGATCGCCCACGCCGCGCCAGGCGTCCTACCCTCAGTCACGTCGTTCGGACCGCCGCGGCGCCGGAGTGGCAGCCCCCTTGCATCCCCGAGAGACGTCTGGCTATAGTGGTTTAGAGGAATTCATGAATCGGCGGACACTGGTCGCCCTCGCCCTGCTGCTGCTCTGCGCAAGCGCACACCCGCTCGCGGACGCTGCGTCCGACGCGCGGGCGCAGGTAGATTTCGGCAACAAGGTCGCCAGACGGGGTCTATGGAGAGAGGCCGTCTACCGCTTTCAGCGCGCCGTCGAGTACGACCCGACCTATGCCGCGGCTTGGAACAACCTCGGCATCGGCTACGAACACGAAGGCCGGATGGGCGATGCTCGGGAGGCCTACGAAACCGCGCTCGACCTCGATCCGAACAACGTCACCATCGAAACGAACTACGACCTGTTCCTGGAAGTGAGCGACCGTGTCAGTGAAGATCCTCAGTAGCGTCGCCTGTGTCGCGTTGGTCGCCGGCTGCAGCGCCGGCAACTACGAGATTCCTATCGAAACCCCGCTGACACCAAAGCTGGACATCTCGAAGTTCCAGCGGGTGCTCATTGCGGGGTTCATCTCGGGAGGCTCCGAAGACGTCGATGCCAACCTGGAAACGGCGCGACTCCTGCGGAGCCAGCTGCGCCGGAACTCTGTGCTCGAAGTGATCGATGCCGACGTGATGCCGCTCCTCGACATTGCCGATGAACAGATCCGCTCATCGGCCCGCAACGCACCACCGACGGTACCGGACGGTTTCGCAGCGGCCCCTGGTGCCGAAGCGGATGCGGACGAGAATGCCGAGGACGACCCGCTGGGCGAAGACGACCAGATGACCGAAGAGGAGCTCGAAGCCTACGAGACCATTTTCGCCAACGTCGGCTTCTGGCGTGATCTGGGCGAGGAGTACCAGAATCCTCTCATCCTCACCGGCACCATCTACTTCTCCCCCCACCAGCAGTCGGGCATGGTTACACGCGAGCGCGAGGTGTATGACTCGTTCGGACGACGCCGCACGACACCAGAACGCACATACCGCGACCGTCGTGGGTACGTGCTGAGTCCCAAGTTCATCTTTATCGACGGCGAGACCGGAGCCACCGTCTACAGCGAACGCCATCGCGAGGAAATCCTGTACGACGCCAGCCAGAACACGCCGGCGCTCTCGTCCTATTTCGAGCTGATGGACCGGTTGTTGCCGTCGGTGCTCAGCGCGTTCAGCAACCAGAGTATCCGCGGCACCCGCACGCTCCTGCGGTAAGGACCCGATCAGGAATAACTTGATCATTCTGGACGTCGAGGCGCCCGTCGGGCAAGGCGTGAGGAGTGCGCATACCGGGAGTATGTAAGCGACGAACAACGTAGCCGGACGGGATGCATCGGCGGTCAGAACGGTCAAGTTATTCCTGATCGGGTCCTAAGACCGGTGGCCAGGCGCCGCCGCGGTCCGGCCCGGACGACCGGCGCACACGCGTCGTACAGACCAGATCCCTTTACAGACAGGACCACGCGGGAGTACGCTAAAGGGCTTGTGTGAGTGCCGGTGTCCGACGCAGGATGCCGGCCCCGCGCAACCGCGCGCCAGGCGCAGCAAGGGGGTATTTGTCTCCCGCCCCCGGGGAAGGACGAGATTCGTGTTCGCGATCATTCAAGCGGCCGGCCACCAGTTCAGGGTGGAACCGGGAACACACATCGATGTGGATAGACTCGGGGCCGACGCCGGCGCCGAGGTGACGTTCGACCAGGTTCTGCTGGTAAGCGGCGACGACGGAACTGTGGTCGCCGGAAGTCCGGCGATCAGTGGCGCGCGCGTCGTTGGGGTGGTGGACGCCCATCACCGGGGACCGAAGGTTCGGGTGTTCAAGTTCAAGCGCCGCAAGGGCATGCGGCGAACGATGGGCCACCGGACCGACTTGACGCGGGTGCGCATCACCGACATCGCGACCTGAGGCGGCCATGGCACATAAAAAGGGACAGGGAAGCTCACGAAACGGGCGCGACAGCAACGCCCAGCGTCTTGGCGTAAAGCGCTTCGACGGCAACCTGGTGACCGGGGGGTCAATTCTCGTACGGCAACGCGGAACGGTGTTCCGACCCGGACTGAACGTCGGTCTTGGTAAGGACGACACCCTGTTCGCCAAAGTCGGCGGCCGCGTGCGTTTCGAGAACCACGGCGCTCGCGGGCGCGTGATCAGCGTGCTGCCGCTTGAGAGCTGAACCCGTGAACCGCGCAGGGCCGGTGGAACGTATCCCACCCACGATCCGCACGGCGATGGTCCGTTGAAGGGCGCCGTGCGACTCCTCTGACAACCAAGCATGTTCGTCGACGAAGTCGACATCCACGTCACCTCCGGAGACGGCGGGCGTGGCTGTCTCAGCTTCCATCGGGAGAAGTCTGCCCCGCGGGGCGGGCCGGATGGGGGTGATGGCGGCGCCGGCGGGTCGGTCGTGCTCGTTGCCACTCCGCACGTCAATACCCTGGTCGCGTTTCGCTTCCACCGGACCTACAAGGCGACCCGCGGCGCCCATGGTGAGGGATCGAACCGGACGGGCAAAAGCGGGAAGAGTCTGGTGCTGAAGGTACCGGTCGGCACCGTGGCGTACGAGCAGGTAGATGACAGGCAGGTCCAGGTCGCGGACCTCCGGGTGGATGGGCAACGCGTGGTCGTCGCGCGGGGAGGGGACGGCGGACGAGGCAATCAACATTTCGCCACTCCCACCAACCAGGCGCCACGGCGAGTGGGGAAAGGGTACCCTGGAGAAACCCGTCTTCTGCATCTCCGGCTCAAGTTGCTGGCCGATGTGGGACTGGTTGGGTTCCCGAACGTCGGCAAGTCGACCCTGATCGCCAGAATCTCCGCCGCGAAGCCAAAAATCGCCGACTATCCGTTCACGACGCTGAGCCCCAACCTCGGCGTGGTGAGCCTGAGCGACGATCGGAGCTTTGTCGTGGCCGATGTCCCGGGACTCATCAAGGGCGCTCACGAGGGCCACGGTCTTGGCGACCGCTTCCTCGCACACCTCGAACGCACGCGCGTCCTGGTGCATATGGTGGACGTCTCGTCGAGCACGGGGCGTGATCCGATCGAGGATTTCGACGTCATTCGGCGCGAACTCGACCTGTTTCGTGACCGGATGGCGGCGGAGGGTGATACGCCACTCGCCGCGAAGCATCAGATCATCGCCGCGAACAAGGTCGACGCGATCGACGATCCCACCCGACTCGCACGATTGCGGCAACATGCCGCGGCACTCGGACTGGACTGCTTCGAAGTCTCGGCGGTCACTGGACAGGGGGTCGGTCGACTCTTGGAGGCGGTCTGGGCGGCATACCAGGCGGTCAAGTCTGCGTCGGCTGAGCCCGAGAAGGCGGACGACGACTGCGTGGCGTCGCCGGCATGACCAAGGCACGCACGGGAGTCCTGGGCGGCCGGTTCGACCCGATTCACGGTGGACACCTGGAGACGGCGACGGTGGCCCGTCTCGCGTTGGGACTCGATCGGGTGCTCTTGCTGCCCTCCGGTGTATCGCCCCACCGGGTGTCGGCCGCGCGTGCCACCGACGCCGACCGACTCGCCATGGTCAAGCTGGCGGCCCAGACGGAGCCTTGTCTCGCCGCCTGTGGTCTGGAGCTCGACATCGAAGCCCCATCGTACACGGCCCGCACACTGGCCCGTCTTCACGAACGAGGCTACGACCGTACGCAGTTGTTCTTCATCGTCGGCGCCGACGCGTTCGAGGAAATCGCAACCTGGTATGACTATCCCGCCGTCCTCGAGAGCGCCCATTTCGTCGTGGTATCGCGGCCGGGGCATACCATCGCCGGCCTGGCTGACCGTCTGCCAACCCTGCGCGAGCAGATGCGAACGGTGACGACGAGCCGACCCGGAACGCCTCCTGACGTCGGCACCCCACCGTGCATCTGGTTGCTCGACGCCGCCACCCCGGCCGTCTCATCCACTGACGTACGCACGCGCTTGGCGCGCCGGAAACCTGTCACCGGTCTGGTGCCCATGGCCGTGGCCGCGTATATCGCGGACCATCGGCTGTATGACGCCGGACCCGGCCATGAGCTTGCATGACTGACATCCAGACCGCCCACAGAGGGCCATCGGCACCGCTCCCGGAACCGATCGATCACGTCGTGAACGCGGCCCGCGATAAGAAGGCCGCCAACCTGCTCGTCCTCGACCTCCGGCCAGCGAACGGGTTCACGGACTATTTCGTGATTTGTTCCGGTCGGAGCAATCGGCAGGTCAGGGCGATCGCGGAAAGCCTCGAGGCTCGCCTCAAGGCGATCGGCCGTCGACCGGCTCACATCGAAGGCGCCGGCACCGACTGGGTGCTCATCGACTGCTTCGATTTCATCATCCATGTCTTCACGCCGGAATCCCGCGATTTCTACTCACTCGAGCGCCTCTGGGGCAGCGCCGAGCGGGTGGAAGTATGAGGGCCCGGGACGAACCGCGCGCGCAGTTGTCGATACCCTCCTGACGGTGCTGCTGGCCCCAGTCTGCGCCGTCTGTGCCTCGGCGTTGTCGGAGCCCACACGCGGCCCGATCTGCACTGATTGTTGGCACAGAGTCCCGAGGCTCACACCGCCGTTGTGCGACCGCTGCAGCGACCCGCTGTCGTCCTGGCGTGTGCTCTCCGGGTCGCGCGCCCGCGGTGCCCACGCTGCCACCGGACCCGGTCAGCGATCAGCCGGTCCCGCGCCGTCGGTCCATACGAAGGGCCCCTCCGGCAGTTGGTCCATCTCCTGAAGTACGACCGCCGGCACACGCTCGCCATCCGACTCGGCCAACTGATGCGTCAGCACGGCGCGGCGGTCCTTCGGGACGCGGACTGTGTGGTACCGGTGCCCCTCCATCCCCGTCGCCGCAGAGCCCGTGGCTTCAATCAGGCGACCGAGTTGGCCGCCCAACTGGGTCTACCCGTCGTCGACGCATTGCGACGCACCGTCGCCACGCGGCCACAGATGGAACTGCCCGCGTCGCGCCGGCACCGAAACGTACGGGGAGTCTTCGCGCCGGCCCGGGGTCCGGCGTGGCGCCCAATCGCGTCTCGGATACGCGGGGCGCGCGTTGTCGTCGTGGATGACGTGGTCACGACCGGCGCGACGGTCGAGGCGTGCGCCCGGGTCTTGCGCCGGCTGGGCGCTCGCGACGTGCGGGTGCTTACGCTAGCGAGAGTCGCGCGCTCACGATCGACATGATCTCCGCCGTGACGGCGTCCTTCGTTTGGTCGCCGTTCACGGAGACCCAGTCCGCCGGCTCCGCTTGACGCGTATAGCTGTCTCGAACCCGTTCGAGCAGCGCGAGGTCGCGTTCATATCGATCACGCCCGGTCGCCTTGCGCCGGGCGGCCAGTGCTGGATCGATGTCGAGCAGAATCGTCAACTCCGGAGCCGGCAGGAATCGTTGGATCTCCGCCAGCCACGACGCGTCGAGCCCTTGCGCCTCACCGTAGGCGATGCTGGACGCCACATAGCGATCACAGACCAGGGTCAGGCCACCCGCCAGCCACCGCTCCAGGTCGGCTTTGCGCTCATAGCGGTTGGCCACGTAGAGCAGCTGCATCGCCTCGGGACCATACTCGCGTTCGCCCTGCAACGCCCGCGCGATTTCCTCGCCGATCGACGTGCCGTAGTCAGGAAAGGACACCAAGCGCGCCCGGGCGCCTCCCTCTCGCAGCTGATCCCGCAGCCGCTCCGCCTGCGTCGCCTTGCCGCTCTGGTCGAGCCCTTCAATCGCTATCAACACACTGGGCTACTCCTCGCACACAAGTTGTTCGTCGACGGTCTGGCGCCGCCGCACGACACGCCACGCGCCCCCGTCCACCATGACTTCGGCCGGCAGCGCGTGGCGATTGTAGTTCGACGACATCGCAGACCCGTACGCGCCGGCGTCCAGCACCGCCACCACCATGCCAACCGTGGGAGCTGGCAACGACCGACCCACCCCGAACACATCCGACGATTCGCAGATTGGCCCCACGACGTCGCACGTCACCGGTGCCCCATCCCGCGCCGTCACCGCCTCGATCCGGTGGTAGGCGCCATACAGAGCCGGGCGTAGCAGTTCGCTCATCCCCGCGTCGAGGACCACGAACCAGGTGCCGTCGCCCCGTGGCTTGACGTCAACCACGGAGGCCAGCAACGCGCCGGCGGGTCCAGCAACGGCTCGTCCCGGCTCGACGATCACGGTCAGTCCGGAGGGCCGGACGATATCGACCAGCGCCGCGGCGTAGGCATCTATGGGCGGGACGGGCTCATCGTTGTAGGCGATGCCCAGCCCTCCGCCGAGATCGAGATGTTCCACGGATATCCCGTCGTCGCGCAACTCCTGAGCCAACCCGATGACCGCGGTCGCGGCTCGGCGCAGGGGGTCCAATCCCACCATCTGTGAACCAATATGGACATGCAACCCCACGAACCTGAGCTCGGCGTGTGCGGCGGCCTCCCGCACGATGGCACGCGCCTCGGTGAGCGGCACGCCGAACTTGTGCGTGCCCAGTCCGGTGGAAATATGAGGGTGACTCCCGGACGCGATGTCTGGATTGACCCGCAATGCGACCGGGGCCACGGTCCCTTGGCGGCGCGCGGCGGCCGCGATCCGCTCCAACTCTCCCGCCGACTCGGCATTGATGGTCTTCACCCCGAGCGCCACCGCCCGGTCGATTTCCGCCGGGGTCTTTCCGACTCCGGTGAAAACGATGTCGGCCGGCGCGCACCCGGCCCGGAGCGCGACCTCTATTTCCGCACCGGAGTTGGCGTCCACGGACCCGCCAGCGGCTCGAACGACGCGCACAACGGCCAGGTTCGAGTTGGCCTTCAGCGCGTAGTGAAGCGCGTGTGGATAGTCGCCGAAACCGGCATGCAGGGTGGAGATGCGCTCCCGGAGCGTGGCGGCACTGTATACGTAGGTGGGCGTCCCGACCGACGCGGCGATCGCCGCGAGCGCCACATCGTCGCAGGTGAGTTCGTCCCCGTTGGGTCGGAAGGCGTACATAGGCCCGGCATTGTACGGCACCTGCGATGCGCCGGGCGCCTCGGCCGCCAACGATGCGCCAGGCGAGCGCCCGTCTCCCCCCCGCGTGGAGGACGCGGATTGACACGCCGCCGCGCGGTTGCTATGCTTCGCCGGCCTTGCTCTACGGACTGCCGCAACCTCATGCTCGCCAGTTCCGCGCCTGAGAGCCCTGACGCGATCGAGCAGTTGATCGATGGCTGTCTCCGCGGCGACCAGCAGGCCTGGGACCTCATCGTCACCCGCTATTGGCGCAAAGTCTTCAACGTCGCGTACAAATTCGTCGGCCGCCACGACCTGGCTGAGGATCTCACCCAAGACGTATTCCTGAAGATCTTCAAGGCGCTCGGTACCTTCGACCGCCGGGCCAATTTTCAGACCTGGCTGATCAGCGTCAGCCGGAACCTCTGTATCGATCGCTACCGCAGCGTTCGCAAAGAACGTGAACTGGTCGACCGCAGCGTCGATTCCGCCGAGGTCTCGGCCGTGAGCGGCGAGCCGGATGCCCTGCTCGCGCTCGAGCGTGGCGACC
>Ga0066376_10003357_pt1 | contig 14371 bp, 13 predicted proteins | sample Knorr_S15_td_Bot_FD_77009 | JGI IMG/M metagenome (GOLD analysis project Ga0066376, IMG submission 77009) | Marine microbial communities from Southern Atlantic Ocean transect - Knorr_S15_td_Bottom_ad_5009_LV_A | ecosystem: Environmental > Aquatic > Marine > Oceanic | place: Southern Atlantic... | reverse complement strand
CCTCGCCGATGTCCCTGCATCGACTCGTCGTCGCGTCTCGATCTGGGCTCCGTCGCGCTCCCAACAAACGTCACCGTATTTATGAAAGTGAGTACTTAGCCTGACACGCTTTCTTCTGCAGACCCCTGTGGTAAGATTCCAGGCAGGATCATACTTGGCCCGGATGATGCATCGTCTGGGTGAGTTTCTCAACACGAACCGGCGAAAACGGCGGCAGGGCGAATGATTCAACAGAACACCGCTGACCTGGGTCGTTACCCGCAGGAAGGCTCAGCAATATCCATTCAGGGAGAGTCCAAGCAGACTCTTGCCGCTACCGTCGTCACCAGCTCTCCAGCTGAAATCTGGCTGGAGCTTGCCCGTCCCACCTCTCAGAAACTCTTTCAAGAAGGAGAGGGAGTTCGAATCAAATACTGGGATGAGGGGGCTGTTGTCTATTATTGGGATGCCAAGGTCATCAACATCACTCCCTCCGGCAAGCGGCACGTGGCCATCTCCATCCACGACAAAGGGGTGACCGTACAGAGGAGAAAATCCCCTCGGGTAAGTGTGCACATTCCTTTCTGGTTCACGGTCATTGATGCTGCAGACACGAAACTCATCGGTAAGAGAGTCGTCGATTCCCGAACCGAAAATATCAGCGTCAGCGGATTGTTATTTAAAACCAGTCTTTTTTTGCAAGCGGGGGATAAATTAGAACTGCATCTTCACTTGCCCCCTGCGGATTCCCTGAATGCTGTCGGATGGGTCGTTCGATCAAACCCATTTGAACTCGACGGAAAGCCTCTCCATTTGGTTGCTCTGGAGTTTCTTCAGATGGAAGAGGAGGAGCAATGCCACCTCCTGGAGCTTCTGGTTCAATACCGAAACTATCAGGCCACAGTAAAAAATGGACCAGGATGATGCTCTTCAGATCAACCCGTCCACTTATGAGTGGTCGGTAAGAATCTTCACCATTCTGAAGAAGATTCTGCGAGTCAATCTCAAGCTGCATCATAAGGGCCAGGTTGACGCGGGAGACATTTTTCTCTTCAACCACTTTACCCGCTTCGAGACCTTCATCCCCCAATACCTGATCTACCAGGAAACCGGGGCCCAGTGCCGCTCGGTGGCCTCGAAGGATTTCTTCGTCGAAGGATCTGCATTCTCCAACTATCTGTTGAGCGTGGGAGCGGTACCCAATGACCATCCCAGGCTTCTTCCTTTTCTGGCCGAAGAAATCCTTCGGGGTCGTAAGGTGATCGTTTTTCCAGAGGGCGGAATGGTGAAGGACCGCCAGGTGGTGGATAGCGAAGGTCACTATAGCGTTTATTCGCGCATGGCCAAGCAACGGCGCAAACACCACACCGGAGCCGCTGTTTTGGCACTGGCGCTGGACGCCTTCAAGACGGCGATCCTGCAGGCCCATGAAACAGGGAACGTTAAGCGTGTGGAGTCGTGGGTCGAGGCCCTGGGCATGGACGGTGAGGACACACTGCTGGCCGCGGCCCGTCGGCCCACTCTGATCGTACCGGCTAACATTACCTTCTATCCCATTCGAGTGAGCGACAATATCCTCCACAGGGTGGGAGAGCTGGTCGGCAGGGGACTGAGCCGGCGGCTTTCTGAGGAACTGCTCATCGAGGGAAATATCCTGCTCAAGGACACGGACATGGATATTCGCCTGGGTGTCCCGGTGCAGCCTCCCAGGTTCTGGCGCTGGTGGGAGCGAAAGCTGATGACCCAAGTGAGTCGTAAGATCGATTCCTTGGATGGGTTTTTTTGGCTGCCAACCGAAGGGGGAAGTTGGGATGTTCGCCTCATAGCACGGCGTATGCGGGACAAAGCCGGAAAGATTAGAGACGAGTACATGCACAGGATGTATACCGGCGTGACCGTCAATCTCAGTCACCTGGCTTCCAGTATCATGCTGACGCTGGTCAACAGAGGGCAAACGGAGGTGGATCACGCCCTCTTCCACAAGATGCTCTATCTGGCGGTGAAACACGCCCAGAAGGAACCTTCCATGCATCTCCATCGAAGCCTCAAGAATCCTGAGGCTTACGGTGGAGTCCTGAAGGGACGATGCCCTGGCCTTGAGCAGTTTCTGAAAACCACCACCTCCATGGATCTCGTCGAGAGGGTCAATGGACAATACCGCTTTCTCGCCAAGCTCCTTAAGGAAAACGAGTTCGACGAGATCCGTATCGAGAACCTGGTGGTCGTCTATGCCAACGAGGTGGAACCCATTCCGGGGGTCTCCCGCTCGGTCAGGCAGTCGGTTGAAGAAGCTCCTCTGCTTGATCCTAAAAGGCTGGCGAAGCTGCGCTTTGATGACCAACGGGTTGCTTATGCCTGGGATAGACAACGCTTTTCCAAGCCTCGCCATGAGGAAATCAACCAGCAGGAGACAGCTACGGAAAGCGGGGAGCCTTTCCTGTTCCTGCCGGAACAGGGAAAGGAACTGGGTGTCGTCCTGGTTCACGGGTTCTCAGCCTCGCCCGCTGAAGTCCGCCCCTTCGCTGAGAAGCTGCAGAACCTGGGTTATCCGGTAATCGGCGTTCGACTCAAGGGTCACGGGACTTCTCCTTGGGATCTCCGGGAGCGGAGTTGGCAGGACTGGCTGGAGCCGGTGCGGGAAGGTTTTACGATTCTGTCGGCGTTCACCCCTCGTCTCTGCTTGGTCGGATTCTCCACCGGCGGAGGCTTGTCCCTTCTCCTTGCCGCTGATCAACCGGATGGCCTGGTTGGAGTGGCGGCCATTTCCACTCCCATGAAGTTCCGGGACCGCAGAATCATCTTTGTCCCGCTGGTGCACACCGCCAACCGTTTGGTCCGGTGGGTCTCATCCTTTGAAGGCATCATGCCCTTTCGGGCTACCGAACCGGAGCATCCCCACATCAACTACCGGAACAAGTCCGTCCGGGGTCTGTACGAGCTGCGCAGCATGATGGAGGAACTGGATGAGCGTCTGCCTGATGTGCAGTGTCCGGTAATCCTCATTCAGGGGACTGACGATCCCACGGTGGATCCGGAAAGCGCCGAACTCATCCACAAGAAGCTGGGTACCCGCCAGAAGGAAGTGGTTATGGTGCCTGCAACCCGACATGGAATTCTGTACGAGGACACTGGGGACACTCAGGAGAAGATCCTTTCGTTTCTGGCGGCTCTTGCCTCGAAGGAGGATGCCGGCGGAATCAACTGATTAGCCCGGATAGCTAGGAGGGAGATATGAAACTCTTGAACCAACCGTTTAGGCAGTACTTTAGAGAGGCTCGACTGGGAATAGCGCTACTGTTCTTAGTGTCTCGTCCCATGAATACAATAACGTTTGTGGCGAGCGCGACGGCGTAGAGTTCGCGAAGCGACGACGACGCGATGTCAGTGACATCGTGGAGGAGGAGGGACAAAGAAATCGATGCCGTCCCGCCGCCACCCTTCGGGCTGATGGGGGTTGCGGGCGATCTCTGCGTCGCTCGTCGTCGCCGATGTCCCTGCATCACCTTCTCTTCGCTTCTTGATCTCCCCTCGCAAGCCCCATTAGCAAACGCCATCGTATTCATGGGACGAGACACTGAAGGCGGTGATGCGCTTTCTATTCCAACCACTCTTTCAGATTCCCCAGGATCAAGGGACTCACTGGGTGAGTCTCACCATCATGCTCCCCATCATCATGTTGTGCTATTCGGTGAGGGTGGCACTCAAAGGCGGAACTTTTCGCGATCTGCTTGCCCTGGCTGCCTGGTTGGCTCTTTCCGGAATGCTTTTTGTCATGCTCGGCATTGCCATCGATGACTTTGCGGGAGTCGATACCTACTACACGGTTCCAGGGGAATCGAACACTTGGGGACATATGCTCGCACATGTCGTCGAGGGTGTGATTCTTACGCTGTTGCTGTGGGGAATCGGGTCAGTGGTCTACCTGATGGCAGGAGGGCGCAAACGAGCAGCGTCTATTGGTTCAACGCTTTGAAAGAGTTCAGGGGTACAGAGGCCATGCGCCCTGTCAACAAAGGCTGATAGGGCGCATTCCCTGTGTGTCTTGAGGAATTAGTCAGACCACAAGACTGATTTAAGATGATTAAGCAAGGTGTTACCTCCCTCTTAAGGGTTTTCGTTTGTAAGGCGACCAGCGTGATCGGTATGGTGTGCTGGACCTTGGGTTAATGTGAGTTTCGCGTTGGATAAAGCAATTCCTGTTCCCAAAGTGGTAAGTGAGCAAAAGATTCTTATAAACTATTTAAATTAAATGATTTAACTGCCTATCTAAGGAGTGCGTTTAGAGGCTGTCTATCCCATGCTTTTGTCTAGCCCGATTGTCAGAGAGCACCCAATAAGTCCAGCCATGGACCGATAAAATCTATCATTGCAATGAGTTAAGCGATTTCCAGGAGAATTGGGACAGAATGTAAACCGAAGTTTACATTCTGGAGTGTAAGCTACTCGGGTAAATCCAGTGGTGTTTTTTCCCCAATGGGGTATTGGGCGCTGGCAATCAACTCGTTGAGGAAATCGACTCGGTTGGCCGACGACGGGTGAGAAGCGAAGAAATAGGACAGAGGACCTTCCGGCTCCTCCTTTTGGATCCTTTCGAAAAAATCAGTGGCCCCGGCCACATGATGGTAGGTTTTTTGAAGGAGATGAAGGCCAAATTCATCGACCTGTTGTTCCTGTCGCTGGGAGAATCGAGATTCTACCCTGGCCAGACTGTCCTGGAGAAATTGGGTAATTCCGCTCTGGTCTCCCAATAGGGTGGCGGAGAGAACCAAAAGCACCAGTCCCCGCCCCAATCCTTTGAGATGGTGGCGCTCGGCGAAGTGTCCCAGTTCGTGTCCGAGGATCATGGCCAGTTCGTTTTCCGATTCCACTCGATCGAGCAGGCCTTGATAGAGCACGATGTGTCCGCCGGGCAGCGCCATCGCATTGACCACTGGATTCTCCTCGACATGGATCTGGTAATCGAGTGTTTGTGAGGGCTCATGCTCGACCAACCGATCCAGGATGCCCTGAAGGTATTGCCTTTCGGGTGAGTCTTCGACGGCGTAGTTTCCCAGAAACAGTTCACCCAGGGATCGTTCCACGCTCTGGGGTATGCGGGGGACGACCACCCATTCCAAGGCAAAGCCCAACAGGACGTAGACCAGTATCAGGGCTCCGAGAATGCCTGCAGTCAGGATGGCAAACTCTCTCAACGGATGGGTGATGGAAATATTGACGTTTTTGGTGAGGAGTTTGGGTGTGTACTTCAAAGCGTCTTTTTCAGCTTGATTGCCGTACCGTAGGCAAAGACCTCAACGCTTCCAATGCCGTTTTGGTTGGTGGAGCTGAAAATGCTGGCCGTTTCCACTCGCATATTGACGATGATGGAGCTACCCAAAGCCTCATATTTCATTCTCAGGATGGCCTCGCGGCGTGCCCGATCGATCAGCGTCTCATAAGCCGTCATCCTGCCTCCCATGATATTTCGAAGACCCGCCAGGATGCGCTTGAAATAGTCGATGGAGATCACGCAGCTTCCGGAGACCAGAAACGACTTTGCGATCTGATCCACTTCGGGCAGCATGTTGCTGGTAACGGTGGGCAGGCGGAGAGAGGCCTTCTCGCGCAGCAGAATGGATTTGTAGTGCCGATGCTCCGTGACTCGACCGGCAAAGTACCCTACCGTCAACAGGATGAGGAAAAGAGCCAGGTCAAGCATCGGCTGTTTTCTCTTCTACTCGACGCGAACGGCGGTACCGTAGGCGAAAAGCTCTGCTGCTCCTTTGGCGACCGAGGAGGTGGCGAAGCGGATATTGATGATGGCGTTTGCTCCCAGCTGGCGCGCCTGTTCGATCATCCTTGAGGTTGCCTCCTGACGGGACTCCTGCAGCAGTTTGGTGTACCCCTTCAGTTCCCCACCGACGATATTCTTTAGACTGGCCAAGGCATCCGTGCCGATGTGCTTGGCACGAATGGTGGTTCCCTGGACCAATCCAAAGTGTTCGACAATGGTTTTACCGGGAACGGAATCGATATTGGTGAGGAGGATCGCAGACTCATTCACCCTTTAAGTATAACAAACGCAATATCCGGTCCGGTGAATGAGAGAGAAATTTCTCCTAAGACTTTGTGACCAGATGAGTGTCCTGGACCCGAGGAACGTTTTCTTCGCTCTCCTCGTCGACAGCTAGGGGCACGGCCTGCTGTTGGGCAAGGGGTTCAACCAGCTTCCGGGGGTAAGCCTGTCGGTTGACTTGAAGGGAGAAAACGTCGAAGCGCTGGTAGTGGCCTGTGACGTCATGCACCATCTTGCCTCGTGCGACCTCTTCCAGGTCGAGATCAGCGTACAGGATGGTTTCCCCTTCGTCCTGGGGACCCACGATGTAGTCACCCATCGGATTGAGGATACCCGAGTGACCTCCCGCGCCGATGAAGCTGGAGCGCGCCTTGGAGTCCAGTTGAAGCACATCTTTCATTTCTTCGTTCCAAACCGAGCAAACCGAGAGGACGAAAATACGCCCTTCGAAGGCGTAATAGCGCATACGAACGTCCATGGTGTGGAACTGGCGCTCATAACCCTTGGTGCCAAACGAAGGCCAGCTGGCAACGTGAACCACTTCACCTTCCAGCAGCAGGGCGGTACGGGCCAGACTGTTGATGTTCTCTCCGCAGATCAAACCGGACAATCGACCGAAAGGAGTGTCATAGGTGCCCAACGTACTCCCATCACCTCCCGTGTGAACCAGGCGCTCCCAGATGGTAGGCACCAGCTTTCGATGTCTGCCCAGTAAAGAGCCATCGGGCCCAAAAAACAGCTGGGTGTTGTAGAGGGTTCCATAACTTCCCGCTTCCTTTTCCGCCACCCCCATCACCACGTAGGCCTTGGCACGCCGTGCCGCTCGTCCCAGGGCCTCGGTGTCGGAGCTTGGGGCGACAATTGCATTCTTGAAGAGTTCCAGATTAAAAGTGGTGCAGATTGGATCGTTGGCCAAATAGAAGTCATACCAATAGGGATGTCCCGGGATGAAGCATTCGGGAAAGCCGATCACCTGGGCTCCGGCCTCTCCGGCTTCCTCGATCAGTCGACAAGCCTTGGCCACAGTTGCTTCGCGATCGAGTAATACCGGTGCCGCCTGGACGGCGGCCGCCTTGAGCTTCGGAAATGTATCACCCATTGCTATACCTCCTATCCAGCGTTGAAGATTGGCTTTAGAGAGGATTGTATCCTGAGAAAGGATTGTATCCCGGAAGGAAAAGGTTGTAAAATCCTCTCGCTTCCGGTACTTCAGCGGGATTATCTTTTGATCTTGAGAGCAACGCTTACTCTTCTTTTCGTCATCAGCACCTTAACCTGGTTGGGGCCTGAGGTGTCGTGGGCCCAACGACCCACCATGCCCGGTGGGTATCGTCTTCCCGAGTACCTCCAGCCGATCACTCTAAAGCCGGTGTTTCGACCAGAACCTCTGTTGCAGGCAGCCCGGCAGGTCATGGGTGATGTGGCTTCCCTGGTGCCGGGGGAACAGGTTGTGATTCTCTCAGACTCCAGCATTAGTCCTTTGCTGCCCCAGGTTTTTGAGCAGGCTGCCCGCGAAAAGAAAGCTCAGGTCCGGGTGTACTCTATTCCTCTATCGGCCGCTTCCGATACGGCAACCTTACTTCGGGAACAGCACTGGAAAAACTGGTGGCCTAAGGCGGTGTGGGATGAAGTGCGCACAGCCGATGTGGTTGTGGCTCTGGCCTATCTGAATCCTGAATTTCTGAAGGAGCCGCTTATTTCCGGACAGATCGAGAGCGGCCGACTCCGCTTTATTTCCGTGACCGCGGTTCCCGAACTGCTGGCGGCGCCTGGAGCTCTTTATCCGCGTGAGATTATTGACCTGCTGGCGGAAAAAATATCTCTGCGACTCCGTCGTGCCAAGACCATTCGGGTCACCGATCCGGCGGGCACCGATCTGACCTTCACCCCCGCCGCAGTCACCCGTTCTGCCGACTTTCTTTCTCGCCCCTTTCCCTATAACGCCACGGTGCAGGCGATTCCGGACCAGGACCTGAAGGGTTCGGTTGTCACTCACGGTGTTTCAACCGGGTTTATGCCTCTCCTGCGTATGGACATCGAAGGGGGTCGTATCGTCTCGCTTCAGGGAGGCGGGGAAATTGGAGAATTGCTGAAATCACGGAACCCTGAGTCCTTCCAGTTGCAAACCCTCGATTGGTCCCTTCATCCCAAGTCGGTGCGCTTCCCCCAGCCCTTGACCGGTTCCGCGGCCCTTCACAATCAGCTGGCCAGCGCCGGTAGAGTGGGTGCCATGAGTCTCGGTTTTTGGGGCGAGGATCGTTCACAGTCCTTCTTCTTTCAGGTCTATTTTCCTTCCGTTTGGGCAGACGGCGAGGAAGTTATACGGGAGGGCTACCCGGCGGCGCTGAAGGATCCGGAGGTCCTTCAGCTGGCGGAAGCCATGGGAGGAAGGGAGTTGCTGGTGGTCCAGTGCACGGTTCTACCGGGAACCCTGCCGGAACCCAGAATGCCGAAGATCGACTCCATCACCCAGGTCGATCCCCTTTTGCCGGCCCTTGAAATCCTCATCCAGGATGTGGCTAAAATTCGCAGGGGTGAAAAGGTTCTCATCGTCAACGACGATTCGGTGCCCGGACTGATTCTGGAAGGACTGGAAGCTGCCCTCGTAGAAACCGGGGCTCAGGTGACAACGATCAGCGCCGAAGTTCCTGACGGAGAAGTGGAACCTATTGCCCTGTTGCAACAGACCGTGGGGCGTAATTTTTCATCCGACTTGAGAGAGGCCATCGAAGAGGCCGATTGTGTTCTTTCACCCGCCTATTTTCATCTCTCCGATCTGACCGTAGAGGGTCAAGACCTGGACTCCTGGCTGGAAAGTATTCACACCCGTTGGGTAGGAGTGGTCGCTATCCCGGAATTGCTGGCCTCAAAATGGGCCACCTACCCTCCTGACCTGCTGGAGCTCATCGGAAGTAAAGTCGAGGAAGAGCTACGGGCTGAGCAGACCATCATTCTTTCCAACAACCAGGGAACCAGTCTCATCTTCGATTACGAAGTGATGAAAAGTCCCTTTTATAGGAACTGGTCCATATTTCCCGGCAACGTTCGTTTCCGTGTGGTCCCCAAAAGCCGAGGTGTGGAGGGAATCATCGTCACCTCTAACTTTTTCACGGGAAGGGTGCCACGCACGGAGGTTCACATCGGTGAGAGTCAGGTCGTACAACTGGATGGGAGTGCACGAACCACAGAGGCAGTCCGCGAGGCCACTGCTCAGGGAGGGTTTATTGAATTCAGCTTCGGAGTGCACCCGAAGGCCTTTGCCGTACCGGGTGAGGTGACGGGATTTTCCTCTCTCCTCTGGTCTCACTATGCGGCCACTCAACGATCCGGAATTGTCTCTGTTTTGCTGGGCCCCTGGTCGGGGAATCCAGGACGTCTTCGGTTGGCCATGTTCTTCACCCTCCTGAACGCGGGAGGGCCGAGAATCATCATTGACCTCGGACATCTGACCGTGCTCGATGATGCAGAGGTCCAGGAGCTGGCTGAGCAGCTGGGATCGGTTGAAGATCTGCTCGAAGAGGATTGGATTCCTGCCATTGGAGAGAGATGATGAACACTCAGAAGGGAACAAATCGGGGCTAGGGCGTTCTGGGTAAGACTGGTACAATCCTACTCAAAACCCAATCACTAGGGAGGTGATGGTATGAAAAAGTCATTTGTTGCAGTGACGCTCTTGCTGTTCAGCGCGGTCCTCTGCTTCGGCGAGCTGGCTGCCCAGAGTTCAGATCTGGAAGCTCCTCGAGCGCCCAAACGGGTGCGGGTCACGAAATTGGAGCAGGTTTTACCCAATGCCCGAATCCTGGTTCGTCGCCCCTGGAGTTGGTTGGTGGGCGCCCAGTACGGATTAGGCCTCAAGGAAGGGGAAAAACTTCTGATCGTGGCCAGCCGCATCGAGCCGCTGGTGGCGCAGGCCCTTGCGGTGGCGGCCCAGGAAATGGGGGTCACAACCGATGTGGTGGCCAGGGACGTCGCCAGCCTGTTGAATCGAATGGGTCGAAACGAGTTGGATTACGAGCATTTTGATCCCACCAACTATTTGGGACTTCGTGGGCTGATTTCCCGGGTGGTGCCCAGCTGGCTTGCCACCATGATTGAAGATTACGACGTGGTTCTCGGTTTTCAGGCCCGGGGAACCCACTATGGCAAGGTCGGAAAAAATCTGAACATTCGTTCCTCCAGCATCGATTGGTCCAGGGCCGAGGTATTGGCCTCGGCGGCGGTCAGCTACCCCGATGAATTGCTGGAACTGATCGCTGTGAAGACCTGGCAAAAGTACATCTACGGCAAGACGATTCACGTGACCGACCCTCTGGGAACTGATTTTACCTTTAGCCTGGATAACACCAATCGTGAGCGCTTCAAGGAGACTCGGGGGATGGCCACCTATGGTGAGCTTTCCCTGGATCGGCCCATTGCTCATGAAGTCCATCCGGACACCGAGCCCTATCTCACTGCAGAACCGGATGCGCGAGGGATTATGGTCACCCGGCAAGCGGGCTTGATTCCCACCATCAGGTTGTATGTGGAAGGTGGGCAGGTGGTCCGCGTTGAAGGAGGTGGAGCTGCAGGCGAGAACATCAAAACAGCTCTGGAGCGTTTCAAGAACATTCAATTTCCCGGCTACTATCCTGGGCCCGGTATCGGATGGATGGAAGAGATTGCCCTGGGAACCAATCCCAAGGTGGGTCCCGCCGGCCCCATACGAAGACGCTCGGGAATGCTTCATATGGCCTTTGGGACGGATCGTTACAACCGGGTCTCCGATGACATTCCCACCCTTCCGTCCAACCACCGGGATATGAACTTCTTTTACTACCCTACCTTTGAGGTGGATGGCGTGAAGCTGGTGGATCGAGGGCATCTGACGGTGCTGGATGATCCGGAAGTCCGAAGGGTTGCGGCCAAGTATGGCAATCCGGACGAATTGTTGCGGGAGGATTGGATTCCTGAATTCGACGAACGGTCGGGTCAGATCATTTACCCTCCCTATGAGGATCAGGAATGAGTTTAGCCCGGACTATGCATCATCCGGGCTAGAACGAGCGAGGTACAACATGGCAAGAATTTGGGATGCCTTTCTGACGGAAAGGGATAAAAAGGTTTTCGGAGCCGCCGGATATGGACGTGAGGCTGAGCTCAAGGGAAGGCCCGCCCTAATCGTTATCGACGTCAACTTTGGATTCGTGGGTGACCGTCCGGAAGAGATCTTGGATTCAATCTTGAAGTTTCCCAATAGCTGCGGTGCGGACGGCTGGCAGGCCATGGAGCGACTGGTCCCGGTGCTGGAGGCGGCGCGTGAAAAATGTCTACCCATTTTCTACACCACAGGCGATCAAGAGCATCCGTTTCTGGATCGACATTCCTGGGGGGCAAAGAATAAGCGAGTGGACCAGTGGCGGGGAACTTCTCAAGAGACCCAACTTCAAGCCAATGAAATTCCTGACTTGATCGCTCCCAGGGCCGGGGAAGTGTGCATCACCAAGAAAAAGCCCAGTGCCTTTTTCGGCACACCTCTTTCCCAGTATCTGATCACGCTCGGTGTCGATCAACTGCTCTGTTGCGGCACCACAACCAGCGGTTGTGTTCGAGGCACCGTGATTGATGCCTTCTCTTTCGGATATCGTGTGGCCGTGATCGAAGACTGCACCTTCGATCGAGGCCAGGCCTCTCATGCCATCAACCTCTTTGATATGGACCAGAAATATAGCAACGTGGTGTCCTCTAAGCGGATCATCGAGTACATCGAAGGCTTGTCCGCAGACCTCTTCCCGGACTGGGCTGAGGCTGTGGTTTCCGTTGTCGTGTAAGAAAACAATGTCCACACAAGTTTCATCTATTGAGGAAGCGAGGCACTATGCCTGAAACAAAATACGACGTGGCGATTGTGGGTGCCGGTTTTTCGGGACCCATTATGGCTGCCAAAATCGCTGAGAAGGGTGTGAATCCGCGAAACGGTGAGCGGCTGAAGGTCGCCCTGATTGAGGCTGGACCTTACTTTAAGGGAGCCCCTCGACCCGGTTATGGTTCTTCTTTGCGGCGTCAGATGTTCACCAATCTGGAGGATGGTTACGCTGGGACCTACCTCTGGAACAATGACCGGAGCCTGGCCAAAATCGTGGGTGGAAGCTCTCTCCACTGGGGCGCCCAGGCTTTCCTGCCCTTCCCAGCCGATTATCTCCATTGGCAGCGGGAGACGGGTCTGGACTGGACCGAAGACAAACTGCGCAGCGCGGTGGCTGAAATCCGCCGGGAATTCAACATCCACCAATATCCGGACGAAATTGACACACCAGGCAACCAGCTTTTTTACGATGTGGCCAAGAAAATGGGGCTCGATCCAAAGCGGCAGGAGGGAGCCCGCCGGAACTGTATCTATTGCGGTTTTTGCAACAGCCCCATGATGTGTAAATACGATTCGCGCGCCAGCACCATGGTGACCTATATTCCGGTGGCCGAGAAGAACGGGGTGGATATCATTCCCGACACCTATGTGGAAAAGATCCGGATTGAAGCCAGAGGAGAACGGGGGATTGCCCGCTCGCTGCAATGCATTACAGACGGTTCTCGCTACGAAATTGAGGCCGATAAAATTATCGTCACAGGCGGCTATATGGGTTCCCCACTGCTGCTTCTGCGTTCCGGCTATGGGCCACGAGAATGGAATGGAAATCCCATCATCGTGGAAAATCCCAATGTCGGAAAACATATCGATGGGCATCCTCGGGCGGGGGGAGGTGTCAGCGCACTCTTTGACGAGCCGATGGGAGATGGAGAGTTAGGAAATATCGGGGGATATTTCATGATTCACGATGATCGGGCGGATGGTGAAGGGCGGCTGCTATTCCGCGCCGGATTTGGGGGCTTACGCCTGCCCTCTCAGTCGGCCCTCAATACCTTTGCGCCGCTCTATGGCCGCGAGCACAAGAAGTTCATGCGGGAGAAGGGAATCCTGCGCACAGGAGCCCTTTCCCCCAGTGTCAGTAAGCCCTCGGGACGCTGGTACATCGACCCGGATGGAAAACTTCTCTATGGGGGGGATCATAGCCTGACCCTCAGACGGGTTAAAGAGGGAGCCCAGATTGCGCGTGAAGTCCTGGAGCAGATGGGAGCTGCTCAGATCAGGTCAGCTCGGATTCCATCGAACCTCTCACCGAGAACGGGCGGTTCCCACAGAGTGGGCTCCTGCCGGGCGGGAGTGGATCCCAAGACCTCTGTGGTTAACCCCTACTTCGAGTCCCACGATGTGGATAATCTGTTCGTCTGTGATGGAAGCGCCATTCCTCGAGTGACCACGGGCAACACCGGAACGCCCCAGGCGTCGATCACCGTCTTTGCGGCCAGTCGCCTTATCGAGCGTCACTTTAAGCGGTAGGACCCAGGAAAGGAAAAGTTATGTCCAAGAAAAAGGTATCGAGGAGAGATTTTCTTAAGAAGACAGGCTCGGGGGCCACGGGAACGGCTGTGGCTCTGGCCAGCATACAGACTCCCCAGGCTGTCCCGGCTGCCCTGGATGTGGATCCGGCGGCTGTGGTGTCTGCCCTGGGCGATGTGCTGATTCCTTCTGATCCGGGGGATCCTGGATACAGGACACTGGAACCCTACAACATCACGGCTGAGGTGATGAAGGATTTTCCAGTGAGCGATGAAGAACTGGTGCTCTTGAACAGCCAGGCCGGAGAGTTGTTCCCGGGGAAGAACTTTGTGCAGCTGAAGGAAAGGGATCGAGAGAGCTATTTTGATTCGGTTTTCGCGGGTGAGAGAGGAGAGGAACTTCGGCGGACTTTAGGGAGAATTCGACAGAGAGTGTTCCGGGTGTTTTACAAGAACTACCCCGAGCACGCCTTGCCGCGAGATGGTCAGGGAGTGCCCATTCTTCCTCCGGGCGACACCCACCAGATCACCAATCCAAATACGAAGCAACTGGCGACGGGATGGGATGTGAGCGGTTTCATGGGGCCCCTGACCTGGGAGGAAGAGCAGCGTCGGCGATCCATTGTTGAAAAAATAGATTGGATCGAATAATCTAAGTGGCACTAAGGGCACTAAAAACAGGAGAGGTCAACCATGAAGAAGGACGTATCGAGAAGGGATTTCCTGAAAACTACAGGAATGGGGGCAGCGGCCATTCCCACGACTCTGGTAGGGATCAGCACCGGGCAAGTCCAGGGGCAGGCAGCGACGACGGTGGATCGTACGGCGGTCATAGCCGCGCTGGGGGATACCATCATTCCCAGCGATCCTGGTGATCCAGGCTACCGGACCCTGGAGCCGTACAACATCACGGCCGAAGTGATGAAAGGGCTCACCGGGCTCTCGGATGACAATCTGGCGGTCTTT
>Ga0066376_10003356_pt1 | contig 14378 bp, 12 predicted proteins | sample Knorr_S15_td_Bot_FD_77009 | JGI IMG/M metagenome (GOLD analysis project Ga0066376, IMG submission 77009) | Marine microbial communities from Southern Atlantic Ocean transect - Knorr_S15_td_Bottom_ad_5009_LV_A | ecosystem: Environmental > Aquatic > Marine > Oceanic | place: Southern Atlantic... | reverse complement strand
TGGAAAAAATTATAATTTTTTGGGAGCTGTTAAAGCACGCAAATTAAATAGTGATGCAGAAAAGGGACCGGAAGAATTAAAATGGATGCTTCCATTAAATTCTACTATTAATAATTATCCTGTTATTGGAGAGTGTGTGTTGACTGTTAAAATCCCATCGTTAGGTAGAGATTTTTATATACAAACAATGGGATTAGGAGGAAAAATAAATGAAAATTCTGTAGGGGGTATTAGTTGGATAGGATCTCGGGGAGCTCTAAGTTTTCTTGAAGAAAGTGATGTTTCTGATGTATCATCAACTGGCACCCCATCATATTCAGAGGGAGATACAGCTGATGATAAACAAATTTTAGGAAAGATATTTGAAACATCTGAAAAACCAATTCTTAAATTACAACCATTAGAAGGTGATATTATATTTCAGGGAAGATTTGGTCAATCTATTAGATTTGGAAGTAACCAAACAGAAGAAGGAGATGGTCAAAAAGAGTCTCCTAATATATTAATAAGAGCTGGCCAACTTATGGATGGAGAAAGTCCTGATGTGGGTTTAGTTAATGAAGATATAAATGCAGATGGTTCTTCTATTTGGATGACCACAGATCAAAAAGTGGATTTACAGTGGGCACATGAAGATGGTGTTGGTCCTCCACCATTAGAGGGAAAGAATATAGTACTAAATTCTGATAGAATTATTTTTAATGCTAAAGTGGATGAAATATATGGTAGTGCTAAGACACGAATAACTTTTGAAGCACCAGAAATACTTTTAGGAGCAGATGGCTCACAAGGTAATATACCAAATGGTGAATTATTGGTAGCAGCTTTAAGTAGTTTAGTAGATCTTGTTAAAAAAATGACAACTAAACCACCCCAATCACCATTTCCACCAGATATAGGTCTAGCCCTTCCTCAGGTAAAAAAAGATTTAGAAGAATCTATTAATACAATAGCATTTGTACAAATGAAGGAGTAAAGAGATATGGGTGTAGCAGATAAATTAAAAGATAGTATAATGACGGCTGCGTCAGTAGGTAGTGAATTAAAAAGTATGGCTGATGATTTGTTAAAAAAAACTATGAAGGGAGAAGATGTAAGTGGAGAATTAGGACCATTGGAGGATGCGATATCTAAAGTAGAAACTGCTCAACAAACATTAGATACACTTAAAAGTTCAGTGGATTCAGCAAATGCTGCTGCAGACGGAATAGTAACTGCTCAAAAAGGTATATCTTTAATTCCGGCCGTTGGTGCCACAGGTCCAGTTGTGACAGCACCTGCTATTATTGCAAATTTATTAAGAGAAGAAGCTCAAAAATTAGTTGATGAATTAAAAAAATTACCAGAAACGGTAAAAGGAATAGCAGCTAGTTTAAAGGGAGATTTAGAGGATACTATAGAAATTATTACAAAAAAAATTCCTGAAGCACGAGAAAAAGCAAAACAAAAAAAAATAAGGTAGGAGACTATAAAATGAAGAAACAAGAATTTATAAAAATAATTGAAGCAGTAGTTCGTAAGGAAGTTAAAAAACAAATGAATGAGATATTTATTAATGAAGACAAATCATCTCTACTTTCCGAATTAGTTTCAGCCCCAGTTACATCAGAATATAAACAGACAGAAAAAAAAATATATAAAACTGAACCAAAAAGAGAGATACAGTATACATCAAATAAATCTTTAAATAGGGTTTTAAATGAAACTGTTGGTGGAATTCCACAAGGAGATGGAGTACCACAAACTGGATTTGAAGAGTATCCTACCCTAAGTGGTGAGGTATTTGATTCGAGTAAGATAAATGATGTTTTGGTAGGTTCACCTCCAGGAGTAGCAACTTCTGAAGCGGTAAAACAGAAGAAACGAGATATAGGAGCAGTTCAAACTATTAAGAATGCAAGAGTAAATGTTGATCAAGTTCCTGACCATGTACAAAATGCATTAACAAGAGATTATAGTAAGTTAATGAAGGTAATTGATAAAAAGAATATTGGAGATTAAAATAAATGCCAAATTTAGAAGATGATTTAAATCCTGATACTTGGATTGGATTAAGTTTTCCTCTTGGTAGAAGTGATAGTGGATTTTTTCCTCAAACTCAAACTTTTAGGGAACAAGCTAATTCTAATTTAAAGAATTTACTTTTAACAATTCCAGGAGAAAGGGTTGGTATTAATATAGATTTTGGTTCACACCTACATCATTTACTTTTCGAACCTATGACTGAGGATTTATCAAATAAAATAGAGGAAACTATATCAGAAGCTGTTAGTAGGTGGACACCATATATTGATTTAAAGGAGATAAATGTAAAAATGGATAATAGAGATTACCATGCAGTTAGTGTAGAAATTAAATATTCTATAACTGGTGATGATACTCAAATTGATTCAATTGTATTAGATTTAGAAGATGAGAGTTTTGCCTCAGGGTATTAATACTAATAGGAGAAATTAAATGCCTGATAAAAATATTCAAAAAGAAGTAAAGTATTTAAACAAAGATTTTGTTTCGTTTAGAAATTCATTAATAGAATTTGCTAAAGTATATTATCCAAATACATTTAATGATTTCAGTGTTGGATCTCCCGCTATGATGTTTCTTGAAATGACATCATATGTGGGTGATGTTTTATCATATTATATAGATGAACAATTTAAAGAGAGTTTATTAGCTTTTGCAGAAGAAAAGAAAACAGTTTATAATATGGCTCAGTCTTTTGGCTATAAACCAATGTTGACATCTCCTGCTACAGTTATGGTTGATGTATTTAGTGTAGTTCCTTCTATTGGGGGAGTAGATGATAATAGAGCGGACTTAAGATATGGTCCCGTTATTAATGGTGGGATGAGAATAACATCAACAAGTGGAATAATTTTTAGAACACAGGAAGATGTAAATTTTAGATTTTCTGGTTCAAATGAATCTATGGAAATTTCTGTTTATGAAATAGGAGAAGATAATTTACCTGCAACATATCTTTTAAAAAAGACTGTAAAAGCTATATCTGGAAATGTAAAAGAAGAATTTCATAGTTTTGGAGTTGCAATAAAATATAACAAAATTATTTTAAGTCAAGCTAATATAACAGAAATTCTTTCCGTAATAGATAGCGATGGAAATAAGTGGTATCAAGTTCCATTTCTTGCACAAGATACAATATTGGAAGAGACGGAGAATACTGCTGCAAATGATCCAGAATTAGCACAATATAGCCAAGATTCTCCTTATTTATTGAAACTTTTAAAAACACCAAGAAGGTTTACTACTTTTATACGTACAGATGGTAGAATAGAATTGAGATTTGGAGCAGGAATATCAGATAATCCTGATGAAGAAATTGTTCCAAATCCAGATAATGTAGGTTCATCCTTGCCTGGAAGTCCAAGTTATTTAGATACACCATTTGATCCAGCAAATTTTTTAGCTACTCGAACATATGGTCAAGTACCATCAAATACTACATTAACAATTAAATATTCATATGGTGGAGGAATTATTTCTAATGTTGCTCAAGGATCTATAGTAAATATTTCTAATATATCATTTCGGACATCAGATATTACTGGACTTTCTACCTCACAGATATCGGACGCTCAAAGTTCTGTGGCTTGTACTAATCCAGAACCTGCTATTGGAGGAATGAGTGGAGAAAGTGTAATAGAAGTTAAAACTAATGCTCTTGCTTATTTTCAAGCTCAAAATAGGGCGGTAACAAAAGCTGATTATATTATTAGAGTTTATTCATTACCACCAAAGTATGGTAATATAGCTAAAGTTTATATAGTTCAGGACGATCAATTAGCCCCAGAAGGAAGTACCAGAATTCCAAATCCATTAGCTTTAAATATGTATACACTTGGATATAATGCTAATAAAAAACTTACACGATTAAATGTAGCTGTAAAAGAAAATTTAAAAACATATCTTGGTCAATATAGAATAATGACTGATTCGGTTAATATAAAAGATGCATATATTATTAATATAGGATTACAATTTTCTATTGTAACTCAACGAGGATATAATAAAAATGAAATTATATTAAAATGTATTGATAAAATACAAACATTTTTTAATATTGATAAGTGGCAAATAAATCAGCCCATTGTAATATCAAATTTAGCATATCAAATTTCATTGGTAGAAGGAATAGCATCAGTAGTTCCTCCTGTTGAAAATAATCCGGCTGGTTTATCAATATTAATTACAAATAAATGGGAAAAAACTTCTGGATATTCAGGAAATGTATATGACATAGATAGTGCTACCAAAAATGGAATAATATATCCTTCTATGGATCCAAGTATTTTTGAATTAAAATATCCCAATGTAGACATTGAGGGTAGAGTAGTGGGAGACTTATAATGCATTATTTTGAATACGTAACAAAAGATTCTACATTATATGAAGCAAGTCATAGTATGAATACCGGACTTGATGAAATTCTTGAAATTAGAAAAGACATGAATGAAGCTGCTACAGTAATCTATGCATCAAGAGCTCTTCTTAAATTCGATTTAGCGTATATTTCTAAATCAGTATCAAGTGGTCTAATTTCAAATCCAACATATTATCTTAATTTATATGATGCAGGTTCAGAAGAATTAAATATATCTCAAACTTTGTATGGCTATCCAATTAGTCAAAGTTGGGAGATGGGATCTGGGCATTTTAGTGATTACCCAACTACTTCAGATGGTGTTGGTTGGAAATACAGAGATAATAATGTTGCAAAAACCCAGTGGGTAAGTGGTTCAGATGATATAGGGGGGACTTGGTATAGTGGAAGTGGATATGAAGCATCTCAATCATTTACACATGAAGCAGCAGATTTGAGAATGGATGTAAGTGATATTGTAAATAGATGGTTAAATAATACAGTTCCAAACGAAGGATTTATGTTAAAAAGAAGTGGAAGTTATGGAAATGAAGACAGTAAGACAGAAGAAAAAAATGGTACAAATTATGGTAATTTTAAATTCTTTTCAAGAGAAACACATACAGTTTATCAACCAAAATTAGAAGTTGTTTGGGATGATTCTAAATGGACAACTGGTTCTTTATCTCCACTTTCTAATACTGCTATAGAAGATATGGTTCTTTATATGAGAGGATTAAGACCTAAATACAAAGAAACTTCAAAGACAAAATTTAGAGTTGTTGGTAGAGAAAGATATCCTGAAAAGACATATGTAACGAGTGGATATGATACAGGATATATAACAGCAAAAACTTTACCAAGTGGAAGTACTTATTATCAAATTAAAGATGCTTATACAGAAGATGTTATTGTACCATTTGGAAGTGGTTCAGTAGTAAGTTGTGATTCAACTGGGAATTATTTTAATCTTTGGATGAACGGATTACAATCAGAACGATTTTATAAAATTGAATATAAAGTTGTAAGTGGAAGTGGGACTGTTGATGAATCTGTTCAATACTTTGATGAGGATCATTCCTTTAAAGTGGTGAGATAATTAATGCCGTACTCATTTGAAGAGTTAAAAAATAATGAATATTGGCAAAAAATGAATGAAGCCGATGAAATCGAATATCAAGAAAAATTAAACTTGCTACGAAAGAACTCTGCAGTTTCTGGTTCAGATACAGTAACATTAAGAGATGATGGGGGTATTTTTCAGTCTTTTGAGGATATAAATAATCTAGGAAAAGGGATAGATGCACCCCATCAATATGTATACGTTTCAAGATTAAGTCCAAAATTAAAAATTTCAATTGCAATTGATAATGTATTAGATAGAGAAATTAAGGAATTAATATAGAGAATAAATATGCCAGGAGAATTTAATAAATTTGATGACAAAGATGAGAATTTACTATACATTGGTGGATCTACTATCATTGGTGGATCTGGTGGAAGGGAGGCTCCTCCATTTGGATATTCTATTAGAGATTTTGTACATTTTAATCTTTATGATTTTAATAATGAATATCGAACATCAGGAACAATAGTAGATTTTAAAGATAATGATGAAATACGATTAAAACCAGGAAATGAAATAAGAAGTTCTGGGGCAATAAATCAACCATATAATGTTGATTATAATTTTTTTAGAGAATTAGCAGGATCTGATGCTAAAGTTTTATTAAGAACATCATTTGGACATGAAAGAGAATTATATACTGCTCCTATTGAGATTACTGGCCAAGAGCCATCAGAATGGTTTATGTCAGATGGAAAAATTTGGGCTGGAGAAATAGGAGATGTAAATCCAGAAGAATTAGTAGAAGAAAATTATAAACTTTATGTACATAAAATTTCCGCTACCCGTAAAGAAATTCGACTTGCTCCTTTTGATATTAAATATGATAAATACAATTCTGAATTTGAAAATCTGTATACTATTACAAAAAAATATATTTCTGTTAAAACTGGTAAGTATGGAGATATTTCATTTCAAGGAACAGATGGACAGGGAATTGGGGATAGTAAGATTTTAAATTTATTTAAACATCCAAGGCATGATGAGGGATTTTCAATTCAAATGCTTGGGGCAGATATAAAAATAGAAAACGCTTTTATTGTTGATTATGAAACAACAACAGATGAAGTTACTGGAGGAGCTAATCCTCTTAAAAATCCAGGTGGAGATATTCTCAAAACTGATTCAGATGGAGCAGAAGAACAAGATTTTAGTAATTTTATTTGGGAGCCAGAATTACACCAGGATGCAATTAAAGTACAGAACTGGTCAACAGGCCTAAATAGTGGTGTCGATAGTGCAGAACAAGGTTATCATGCTAAATGGGTAGCGAATGAAGGACGGGATAGTACTAATTGTATGAAGTTTATAGATATGAATGATTATATTGGTGCAAAACATAGATGGTCAGGAATTTCACAAAATATAGGTTCGTTAGCAGCAGCAGGGTTATCGGAAGGTGATGAGATTAAAATTGAATGGTGGCAAAAAACAAATGTAGCTGGTAAGGGTGCACAAGTTGGCATTTATCATTGGAAAGGGTTCCCCGATTATGAAACTATGCCGTCCAGTCCTCCACTTGGATATATACCAGAACCATCTAATTCTGAGATGTAATTTATGAATTATTACGACAAATATAAAATTTATTGGGGTGGAAATCAAAACACTGTAATACCACGAATGGGTCCATTTGATCCAGAGGATAATGGTGAAGAGGAAGATATAGTTGATCCAGAGGATAATGGTGCAGAGGAAGATCCATTTGGAGAAGATAGTGACTTTCCAGGAGAAGGCGACGAAGGAGGCGACGAAGGTGGAGATTCAGGATGGCATGAAGTTATTCACGGTAAACATGGAGAATTAAGTGAAGGTGGGGGTTGGATATGGAATGTCCATCAAGAAAGTTGGGAAGCTACCGGTCCAACTGAACCATTTCGGACATTTGATGGTAACATAACAACTAAAACTGTTCTTGAACCAGGAGTTTGGGAAAAGCAAACTTTTAAATTTATTATTAATTCACAATGGGATTTACAAGCAGATTCCATATTATATGTTTATGGTCACAAGCCAGGAGGAAGTGGTCCAGAAGGAATATTATGGGTAGATGATTTAAACATATCTTTTATTTTTTCTTCTACTACAACTTCGACTCCAGTATATAAACCATATACAGCTAAAATTACTGAAGTTATTGATGTTGATACAATTAAAGTTGATAAAACTTGGAATGAACAGGCTGAAAATGTTGGTCATATAGATGGAGAATTAGGTTCAACTACTGAAAATTATCCATATTCAGATTGGCAAATAAACTTTACAGTTGGTAATCCAAGAAATTTAAATACATATTTAAATTTTGGTCAAAATAGACAACTTTTAACTGTTAATTTTGAAAAAGATGATGATACATACTCGACTTGGCCATATTCTATTGTTTATAAATTGTATAAACCTTTACCAAATACTATATCTGAAGGCGATTTATGTACAGTAGTTAGAGAGATGATGCCTTCTTATCAAGAAAGGGTTAATTTACATTATTTTATCGATGAAGAAATTGATGCAATTGTTTTAAGATCTCCAAATTTAGGTAATGTAAAAAGTGCAGTAGGTAATAGAACTACTAATTTTAGAAAAAGGTCAGAACTTTTAACTTCTGATCCAAAAGTTGCTAAAGTATTAGCAGATGAATTTTTAAGTGGCAGTGAATTAGCTAGCGCTGATATTAATATAGATTATTCTAATTGGGATAATTTTATAACCTTCGGATCATCAGAAAAAAGACTTAAAAATTTCAAATATAAATTTAGTTTGATAGAAAGTTATTCTAATACTAGTGCTTCATATGCAGTTACTAATGTTCCAGCAACGGCAAGTTTAACTACTGAAGTTAAGAGATGGGAAATTAAACGATCAGAAATTATTAATAATTTCGATACATATGATAAATATCTTTATATTAATTCATCATCATATTCAACAAGTTCACTTGGAGAGTATTTTGATAATTCTTGGCCTAAATCTGGAGGGTTAGGAACATTAATGAATCCATATGTGTTGTATCCTACTACATCTTCAGAGGCAACAACCTGGTATGATAATCAAATTGTAAGTGCTTCTTTATATGATAGAAGGAATAGAAATAAACTAACAACTAATATACCAAATTTTGTTGTAGATGATAGTGATAATGCTCCATTTGTAAATTTAATAGATATGGCAGGACATTTTTATGATAATATATTGGTTTATATTAAACATATGTTAGATGTACATGAACGAACAGATACTTTAACGGATGGAATTCCTAAAAAATTAATTTATGCAGTAGGTAAGTCGATTGGATTAGATATAAAAGATGGAACTGATTTATTAGAATTGCCCAGATATGCATTAGGACTAACTCCAACAGGTTCCAATTGGGTAGATTATAGTACAACTCCTGAGAGAGAAATATCAAGAGAAATTTGGAATAGAATTATAAATAATTTACCATTTTTTCTTAAAACAAAGGGAACAACAAGAGCATTAAAAGGATTAATAAATTGTTATGGGATTCCTTCTTCTATTTTAAGAGTAAGAGAATATGGGGGACCTGATGTAGCAGCAGGTGATGCTACATCTTATGAAATAATTAAAAAATTTACAAGAGCTATTGATTTTAAAGGGGGCCAATATGTTTCAACTACTTGGGTAAACGATACCAATAGTGGAAGAAAACCGGATACAATAGAATTACGTTTTAAAAGTTTAGCAAGTGATGGTTCTACTAATAGAGTTCTTGCTCAAGGTGGAACTAATTGGGGTATTAGATTGTTAGATAATGGTTCAAGTGATAATATGGGTACGGTTGGATTTAGGTTATCTGGTTCCAATGGATATACTGAAATTTCATCTTCACAATTTCCAGTATTTGATGGAGAATTTTATTCGGTAATGTTAAACCGAGTTTCTTCGAGTAAAGCACAATTGACATCTGATACTGCTACTCAAGATATTGATTATAGATTATCAGTTAAAAAATATGATAGCGGCCGTAGTAAAATTTATTTATCATCTACTGTTAGTATGAGTATAGATGGAGATACGAGTTCTTCATATAATACGGCTTTTACAACCAATAATACTGTTTATATAGGTGGAACTGGAGCTACTTTTGGTTCACAAATGACAGGATCTATGATGGAATTTAGATATTGGACAACTGCTCTTTCTATGTCAGCATTTGATAATCATGTTAGTGCACCAAAAGCATATAATGGAAATCATGCATCAGCATCGTGGACTGATTTAGTATTACGATATTCGTTTGATGATAATAAAAATTTATTTACAGATAATTCAATAAGAGATACAAGTGCAGACCAATCTTATATTCAGGCAGGAACAGCAAATGGATATACAAATGGAAATATACCTCATTTTAGTTCTGTAGTAGATGAACATAAGATGTATGTTCCAAATGTAGGTCCAAATAGGAGAACTGCAAATAAAATTAGAATAGAAGAAAATAAAATTCCAAAAAATGCAGATGGTACTATTACGTTAGATGTTTTTAAGAGAAGAGAAGTAAGTGCTTTTGATACAGCACCAATAGATTCTAATAAACTTGGAGTATACTTTTCACCAACAGATGTAATTAACGAAGATATAATGTTATCTGTAGCTAATTTAGATTTTAATCAGTATATTGGAGATCCGAGGGATAAATATAAATATAGTTATAGAGGATTAGGTAAAGTAAGAGCTTCGTATTGGCAAAAATATAAAACTCCAAATAATTTTTGGGACTATCTTAGATTATTAAAATATTATGATCAATCATTATTTGATAATATAGAAAGTTTTATTCCTGCTAGAGTATCTAAACGAATAGGAATTCTTGTAGAACCAAATATATTTGAACGACCAAAAGTTCTTGTTAGTCTTGGTCCTCCTGAATTAGAAAATACTTATTATGAATCTACTATTCCAATTTATAATTATATAGATTCTATAGTATCTGGAAGTGGAGAAGAATCATATTATGAGGCATCGAGTTCTTATGGGAGAGATTTTTTACAAAAAGCAACTTTATATAAATTGAGTGGTCCTCTTTATGCAACATCATCTATAACAGCTGGAGGACCTGAATATGTGTTTAGTGAAGGAGCTCAACCATTTATTAGTTCGTCTAGATTGTCGGAACATAATCAAATTAAATTAAATTTTTATAGTAGTAGTATAAGTCATTCTTTGGGTTTAGCATATTCTTCTTCATATAAAGCAGCTGAATATGAGAATATAGGTTATGGTTCAGATCTTTTTAGATTATATTATAGCGGAGTAAAACAAACAAAATATACTACTCCAGATGGTGGATTACCAGTTGAAATAACAATAACTTCACCAACGATACTTGTAACACAAGAATCTGGTAAATCTGCTTTAAAAGTGAAATAAAAAAATGAATATTTTTAATAAGTTTATATTTATATATGAAGTACTTCATGTAGTTATATTATATTAATCGTGGCCAAATTTAAATTCGATAGGAGATAAAAAATGGGATTTCTTGATAATACATCGCTGACTGTTGATGCTATTCTTACTAAAAAAGGAAGAGAATTGTTAGCACGTGGACAAAATGAGTTTAATATTGCAAAATTTGCATTATCTGATGATGAGATTGATTATAGTCTTTGGGATGTATCACATCCAAATGGTACAAATTATTACGGAGCAGTAATTGAAAATTTACCGTTATTAGAGGCATTTCCAGATGAAAATCAAATTATGAGATATAAACTTGTAACACTCCCTAAAGAAACAGCTAAAATGGCAATTCTTGATTTGCCAGCAACTACTCTTGATTTTAAGGGCCCTGGAATAGAACAGTTAATTACACCAAATACACGAAATGGAAGTGATAAAACTCTTGGATATACATTTATTTTACATGATTCAACTATTGCAAATATGAGTCCAGCTACTACTCAAACAAATGTACAAACTGGGGCAACTATTCCATTCTTTTTGAATGAAGAGGATTTAAAAAACAGTATTACTGTTACAGCAACATCTGTTAAATTAATATCAAGAACTGTAACTGTTAAGACAAGTTCTCAAATAACTATTGTTGGAAATGCAACTGGAGCAACTTATACTATAACGATTACTGTTTCACCAGAATGAAAAGATAAGGAGATAATTTATGTCATTATATAGAGATTTAGCACCCGAATCAGATATTATAAAAAATATGAAACAGATAGTATCATCTGGAATGTGGTCTGGTGGGATTGGAACACTGACTACATTTTTTACGGGTTCTGCTCAAAGTTCAAGTAATGGACAATATTATTATGATGTTTATAAAACAGATCCAGCATCAGATAATGAAGCAGAAGTTCAATTTGCGGTAACGTATGGTCATGTTGAAGGGAGTGGTTCAAGTGGAAATGTAGGAACTGCTACAGGAAATAGATCAACAGCAGCTATAGCAGGTCAATTTGCTGGAGTTTTATTAGGACCTGGTACAAGTAAATTTACATTTACACCATCTAAAATTAAAAAAGATTTTTATGCAATTAGTATTAATAGAAACCGAATTCGTGAAAAGGTGGATCCAGGTAATTGGGAGTTAAAATTAATTAAGGGCGGAAAAACTACTCATTTAATTGATGATAGTGGAGCTACCACAAATCCATCAGTAGGATCTGGGGGTAGAGTTTTTAATATAGTAAGTGGTTCAATTGCGGGCGGAACTGCTGTTATTAAAACTGCTGCAGCAAGTGAAACTTCAACTGGTGCTCCTGGAATCTTTTATCCAGACTTGGGGATTTTTATTTTAAATGCAGATTGGTTAGATGCAGCAGGCAATTTAGCTATTGCTACAAGTAAAACAGAAGGTTCTGTATCACCACATGGAAATAATGCACAAAAACTACTTGATGCTATTGATGATGGTGCTAGTTTTGCTTCTCGTAGAGAAGAAAATATATCTTCTACTCATTATTTCTGTAGAGTAAATAATAAGGAATTTAATTTTAGTACAAATCCTACCTTTTTTACAGGATCAGATGGTTCGTTTACTATTCCTTCATTTTTTAAAGATCCAAAGACTTATATTACGACAGTGGGTCTTTATAATAAATCTAATGAATTACTTGCTGTTGCCAAATTGAGTAAACCACTTCTTAAATCATATGCTCGTGAGGCAATTATAAAAGTAAAACTTGATTTTTAATTTAAAAGGGGCAATTTCATGTTTAAAAATATAGACCCCGATGATGTTTCAATTAAACCATTCAACGTATATAAATCCTTTACTTTTACTCAAAACGATAGTGGTAGTGGAGTTTTTGGTCTTGAAGGTATAAGTGGAAGTATAACGTATGGTTCTTTTGATCCGGCGTCTTCACCATCACAATCTTATTCAAAAACAAATTATCCTTATTCTCAATCTTTCTTTAAAGAACCTTTATACTTTGGAATAAAACACCTTTATTATAAAAATACAAAAGACTTAATGTATTCATTTGGAGGAAATGATTCTCGAAAGGAAAATAGAAAATTACATGATAGGGTAAATGTAATTACAGTTTCAAAGGATTTTTATGGAGAAAAAATTGTTCCAGGATCAGTTAAATTAACAGATAATAGTAGTAATGTAACTTTTGATATTAGAGATGATGGCGATAGTAATCTTTATGATTATGCATATTCATCAAGTTTTGCAGCATATAAAAGTAGTAGTTGGGATAGTTCAAAATGGACAGCAGAAGGAAGTGGAAGTCAAATTGGAAATATATTTTATGAACATGGAATACTGGCAATTACTGATACTGGATCATATAGTACTGTTGGACTTGGAACTGGTACAGATGGTTGGGAATTAGATCTAAAGGCTACTCATACTATATATGAACATGAATATTTATGTGTATTAGATAAAAATGAGTTTAATAGTAGTACTAATATTTCTTTAACTAAAGAAAGAAGTGGTAGTATAACAATTGTAGAAGGAATTAGTGGTGTTCATAGATATTTTGCTCCAGGTGATAATCCAAGTAATGGTACTGGTTCATTTGCATCAAGTTATCAGGCAACTGCAATTGCAGAAAATTTTACAACTCATTCTGATTTTGGTCCATATGTAACTACTGTTGGGTTGTATAGTGATACAGGTTATTTAGTAGCGATAGGTAAATTATCTCGTCCAATTAAAAATGATCCTGAATTAGCATTGGGTATTACAGTTAGGTTTGATGTTTAATTCAGAGTATATATTATATTTATAATAGAACGAATATCTAATTAATTAACGGGAGAGACACTAATGAACGGCCAAGCGCAAAGTCTTATTGAGCAAATGATAGGACATTATGGTTGGATAGCTGTTACATTTGTATTGGGTTTCTTTTTTAAGGAATCCATAATTAATATGATACAGGGGATGCAAATTTTTATGGGTAGTGATTTTAATAATGATGACATTATCTATATTAGTGGACGAGAAGCCAGAATAGTAAGAGTTGGAATGACTAAAACTGTATTTTATATGAAAGATAGAGGTACTAAAATGGTAGTACCCAATGAAAAGCTAAAAAACTTAACATTAGAAAAAAGGTTACAACTGGGAGTTAAACCGAGCGTAAATAAATTACGTAGAAAGTCGGATGGTTATTTGTTCAAATCTACTGATGATGCTAAAAATCAAAAAGGATTACATGCAGTCGAAAAAGAGATTTCTGTGAGAGACTAATATTTATAGTTGTAAAAGTATAATATTTTTGGAGAAATAGAATGAAGAAGTTATTAATTGGATTGTTGTTATCAACATCCTTTTTGTTTGGCCAAATAGAAGGAGTGTTTACAAACTTCTTTAAGTACTCAACTGTATATGCAGGATTTAATTTAACATCACCTATGTATCAAGGTGAT
>Ga0066376_10003355_pt1 | contig 14378 bp, 14 predicted proteins | sample Knorr_S15_td_Bot_FD_77009 | JGI IMG/M metagenome (GOLD analysis project Ga0066376, IMG submission 77009) | Marine microbial communities from Southern Atlantic Ocean transect - Knorr_S15_td_Bottom_ad_5009_LV_A | ecosystem: Environmental > Aquatic > Marine > Oceanic | place: Southern Atlantic... | reverse complement strand
TGATTCCAAACAAGACGATAACGCTCTAGTCCTTCAAATCCTCCCAGAATTCCCGGACCTTGGTGAAAAAGCCTTCGGATTCCGGGCTGAAGGACCGCCCGGCGCCGGCTTTTTCGAATTCTTGCAGCAATTCCCGCTGTTTACGGGACAGATTGACCGGCGTTTCGATCTTCGCTTCGACATACATATCGCCGCGCTGGCGGGCATTGAGTACGGACATGCCTTTGTTACGCAGCCGGAACTGTTGCCCGGTCTGGGTTCCCGGCGGCACGCTTACCTTGGCCTTGCCGCCATCGATGGTTGGCACCTCGATCGTGCCGCCAAGGGCCGCCGATGTCATCGACATCGGCACCCGGCAGTAAATATCGGCCTGTTCACGCTGGAACAGCCGGTGCGGCGACAGCGACAGAAATATATACAGATCGCCCGGCCGCGCGCCGTTTAGCCCGGCCTCGCCCTCGCCCGAAAGCCGGATGCGGGTGCCTTCCTCGACACCCGGCGGGATCTTGACCGACAGGTTTTTTTCCTTGTTGGTGCGTCCCGAACCGTTACAGGGATGGCAGGGCTTGTCGATCACGCGGCCGGCACCCCGGCACGACGGGCAGGTCCGTTCGACGGTGAAAAAGCCCTGCTGCGCGCGCACTTTCCCGGCCCCGCGGCAGGTCGGGCAGGCCACCGGCTGGGCACCGCCTTCGGCACCCGACCCATTGCACGCCCCGCAGGTCACCGATGTCGGCACGCGGATATCGACCTCCTGGCCGTTGAACGCATCTTCCAGCGTGATTTCAAGGTTGTAGCGCAGATCGGATCCGCGCTGGTTGCCGCCACCGCCACGGCGGCCGCCCATGGCGCCGAACATCTCATCGAAGATATCGGCAAAGCCGCCGGCAAAATCGAAACCGCCGCCGGCCGGTCCCGCGGCGCCGCCCTCGAACGCCGCATGGCCGTACCGGTCATAGGCCGCCCGTTTTTCCGGGTCCTTCAGAATCTCATGGGCGAGGTTTATTTCCTTGAATTTATGTTCGGCCGCATCGTCGCCGGGGTTTCGGTCTGGGTGGAATTGCTTTGCCAGCGTGCGGAACGATTTCTTGAGATCGCCGGCACTAACGTCGCGCTCGACGCCCAGTATCTCGTACAAATCCTGCGTCATTGCCCACCCTTAACAGGGTGCGCCGCGGGGCGAAATTTCACCCACGCGGCACAACCGAACCATCCGTCGGCCCGCCGTTACGCCGTCTTGTCCTTGGCGTCATCGTCATCGACTTCCTCGAAATCGGCGTCGACCACGTTATCGTCCGCCGGCGGCGCATCGTCCATGCCGGCGCCGGCAGCACCTTCGGCTTCTTCCTGGCTCGCCTTGTAGATCGCCTCGCCGAGTTTCATCGAGGATTGCGACAAAGTGTCGGTCGCCGCCTTGATCGCATCGCCGTCCTCGCCTTCCAGCGCGGTCTTCACGGCGGCAATGTCGGTCTCGATCTGGCTCTTGTCCCCGTCGGAAATCTTATCGCCATATTCGGCGATGTTCTTTTCGGTCGAATAGACCAGGCTGTCGGCGGCGTTGTTCAATTCGACCAGTTCGCGCCGCTTCTTGTCGTCGGCGGCGTGCATCTCGGCGTCCTTGACCATCTGCTCGATGTCCTCGTCGGAAAGCCCGCCCGACGCCTGGATGCGAATCTGCTGTTCCTTGCCGGTGCCCTTGTCCTTGGCCGAAACATTGACGATGCCATTGGCGTCGATATCGAAGGTCACGTCGATCTGCGGCAGGCCGCGCGGCGCCGACGGAATGCCGATCAGATCGAACTGACCCAGCACCTTGTTATCCGACGCCATTTCGCGTTCGCCCTGGAACACCCGGATGGTCACCGCCGTCTGGTTGTCCTCGGCAGTGGAAAAGATCTGGCTTTTCTTGGTCGGGATCGTCGTGTTGCGGTCGATCAGGCGGGTGAACACGCCGCCCAGCGTCTCGATGCCAAGCGACAATGCCGTAACATCGAGCAGCAGCACGTCCTTGACGTCGCCCTGCAACACGCCGGCCTGAATCGCCGCACCCGTCGCCACGACCTCGTCCGGGTTGACGCCGCGATGCGGTTCGCGGCCGAAAAATTCCTTCACGGTTTCGAAGATCTTCGGCATCCGGGTCATGCCGCCGACAAGAATGACCTCGTCAAGCTCGCTCGCCTTCAGTCCGGCATCCTCCAGCGCCTTCTTGCACGGCGCCACGGTGCGCTGCACCAGATCGTCGACCAGGGCTTCGAGCTTGGCCCGGGTCAGCTTCATGTTCAGATGCTTGGGTCCGGCCTGATCGGCGGTGATGAACGGCAGGTTGATTTCCGTCGACATCGAACTCGACAGCTCGATCTTCGCTTTCTCGGCTTCTTCTTTCAGCCGTTGCAGGGCGAGCGGGTCGCCGCGCAAATCGATGCCTTGCTCGCGCTTAAATTCGTTGCACAGATATTCGATGATGCGTTGATCGAAATCTTCGCCGCCGAGGAAGGTATCGCCATTCGTCGATTTCACCTCGAAAACGCCGTCGCCGATCTCCAGGATCGACACATCGAAGGTGCCGCCGCCCAGATCATAGACGACGACCGTGCCGGCGGTCTTTTTCTCCAGCCCATAGGCGAGCGCCGCCGCCGTCGGCTCGTTGATGATGCGCAGCACTTCGAGCCCGGCGATCTTGCCGGCGTCCTTGGTCGCCTGACGCTGGGAATCGTTGAAATAGGCCGGCACGGTAACCACCGCTTGGGTCACGGTGTCGCCCAGATAGGCTTCCGCCGTCTCTTTCATCTTTTGCAGAATGAAGCCGGCGATCTGGCTCGGCGCGTAGGTCTTGCCGTCGGTGCCCTCGACCCAGGCGTCGCCGTTGTCGCCGTCGATGGTCTTGTAGGGAACAAGATCCTTGTCCTTGGCGACTTCGGGGTCGTCCGCGCGGCGGCCGATCAGACGCTTGATCGACGAAAACGTGTTTTTCGGGTTGGTGACCGCCTGCCGCTTGGCCGAGTGCCCGACGAGCCGTTCGCCGCCGTCGGTGAACGCGACCATCGACGGCGTCGTGCGGTGCCCCTCGGTGCTTTCGATAATCTTGGCGCTCGAACCTTCCATGACGGCGACGCAGGAATTGGTTGTTCCCAAATCGATGCCAATGACTTTACTCATTGCAAAATCCTTCTCTCTTGCGGCGACTCCCGCCGGCCGACCTTGGCAGCACCCACGCAAGTCCCAAATTTGGCAAGGATCGCATGACCTTTACCGACCAACGCTCATATAGGGACGGGGCAAAAGCGGTGCAAGCCGCAGCGGCGCAAAACGCCCATAAAAATGACACAATCTGCCCGTTAGACCGACAAATACGGTTTTTGCGGCCCAAAGCGGCTACATCGTCGTATCGATATGTTCGACGGCCTCCGGATCGCCCTTGGCGACGCCGACCATGGCGGGACGCAGCAGGCGGTCATGCATGATATAGCCGGGCTGCATCAACTCAACCACGGTGCCGGCGGGCTTGCCGGTGCCTTCGACCTCGAACATCGCCTGATGTTCTTTGTGACTGAACGTCTCGCCAACCGGCAGAATCCGGCGGATACCGTGTTTCTGGAACGCCGCGATCAGTTCCTTTTCGGTCATTTCCACGCCGGTCAGGAAGTTCTTGGCGGCATCGTCGCCGTCGCGCATCCCGTCCGGCACCGCTTTTAGCGCACGGTACAGATTATCGGCGACATTCAGCAGGTCCCTGGCCAGGCCGCTGGCGGCGTATTTCAGGGATTCGGCGCGTTCGCGCTCGAAGCGGCGGCGGATATTTTCGGTTTCGGCCAGCTGGCGCAGCGCCCGGTCCTCGGCTTCGGCCAGGGCTGCAGCGAGTTCCTGAATACGGTCCTCCGGCGATGGCGGCGCCTTTTCGTCCTCCTGCGCCACGGCCTCGGATGCCGGCGGCGCGCTATCGTGTTCGGACGCCGGCGGCGGGTCTTGCACGGGGTCGCCGGCTGGTTCCGCCGCTTGCCGTTTTTCGTCTTCGCCCATCGATTGGAATCCTCTTGTCAGCCGATCACGCGGTTGATGATCTTCGCGGTATAGTCCACCATCGGAATGATGCGGGCATAGTTCATGCGGGCCGGACCGACAACCCCAATCGCACCGACGATCTGCTCGTCGCTGTTCGAGAACGGCGCGATGATCACCGAACAGCCGGCCAGCGCGAATAACGCATTCTCGGCGCCGATAAATATCTGCACCCCTTCCGCCCCATCCGTCGCTTCGATCATGCGCAGCAGGGATTCCTGTTTGTCCAGTTTCTGGAACAGCGCGCGGATCCGCTCCAGATCGACCATGCCCTTGACATCGTCGAGCAGCTTGGCCTGGCCGCGGATAATCAGGACGCCGCCGCCGGCCGCACCGTCCGACCAGATCGCCAGCCCGGCTTCGACGACGCTGCGGGTCAGGGCATCGAGTTCGGCCCGTTCGGTGGCGATTTCGGTCGCGATGACCTTCTGCGCCTCGCTCAAGGTTCGCCCGACGACATGGGTGGAAAAGAAGTTGCTGGCCTCGATCAGGCTGGACGCCGGCATGCCAATCGGCAAATCGATAATCCGGTTTTCGACCATACCGTCCTGGCTGACAATGACGACCAGCGCCCGGCCCGGCCCAAGACCGACGAATTCAATATGTTTCAGCGCCACTTCGCGCTTGGGAGCGACGACAAGACCGGCATAGTTCGACAGGCCGGACAACAGGCTGGTGGCTTCCTCCAGCACCTGATTCAAGGTGTGGCCGGAGGCGGCGCATTGTGCTTCGATCCGCTGGCGTTCTTCGCGGGCCAGATTGCCGACTTCGAGGATGCCATCGACGAAGAGCTGCAACCCGGCATCCGTCGGCAGCCGCCCGGCCGAGATATGCGGCGCATAGAGCAGCCCGGCTTCCTCCATCTCCGCCATGACATTGCGGATCGTGGCCGCGGACAGCGACATGTCGAGCTGGCGCGACAGCGAACGGGAGCCGATCGGCTCGCCGGTTTCGACATAGGCCTCGACGACGAGCCGCAGCACCTCTCTGGAGCGCTGATTTAATTCGAGAGCCATAATGATCGGAATGTAGTAACCGGCCCGTTAATGGTCAATGAAGCAGCGCAGCCAAGGACGCTCTGGACAGTGCGGCCGGTAAAGCCTAGCGTCCGCCAAATTTTCAACGAATGGATAACCCATCATGGACCGACCATCGGGCCGCGCGCGCGACGCGATGCGCGCCGTTACCCTGGAGACCGATGTCTCGAAATACGCCGAAGGGTCATGCCTGGTAAAGTTTGGCGATACCCATGTTCTGTGCGCCGCCAGCATCGACGAGCGGGTGCCGCCGTTCCTGCGCAACAGCGGGCGGGGCTGGGTCACGGCCGAATATGGCATGCTGCCGCGCTCGACCGAATCCAGGATCGACCGCCGCCGCGCGGCTGAATCCGGGCGGACCCAGGAAATTCAACGCCTGATCGGCCGCAGTTTGCGTGCGGTCACCAAAATGAGCGGCTTCGGCGAGCGCCAGATCCGGATCGATTGCGACGTGCTACAGGCCGATGGCGGCACCCGCACGGCGGCGATCACCGGCGGCTATGTGGCGCTTTATCTCGCCTTCCGGCACATGAAATCGCTGAACGTCATCGACGCGATCCCCTTGGCCGACAATGTGGCGGCGATATCGTGCGGGCTGTGGGAAGGCCAGGCGGTTCTCGATCTCGATTACGCCGAGGATTCGACGGCCCAGGCGGATGCGAATTTCGTTTTCACGGGCACCGGCGGCATCGTCGAGATCCAGGCCACGGCGGAAGCCGATCCGTTCTCGCAAGACCGCTTCGACGCCCTGACGGCGCTGGCCCGCAAGGGCGTCCGCGACCTGGTGGCGTTGCAAAACCAGGCGCTTGGAAAATAATCCATGCCCCGGCGGTTCGCAGGCGGGCGGCTTATCATCGCCAGCCATAATCCGGGCAAGGTAGCCGAAATCGCCGACTTGCTGCGCCCCTTCGACGCCGACATCGTATCGGCCGGCGAACTGGGTCTGGCCGAACCGGCCGAAGACGGCGACAGCTTCACGGCCAACGCAATCATCAAGGCGCGCGCCGCGGCCAGGGCCGCGGAACTGCCCGCCCTGGCCGACGATTCGGGCCTCGCGGTGGCGGCGCTGGACGGCCAGCCCGGCATCCATTCGGCCCGCTGGGCCGGGCCGCAAAAGGATTTTCAATCGGCCATGGCGCGGGTCGAAAAGGCGCTTGGCGACAACCCCGACCGCACGGCGCGGTTCGTTTGCGCCCTGGCGCTGGCCTGGCCGGATGGCGAATTGGCGGTCTTCGAGGGCACAATCGACGGCGTGCTGATTTGGCCGCCGCGCGGCACGCGCGGCTTTGGCTATGACCCGGTGTTCCGGCCCGACGGCGAAACCCGGACCTTCGGCGAAATGGACCCGGCGCGCAAAGCCGCGATCAGCCACCGCGCCGACGCCTTCGCGCGGCTTGTCGCCGGCTGTTTTGATTCGTGATGCAGGACCTGGCGCTCTATATCCACTGGCCCTTTTGCCTGTCGAAATGCCCCTATTGCGACTTCAACAGCCATGTCCGCGACGCCATCGACGAGCCGCGCTGGCGCGCCGCCCTGTTGCGCGAACTGGATCATGCCGCCGCGGATTTGGGCGGGCGGCGCATCACCAGCATCTTTTTTGGCGGCGGCACGCCCTCCTTGATGGCGCCGGCGACGGTCGCGGCACTGCTGCAACGGGCGGCGAAACTGTGGCCTTTTGCCGAGAACGTGGAGATCACCCTGGAAGCCAATCCGACCTCGGTCGAACGCCAGCGGCTGGCCGACATCGCCGCTGCCGGGGTCAACCGGCTATCGCTTGGCGTGCAGGCGCTGGACAACCGGGCCTTGCAGTTCCTTGGCCGCGAACACGATGTCGCCGACGCGCTGGCGGCGGTGGAAACCGCGGCCCGGCTGTTCGAGCGCATCTCGTTCGATCTGATCTATGGCCGGCCGGACCAGAGCGTGGCCGACTGGCGGGCCGAGCTGTGCTGCGCCTTGACCCATGCGCGCGGCCACCTGTCGGTCTATCAACTCACCCTGGAAGCCGGAACGCCGTTTCACGCGCTGTGGCGGCAAGGCAAGCTGGCCGCGCTGGACGACGATACCGCCGCCGGCCTGTACGAAGCAACCCAGGCGATCCTCGACGACGCCGGCATGCCCGCCTATGAGGTTTCCAACCACGCAACGCCCGGATCCGAAAGCCGGCATAATCTGACCTATTGGCGCTACGGCGACTATGCCGGGATCGGTCCCGGCGCGCATGGCCGGCTGACCGCGAACGGCGAGCGGCGCGCCACCCAGCGCATCCGCAGCCCCGAAGCCTGGCTGGAACAGGTCGAGGAGCGCGGCCATGGCCTGGAATCGCAAACCGTTCTCGACACCGACATTCAGTTGGCGGAGATCGTGCTGATGGGGCTGCGGCTGTCCGAGGGCGTGTCCGAGACCCGCCTGCGCGCCGCCACCGGATGCGGCTTCGCGGCGTCCTTCGACGCCGGACGCCTGACCGCCCTGGTCGATGGCGGCTTCCTGCTGCAAACCGGCGGCCACCTGAAAACCACCGCCGCCGGCCGCACCCGGCTCGATGCGGTCATCGCGCATTTGGTGGGATAGCAAATCCCGAGCGTACCTCTTGGGTTCGCGACGACGTATTTGCGTGAAAAAATATCCCGGACGAAAGAATTTCTAATTCGTCAACGAGGTGAAACTTTGCGGCGCGGGGCGGCGCGCGATGGTGCCGTCGCGGGCGACTTCGTGAATCGCGAAGGCGCGCTCGGCAATGCCGTCGGCGCGGAGCCGGAAAATACCGTCGACGCCAAGAAATCCGCCGCTGACGGTCAGCGCGCCAGGCGAATAATCCGGCCCGTCCTTGCCCTGACCCAATATGGCGGCCAGCGCCGTACCGTCATAGGCCAGGGTCGCCAGCCGTGGCGGCGGCCGGCCGAACGCTTTCTTGAACCGGGCGGTGAAGCGTTCGCGTTCGGCGGTCGGCGAACCGGCATACCAGGCGCCGATCAATGCCGGTTCCGATCCCAGATTACCGATCAGATCCCAGGACCGCAGACCGAGCAGGCGCACCGCCGGCCGGTCGATGTCGAAATAGGACAGCAGCGACGACAGCGTGCGTAGCCGTTCGCCGCTTTCGGGCAGCAGCACGGCGTCGAAGGGCGCATCGCCGATCGTCTCCAACCGCTCAAGCCGGCGCAGCGCCCGGCGCGAAACTTCATCGCCCTTTTCTTCCAGCACCCGGCGCTGGGCGACCAGCACGCCGCGCCGAACGGCGTAGTTCGCAAAACCCTTCACCGTTTCGGTCAGATCCTTGGCGGCGGGATCGTAATAGCTGGCGCGCACAAGAACGCCGCCGCCGGCCGCAATCGCGCCGCGCGCCGCCGCCATGACCGACAGGCCGTAATCGTCATCGGGGGCCAGCACCGCAAACCGCGACAGGCCCGCCGACACCGCGTATCCGATGACCGCATTAACCTGCTGACGCGGCACGAACCCCAGGATATAGACCCCGTCGCCGGCGACTTCGCGTGAATTCGAAAACGCAACGACGGGCACGTTCGCCGCCCGCGCAAGCGGTGCTACGGCGCGCACCGAGGTGGCGTGCAGCGGTCCCAGAATCAACTGCGCCCGCGCCTTCAGCGCCACCGCCGCGGCGCGGCGCGCGCCATCGGGCGCGCCGCCGGTATCGAAGGGCATCAGCACGAAGGCCCGGTCGGCGATTTCGAACAACGAAAGCTGGGCGGCGTCGAGCATGGCCCGGCCCAATGTGGCGCTGGGCCCGCTGAGCGGCAGCAGGATCGCCACCCGCGCCGCGACGGCCGACGCATCGAATTTTTGCGGTTGCGATATCCCGCGACGCGGCGCCGGTTTTGGTTTTTGCGCCGGTTCCAGCGTTGGTTTTGGCGGCGGTTTCAGCGGCGGTTTCAGCGGCGGTTTCGACAGCGCGGTCACGACCTTTTCCGCCACCGCTTCGAATTTGCGGAATTGCGGCCGTTCTTCTACGCTTACCGGAACGCAACCGGCGGCGCCCGCCAGTGAAACCACGGTGACCAGCAGCCATGTCAGCGCAATGCCACGACCGCGTTTTCGTGTATTTTGCCGCCCCAAACGGCACCCCTGGTGAGGCTGGAAATCCATGACGGCGGACACTAAAGAGCCACCCGGCGGAAGTAAACCGGCGCGGGCGGAAGAACGCCCACCGGCGTCGGCGCCCGAACGCCTGCCGGCGTTGGCGCCGGGCCTCTATATTGTCGCCACCCCAATCGGCAACCTCCGCGATATTACGTTTCGTGCGGTCGATACGCTGGCGGCGGCGGATATCATCGCCTGCGAGGATACCCGCGTGACCGCAAAACTGCTCACCGCCCATGACGTGGCGACCGCGATGACGCCATATCACGAGCATAATGCGGCGAAAGTACGGCCGAAACTGTTGGCGCGGCTCAAGGCCGGCGGCGCCATCGCCCTGGTCAGCGACGCCGGCACGCCGCTGATTTCCGATCCGGGCTATAAACTGGTCCGCGAAGCCGCCCAGGCCGGCATCGCCGTCATCGCAATCCCGGGCCCCAGCGCAACCCTGGCGGCACTCGCGGTTGCCGGCCTGCCGACCGACCGTTTTCTGTTCGCCGGGTTCCTGGCGCCGCGCGGCGGCGCGCGGCGCGCAGCGTTACAACCGCTGGCCAGCGTCGAGGTAACCCTGGTGTTCTTCGAATCGGCGCGGCGGCTGGCCGGCAGCCTGGCCGACATGGCGGCAATCCTGGGCCCCAGGCCGGCCGCAATCGCCCGCGAGCTCACCAAGCGCTACGAGGAAATCCGGCGCGGGCGGCTGGACGAACTGGCCGGCCATTACCGCGTTGCCGGCGTGCCGCGCGGCGAGGTCGTCATTGTCGTCGGCCCGCCCGATGCGGCGCATGCAGCGCCGGATCTGGACGCTCTGTTGCGCCTGGCGCTGGCGGAAATGAGCCTGCGGGACGCCGCCGCCAGCGTGAGCGCCGCCACCGGTCAGCCACGGCGCAAGGTCTATGCCCGCGCCCTGGCGCTGGCGGACCGCACGCCATGAACGCCACCCGCCGCAGACGCGCCTGGCGGCGCGGCCTGACGGCGGAAACCGTTTGCGTTGCCTGGCTGCGGCTGCACGGCTACCGGATTATCGGCCGGCGGCTGCGCACCCCGGTCGGTGAAATCGACATCGTTGCGCGCCGCCGCCATATCCTGGCCATCGTCGAGGTGAAGGCGCGCGCCGACCCGCACCGCGCCCTGGAATCGATCAGCGCGCGCCAACGCCGCCGTCTGGCCCGGGCGGCGCAATGGCTGATCGCCGGCCGGCCGGAACTGGCGGCGCTCAATTTCCGCTTCGACGTCATGGCGGTCGCGCCCTGGCGGATACCGATTTATGTTATGGATGCCTGGCGGCCAGACGACACCAGATGAATTGGAAGGCGATGGAATTTTCGATAAAGCGCATCGGCGCCGGCCTCGCCTTCTTGGCGTTGGCCGGGCTGCAATCGGGCTGTGCCGGGCTGGTGGTCAGCGCCGGGGCGACGGCCGGCAGTGCGGCATTACAGGAACGCGGCTTTGGCACCGCCGTGGACGATACGGTCATCCGCGCCAAGATCGCCGCCGCCTATCTGCAAGACAGCGTCGACTTCAAACTTATCAGCATCGAAGCGCATCAGGGCCGGGTTCTGTTGACCGGCACGACGCCGCGGGCCAAGGACCGGGTGGACGCGGTCCATCTCGCCTGGCAGGTCGATGGCGTCAAAACGGTCATCAATGAAATTTCGATCGAGCAAGGCGGCGGCATCCTGGGGCTGGCGCGCGACAAATGGGTGACCGCCCAACTGCGGCTCAAGATCACCTTCGACACCACGGTAAAGGCGATTAATTACGCTATCGATACGGTGAACGGCACCGTCTATCTGATGGGCATCGCCCAGAATCAGGCCGAACTGAACCGGGTCAAGAACCACGCCCGCGGGCTCGACTATGTCCGGCGCGTCATCAGTCATGTGCGGCTCAAGAAACCGCCAATGCGCAAATAGAAGCCGAACATGGCGCGCGACGGTGAAGCCGAACGGCTTTTGCGCCACATCGGCGCCACGCAAGACGAACCGTTCGATCTGGCCCGGGCGGCGCTGGCCCTGGCGACGTTCGAGCGCCCCCAGGTCGCCCTGGAACGCTATCATGCGCATCTGGACGATCTGGCGCGCGATGTCGGCGCGGCCGGCGCAACGACGCCGGAAGCCCGGCTGGAGGCGCTCAATGCGACGCTTATCGGCGCCCATGGTTACACCGGCGACGCGCTCAATTACGACGATATGCAGAACGCCAACCTGATGCGCGTCATCGACCGCCGCAAGGGCCTGCCGGTGGCGCTGGGCATCCTTTATATCCATGCCGCCCGGGCGCAGGGCTGGACCATGGCCGGGCTCGCCTTTCCGGGACATTTTCTGCTGCGGCTCGGAGGCGGCAACGGACGGCTGGTAATCGACCCGTTTCATGGTGGTGCGATCATGGCACCGCATGATTTGCGCGGCCGGCTCAAGGCCATGAACGGCAATGACGCCGAACTCTTACCCGAACATTACGCCGAGGTATCCGATCGTTCGATTTTGTTGCGTTTGCAAAACAATATCAATCTGCGCCTGCAACGGCAACAGGATTTCGCCGCCGCCAGCGCGGTCGTGGGGCGGATGCTGATGATCGCCCCGAAGGCGGCCGCCTTATGGCGCGAAGCGGGCTTCCTGAGCGCGCATGCCGGCAGATTGGTGGCGGCGATCGACGCAATCGAACATTACCGGGACCTGCAAACCACGCCAACCGCGCGGCGCAAGGCGGAAGCCCTGTTGCAGCGGATGCGCGACCAGTTGAACTGACAGGTCCGGGGCAAGCCGGTATAATTGCCCCAAGCCGCGCTGAACGCATCGGCTGCGTCCGAACAAGGAAACCCAAAATGAGCCTTTCCGTCGCCATTCAGATGGACCCGATCGACAGCATCGATATCGACGGGGACAGCACCTTCGTGCTGGCGCTGGAAGCGCAGCGGCGCGGTCACGAACTGTTCTATTATCTGCCGAACGCCCTGACCTTCCGCGACGGACAGGTCGGCGCGCGGGGCCATGCCTTGCGCGTGAAGCGCGAAGCCGGCAATCATTTCGAGCTGGGCGCATCCGAACGGCGCGACCTGTCCTCTGCCGACGTGATCTTGATGCGCCAGGACCCGCCCTTCGATATGTCCTACATCACCGCGACCCACATCCTCGAACACATCCACCCCAAAACCCTGGTCGTCAACGATCCGGGCCATGTCCGCAATGCGCCGGAAAAAATCTTCGTCACCCGGTTTCCCGACCTGATGCCGCCGACCCTGATCACTTCCAGCCGGGAGGACATCCTCGAATTTCGCCGCGAACATAAAGATATCATCGTCAAGCCGCTATACGGCAATGGCGGCGCCGGCGTCTTCCATATTCAGCCCGGCGACGAAAACCTCGGCGCCCTGCTGGAAATGTTCACCTTGATGTACCGCGAACCGATCATCGTTCAGCGCTATCTGCCGGCGGTGCGCGCCGGCGACAAACGGATCATCCTGATCGACGGCAAGCCCGCCGGCGCCACCAACCGGGTGCCACCGGAAGGCGAGGCGCGCTCCAACATGCATGTCGGCGGCCGGCCGGAACCGGCCACGCTGACCGCGCGCGAAGAAGAAATTTGCGAGGCCATCGGCCCGGCCTTGAAGGAATACGGGTTGATATTCGTCGGCATCGACGTGATCGGCGATTATCTGACCGAAATCAACGTCACTTCGCCGACCGGCATCCAGGAAATCAACCGCTTCGACGGCGCCTGCCTGGAAGCCGGTATCTGGGATGCGATCGAAGCCCGGCTGTAGCGCGGATCAGGTATCGAAGCCGAACAATGACGCTTGCAGCAGCGATGGCAAGCCCTGGCTGTTATAGGCCAGCGCGGTGTTGAGCGCGCTTTCGAAGATGAGCTGGCGCTTTTGCTCTTCCAGGGTAAATAATCGTTCGGCGGCGAATTCTGCCGCCGCCAGGCGTGCGACGACTTTCTTGCTTTCGGCGATTTTATCGTCGCTGAATTTCAGCACCACTTCGGCGCGTTTCAGTTGAACGCCGAATGTCGCGCCATTGAAACGCAGGCTGGACAGCGCGGCGGTCATGTCTTCCAGCGCGTCGTCAAGCTTGCCCGAATCCTGAAAATTACCGTAAAAATACGAGCCCAGGACGCCGACGCCCTTGGTTTCCAGGGTGCCTTCCAAAGTGGGCGTTACGTCGCCGCTGCGCGTGATCGAAATCGCCCCGGTGGTTCTATCGTAGACAACGGTGTCGTCATTCTTCAGCAGAACCCCGGTATCGGCCAAATCGGCGTTGGGAAACTTGATCACCGAAGCATGAAAGAGGCTGGGCAGAAACGTGTCGCCATTGCCATCGGTGATCACATAATCCGACCCCAGAAAATTGCCGTCATAGACCGTATTGACCAGGGAGCCCGGCTTCGATTGCACTTCCAGATCATTGGCGTTGAAAATGTCGCGGATGCTGGCACCAATCAAATTGACGCCGAAAAACCCGGCGCCCTTGGCTCGCAAATTGTACTTGCCGAGCAACTGATCGAAAAGGTTGGCCAGATCGCGCTGGCCTTCGGTTGTCACGCCCGGCGCCTGGGCCAGCACGATCTTCTTCATCTCACCCAGCCGCTCGTTCGCCTTCTCCAGAATCCGCACCGCGCGTTTCTGTTTGATCTTGAGCTTTGAAAAGCCCCGGAGAGTCCGTTCCGATTCGCGCGCCTGGCGTTCCAGGCGCGCCTGGTTGAAGTTTTTCTCCACGCTGCGCGGGCCGCTATTGCGCCCGGCCACCGCGATCTGCGCGGACCGCGCCGCTGCAACGCCGCCAAGCGCGCTAAACAGCGACTGGGTTAATTGTTGCGGCGAAAGGTCGAAGATGGTCGGCATGCGGACTCTAAATTTTGGACAATTAAGACGAAACCAGGCAATTTTCATGCCGGGGTTTGCGCGGTAAAGACGCCCGGTTATGCCCGACTTTCAGCGCTTTTGCCGCCGGGCAGGCAGGATAAGCTGGGCAATTCTTGCCGCCGGGCAGTTCCTGCCGGCCCGCGGCGTTAGTCAACCGCCGGCGCGCCGGTTATTACTCTTGCGGGGATGGGATTCATGGTCGCAAGAATAAATACGGTCGCCTTTCTTGGCATCGAGACGCTACAGATCGACGTGCAAGTGCATATGGCCGGCGGCCTGCCGGCCTTTACCATCGTCGGGCTGCCGGACAAGGCGGTGGCGGAAAGCCG
>Ga0066376_10003353_pt1 | contig 14382 bp, 10 predicted proteins | sample Knorr_S15_td_Bot_FD_77009 | JGI IMG/M metagenome (GOLD analysis project Ga0066376, IMG submission 77009) | Marine microbial communities from Southern Atlantic Ocean transect - Knorr_S15_td_Bottom_ad_5009_LV_A | ecosystem: Environmental > Aquatic > Marine > Oceanic | place: Southern Atlantic... | reverse complement strand
GAGCGTCGCGGCGCGCGGCGTCGTGGCCACCAGTATCGTCATCGTCGCCGAGGTCGCGTTCTGGGGCGGCGCGGTCATCGCGGGACCGGAGGCAGCCAGACGCATGCGATCGTGGTGGCGCCGTTCAGTGTCCACTACCGGGGGGGCGCGTCGATCCGGAATCCAGGATTCGGGATCCGGAATCCAGGATCGCGACGCGTGATTGACGTCCGGGCCGCCCCACAATGGCGTGCGGTCGCCCGTGCCAGCGCCAGATTCCCGCCGACCGCGTCCGACTTCGTGTTGGCAGGGTTTGTGCTGCTGGGTCCCACGAGGCGGGGCCACGCGGCGCCCTTCGACACAGAGAACTGGATACCACGATGATTGCAACGATGGACAGACCGATGGGTCACAAGGTGATGATGAGAAGAAGCACGGTATTTCTGCTGTCCCGGATACTGGCGGGGGCGTGGGTGCCACCGGCCGGTGCGGCGGGGTCAGACGAAGCCGGCGCGCAGTCGCCCCGCGTAATCGAGATCACCGCATCGCGGTTCGCGTTCGAGCCCGCGGACATCGAGGTGCTCGTCGGTGAAAGCGTGCAATTGGTGGTGCATTCGACTGACGTGCAGCACGGCTTTTCCATTCCGACCCTGGGGATTCGCGAGACGATTCCGCCGGATGGCACCCCGGTCGCCATCGACTTCGTGGCGGGCAAGGCGCCATCAAATTGCGTGCAGCGTCTTCTGCGGTGCGGGCCACGGGGGGATGTCGGGGGTCTTGTCCATCGTGGCCTCCGCCGGCGGTGCACGGCCGACGGACGGTCCCGACCAGGTCGCCGACCTCGAGGTTGACGTGCTGGAGCCGGACTTCACGCTGATTACTCTGCCGACCACGCTCCGGTTGCCGCAAGGGAAATTCGCCTTCCGTTGTCAGCAACGTGAACAACGCCCTCTTCTTTCATCCGGCGCCGCCCGAACTGGATGACGACGACGATGGTAACGAGGACGCGACCTTCATGGTTGGGCTCGGGGCGCGGCTCCGAGTGCGTCCGACGGTCTATCTGGTCGGCGAGTTCGTGCCCAGGGTGGGCGGATTCGACGACGGCGCGCATCACATGTCATTCGGTATCGAGAAGAGGGCGGGTGGCCACTCGTTTCAGCTGAATTTTTCGAACTCGCTCGGCACGACGCCACTCCACCAAGCGCAGGGTGCAAACGAGGACGACTGGTTCATCGGATTTAACATCGCACGCAAGTTCTTCTAGGGACACCGACCCGAGTTGGGTTGCCATCTTGGGGGTGTCGGCGCGGGTGCGGAAAAACGCTGACGGTTGCGCCGCGGCGTGGGCCACCGCCGCGCTAGAATGGCCGGTTGACGACCCGGGGGCGGTTACCTCTCGTTCGCCCCGGTCGGGCTCGTCCGTCATGGAGGTTCGGGGGGGATGCGGACGGAACGAATAGCGGGAGTCGTCTGTCTGATCTGGCTGGCGGCCGCAGTGGCCGGAGTCTCCGCGCAGACCAATACCGGCGAGATCAGCGGTCTGGTCGTCGACACCAGCGGCGGCGTGCTTCCGGGTGCGACGGTGCGCGCGAGTCATCCCACCAGCGGCCTCACGATTGAGCGGGTGACCGACGCCGAGGGACGCTTCTTTCTGTCGGCCCTCCCGACCGGCAACTGGGACGTGACCGCCGAGGTGCCCGGTTTCCGGCGTGCGACACAAACCGGTGTCGTGCTCGAGCTCGGCCGCACCATTCAGTTGGAATTCACTCTATCGCTTGGGGCCATGAGCGAGGAGGTGACCGTCGAGGTATCCACGCCCCTGCTGCAGACGACCACCGCGGAGGTCAGCGATGTCATTGAGGCGCGCGAGGTCGAGCAGATGCCGTTGAACGGTCGTCAGTTTCTCCAGTTGGCCCAGCTCAGTGACGCGGTGGTCATTCCGCCCGGCGGGACGAGGGGCGGGGCGCTGCAGCAAGCGGGACCGCTGCCCAGTGTCGGCGGGCAGCGAGCCGGCCACAACATCTATCTGCTCGACGGCTTCAAAGTGACCGACGAGTTATTCAACAACCTGGTCATCAATCCGTCGGTGGATTCCATCCAGGAGTTCAAGATTCAGAAGTCGCAGTACCCGGCGGAATTTGGTGGGAAGGCGTCGGCACTCATCAACGTCGCGACAAAGGCGGGGGCGAATCGATTCCACGGCAGTGTTTTCGAATTCATCCGCGACGACCGATTCGATGCGTACAATTTCTTCGACGACCGGAGCCAGCCGGTGCCCCCCCTCGACCAGCAGCAATATGGCGGGTCACTGGGCGGACCGATCGTCAAGGATCGGACGTTCTTCTTTCTGAGCTACGAGCGCCAGGACACGCGACGCTCGCTGACCAGTACGTTCTCGGTGCCTGACGCGGCCACGCGCGGCGGTGACTTCTCAGGCTGGGATCCGATTTGTGATCCCCGCACCATCAACCGCGCGACCGGGGCGTGCACGCCGTTTGCCGGAAACCAGATTCCCGCCGACCGGCTCGACCCGCTCGCCCTGACGTTCCTGGGGAACGTGCCGTTGCCCAACGGTGTGGGGCAGTTCCAGAACTTGACGTCGGCCGAGGCGCAAGACAAGGACGTCCACCAGTTCAGCTTGCGTGTCGACCATCGGCTTACTGCGCGTGATCAACTGTTTGTCCGGTTCAGCAGCTTCGACGCCGACGAGGTGCAGCCGTTCGGCACCAGCGTGTTGCAAGAAACGCTGGTGCCCGGCTTCGGGCGCACGCTCGACACCACGACTCGCAACCTGGGGATCAGTCATACGCACACCATCGGCGTCAACATGGTCAACGAGCTTCGGTTCGGTTTCATGAGGGTGAATGGAGGGCAAAGGAGCGTTAACGTCGGTTCTGACTTCGCTACCCAGGTTGGCCTGCTGGGGGTGAGCACCAATCCGCGCGACGCCGGGTTTCCGCAGATTTCCACCGCCGGGCTGTTCAGCACGATGGGAGACCCCACCAGCTTCGTGTCGCGAGAGAACGAGCATTTCGAGCTCTATGACAATTTCCTGATCGACCGTGGCGCGCATCGGCTGAAGTTTGGCGGTTATCTGTTTCACCTGCGGTTCCGTCCTGTCAATGCCGACACCGCGCGTGGCGCCTTCAGCTACACCGGCCAATGGACCGGCAATGCGCTGGCCGACTTTCTGCTCGGTTTTCCGACGTCGGCCCGGTCTGGGGTTGGGGGTGGTGACGAGAACGCGCGCACGACCTGGCTGCACCTGTATGCGCAGGACGACTGGCGCGCGCGAGACAACCTGTCCATCAACTATGGTGTGCGCTACGAGTACAACTCGCACATGAAGGATGTCGACAACCGGTTGTCGACAATCGATTTTTCGGTCCCGGGCGGGCGGTACGTCATCGCCAGCGACGACGCGGGCAACATCTCACCGGAGGCGGAGGCGATGCTGCCGTTGATCCCGATTCCCTGGGTGACGTCGGCCGAAGCCGGCTGGGACCGGAGTCTGCTGCGACCAAGCAAGCTGCGGCTGGCGCCACGACTTGGCTTCGCCCTGGCGCTCGACGGCGAGCGGCCAGCGGTCATTCGCGGCGGCTACGGCGTATTCCTCAACCAATGGGCCTATAGCGTGCAGACGGCGTTCACGCGGAACCTGCCGTTTTTCTCATTGAAGCAGGTCGATGCCCCGTCGGACCAGTTGGTGCCCACCTTGCGGACCAGTGACATCCTCGCCGGCGATGCCACTGGCAACGTTGGCGGTACGATCATGGACAACAACTACCAGGTCGAATACACCCAGACCTGGAGCGGCGGACTCCAGATCGAGGCACTGCCGCGGACGATGTTTGAAGTCGCCTATCTGGGGTCGTACACCATTGGGGCCGACAATTCGACGATTCGTAATGTGCCGGTGCCGGGGCCCGGGCCGATAGACGAACGGCGACCGATTCCGCAGCTGAGCGCGGTTCGTGCGATCCGATTCGATGGCACATCGACCTACCATGCCGTGACGCTCAAGGCCGAGCGGCGGTTCAACGGGCGCTTCTCGTTCAACACCGCGTATACGTTGTCGCAGTCTCGCGACGACGCGTCGAGTCCGGGGGCCACGGCATTCGAAGCGAACGTGCCGCAGGACGTTCGCAACATCTTTCCTGGGGAGGAGGCGCTCTCGAGCTTCCATCACCGGCACCAATTCGTGGCCAGCGGCAGCTACCATTTGCCGTTCTTCGCAGGCGCTGGCGGGGCGGCCGAAGCCCTGGGGGCCGGGTGGCGCGTCAATGTCATCGCCACGTTGCAGTCGGGAGCGCCGTTTACCGTCAATCTGGGTCAGGATGTCGCAAACATCGGCTCTGGGCCGGCCCAGCGTCCACACCAGATCGGCGATCCGACCCTGCCGGCCAGTCAGCGCTCGGCCGAGCAGTGGTTCAACACCGGTGTCTTCACGCAGCCGAACCCATTCACGTTCGGGTCTGCGCTGCGCAACAGCGTGTTCGCGCCAGGTCTGGCCGTGGTTGATCTGTCGATCCAGAAGGACTGGCCGATCGGCGATGATGGTCGCTTCGAGGTGCGCTGGGAGATCTTCAACCTCTTGAATCGGGCGAACTTCGATGTGCCGAATCGGATCTTCGGGACCCCGAACTTCGGTCGCATCTTTAGCGCCCAGAACGCCAGAGAAATGCAATTCGGCCTCCGCTACAGTTTTTAGGTCGCCTCGATCCCATGCTGACAGCCGAATCGATCAAGACGCGCGCATCGGAGCTTGGTTTCGACCTGTGTGGGATCGCGTCGGTCGAGGACCATCCACGGCTGCCGTTCTTTCGGGATTGGATCGACCGGGGCTATGCCGGAGAGATGGGCTATCTGGCTCGCACCGCCGAGCGCCGGGCCGACGTGCGCGCCCTGATGCCGTCGGTCCGTTCGGTCGTGGTCCTTGGGACGCTGTACAACACCGACCGTCCGTACTCGACCGAGATCCGCGACCCCGGCGAAGCGCTGATCTCGCGGTACGCGTGGGGCGACGACTATCACGATGTACTGGGGGCGCGCACCGAGGCACTCAGTCAGTGGATGGTCCAAGCCCATGGCGCGCCGTTGGAGAGCAGGGTGTACGTGGACACCGGCCCGGTACAGGAAAAGCTCTACGCCGAGCAGGCGGGGCTGGGGTGGGTCGGGAAGAACACCTGCCTCATCAGTCCCGAGCTTGGGTCGTGGGTCTTTCTTTCCGAGATCCTCTGTAGCGCCGAACTCGCGACCGACGAGCCCGGGCTCGATCAATGTGGCACGTGCACGTTGTGCTTGGACGCCTGCCCGACCGAGGCGTTTCCGGAGCCCGGTGTGCTCGACGCGACCCGGTGCTTGTCCTATCTCACCATCGAAACCAAAGCGGCCATTCCCGCGACCGAACGCCCCGGGTTGAGCAACCACATCTACGGGTGCGACATCTGCCAGGATGTCTGCCCGTACAACCACGGGGCGCCGGTGACCGACGATCCGGTCTGGCAACCGCGCGTGGCGCTCGACCGTCCGCGTCTGGCCGAGTTGTGGACACGGTCAGACGGCCAGTTGCGCGACGCCATCCGTCGTGGCGCGATGACGCGGGTGCGGGTGAAACGGCTGCGGCGAAACCTGGCGGTGGCGCTGGGCAATAGCGGCACAGCCGAGGCGGCGGCCGCCCTGGAGCCGGCGCTCGCCGACACAGTCGGCACCGAGTCGGTCGACGAGCCGCTGGTCGCCGAGCACGTCGCCTGGGCTCGTGCGCGGCTGGCTGAACGCTGAGCGGGTCCGATGGCCCTGGTCGTCCTTCTCTCGCGCGCTCCTTCACCGGCAGCGTGACCTGCTAAGATGGACGAGTGCGGTGACGGCGGTCCTCGGGAGCGACCTGATCAGCCCACGACACGACCATGACCAAGGTTGGAAACGGGACTTCGTTGGCGCCGACGCTGCTGCTCTCGATGCCGCAGCTCTGCGACCCGAATTTCAAACAGACCGTCGTGCTGTTGTGCGAACACGGCGCTGACGGCGCGTTTGGACTGGTGCTGAATCGTCAGACCGATACGCCGGCCTCGTCGGTGGTGCGGCTCACCCCTCCGGTCGACAGCGACAACGGTCTTCAGCTCTGGATCGGCGGCCCGGTCGAGCCGGAGCGCGGTTGGATTCTGATGGGACGGGAGCCGGACGCGGCGGAATCGGTCGAGGTGTGCGACGGACTCTATCTGTCGACGTCGCCAGATCTTCTGCGGCGGTTGCTGAGCGACCAGCCGCCGAACCGTACGCGGCTGTTGACGGGCTATGCCGGCTGGGGTGCCGGCCAGCTCGATGAAGAGCTGTCGTCGTCGTCGTGGCTCATTGCCGATGTGGAACTCGACTTGATCTTCGATACCCAGTCGACCCAGATGTGGGAAACCGCCATCCGGCGCCTCGGCGCTGAACCCTCCATGCTACAAATGGGCCACGGCGTCCACTAGGTTTCCTGGCGAGGCGTCCGTCTGGCGGCGTTGCTTCGTCGGTCACAGCCTGCCTGGCTGCTCCCTCCTTGCGCCTGGCCAGACGAACGCCTCGCCAGGCGCTACTCTCTGGTCAGGCTCGGCCGAGCGCGAGCACGCCCAGCATGACGAGGCTCGCACGTCGGAGCCGTCGCCGCCACATGTCGTGGCGACGCGTGAGAGTGTTGCTAAAGTCCATGGCGCATCGGCATGACGCCGCTCAACGCTGTTCCCGCTTGTTCACGAACACCAACATCGCTCGTTCGCGCGACCCATGCTACTCGGCAATGGGCAGGAGCCGCACTCGACAGTGCGAAGGTCTCCCGCCACGGCAACCCGCCGCCGACAGCGCTCTGTGGTGCGGCGTCCAGTGGCCGGCGGCCCCGACGACAGGCTGTGCTGGTCTTCTGCCAGGCAGCGCTTCTTGGCCATCTGGGGTACTACCGAGGGGCAGACGCTCAAGCAGCGACGATCGGTGTTCGATGTATTGAAAGCGAAGCTCCTTGTTCGTGCCGACGCACCCGTCGTGAATCCCTCGACGGACAACCTGGAAGCGTACAACTTCCATGGTTGCACGAGAGTTTCCCGGATCAATCTGGCAAGCCGAACGTGTAGACCACGTTACCCACCGCAATCGTCACATACTGGTTCCCGTCGACGGCGAAGCTCATCGGGGCTGCGTGCACTCGGCCACCGACTGCGATGTGCCAGAGTTCTTCGCCGCTGACCGCGTCTAGCGCGAAGAAGTAGCCGTCCACGCTGCCGCTGAACACCAGGTCTCCGGCGGTCGAGAGCACACCGGCGGTCGATCGCGGTTGTATCTGGTATTCCCAGCGCCGGTCACCCGTTCGCGGGTCGATGGCCCGAATCGCACTCGTGGAGTCGTCCATGGGGCCTGTATTGGAGGACCCGCCCCCCAGGAAGATGTCTCCCTCCACGTACTCATCGTCGCGGATGAAAAAGCTCGCCTCGCTGTCATGGGCCTGCACGTAGAACAGCTCGGTGCGCGGGCTGTAGCTGGGCGAGAACCAGTTGGTGCCCCCGCCGACCGGAGGCGACACGACAGTGCCCTCGACGGTGGGGAAGGTATCGGGCACCCGAATCGGCCGGCCCGTGGAATCAAGCCCCTCGGCCCAGGTCTGTTTCGCGAACGGCTTGCCGACCAGAAACTCTCCAGTCTCGCGATCGAGGGTGTAGAAGAAGGCGTTGCGATTCGCCCACATCATCACTTTCCGGATACCGCCTTCCCATGCCAGGTCGGTCAGAATCGGCACCTGGATGGCATCCCAGTCATGCACGTCGTGCGGCGTGAACTGGAAATACCACTGCATGTCTCCGGTGTCGCCGTTGAGTGCCAGCACCGAGTCGGCATACAGGTTGTCGCCCATCCGGACGTCGCCGTTCCAGTCCGGTCCCGGGTTGCCGGTGCCCCAATAGACGAGGTCCAGGTCCGGGTCGTAGGCACCGGTGATCCAGGTCGGCGAGCCTCCCGTGCGCCAGGAGTCGCCGGCCCACGTCTGGTTGTCGGGATGGTCGGGGCCCGGAATGGTGTGCGTGCGCCACTCGAGCTCGCCGGTGGCGGCGTCGTAGGAATCGAGAAACCCGCGAATCCCGTACTCGCCGCCGGCGATACCGGTGACGATCTTGTCCTTCACGACGAGCGGGGCCGCGGTCTTGCTGTATCCGGCCCGGTAGTCCGCGACCTCCTTGGCCCACACCAGGTTGCCGGTGCGGGCGTCGATCGCCACAAGCTTGGCATCGAGCGTGCTCATGTAGAGCGTTTCGCCCAAAATCGCGACGCCGCGATTGTTGCGGCCGCAGCAGATCCGGAGGTCGTCCGGCAGCTCATGGTCATAGCGCCAGTACTGTCGTCCGGTGGCGGCGTCGACTGCCACGACGTTGCTGGGCGCCTCGGTGATGAACATGACGCCATCGACCACGAGCGGCGTGGTCTCGGCCCGGTCGAGCTCGGGTATCTGATACGCCCACTTCAGCGTGAGCTCGCCCACGTTGCGGTTGTGGATCTGGTCGAGCCGGCTGAAGCGCTGGCTGTCGAGCGTGCCGGAATACATCAGCCAGTTCTCTGGCTCATCCGCCGCGTTCAGGAGCCGCTCCCAGGTCACCGGTCGGAGCGACAGCTCTCCACCCGCGGTCTGAGCCTGACCAAGAGTCGGAAGTCCGAGCGTCAGCAGGGCGACGCCGATACCGATGTCGAATCGTTTCACGTGGTCTCCTGGGTGTCTTCGCCCGTCGTCGCCGAACCGTTCAGCTGCCATCCGGGCCGCGCCCTCGAAGGTGTCATCGTAGACCTGACACGGCGACGCGCGCTGAGCGGTCAGGGCGCGGATCGGGTATGGTTCGGCCGAGATGACGCGCGCGAGCGACGGGAATGCAGTAGCGTACGGGAACGACGGACCGGCGAGATGGTCTCCGTCTACCCGGGCCGCGGTGGCCGGGTGGACTCCGCTGGCAACGGCCGCCACGGTGGCAACGCTGACCGCTGGGTTCACCGTGCTGTCGGGCGGCTGGACCGGGTCCGTGGCGATGGCGCAGCCTGCCGACGCGCTGCGCACGGAGTTGTCCGCCCTCGCGGCGCTGGCCGGAGAACCGCGATTCGTCAGCGCGGGTGGGGTGACCCGTGATGAGACGCCGCTGCTCACGCTCGAGAACGGTGCGTCGTTTGACCCGGAGGATACACATCGTCGGCTGGTCCTTGTCGGGGGTCTTGACGGAGACGCTCGCAGCGCACGGATTGTGCTTGACGCGGTACGGTGGTTCAAGACGTCGGCGCCAGACAACGCTCGGGCCAGCTGGACCCTCAGCGCACTGCCGCTGGCGCATCCGGGGAGGGCCGGTCCGCAACCGCCGCATCGCTTTCCACCGGTCGAGGGCTTTTTCGACGCACCTGACAGACCCGAGACCCACTACACGTGGCGCTGGGTGACCTATCAGGCGCCGGACCTCATCGTTGTGGTCAGCGCCGGCAGTGGCTTTCGCGTGCGCCCGGGGGCAGAGGCCGACGAGGCGCGGCCGGGCGGGGCGCTGGCGCGAGCACTGGCTGTGCGCGGCACCGAGTCTGGTCTCGGTCCGGTTCAGGCGCTGCACGTGACGGCGAGCGAGTCCGACGGCGCCGCCGTGATCGGTCTGTTGCGCGACCGGCTCGCGCAGGTGTCCCGTCGTTCGCCGCTGCGTGAGGCCGTCGCCGCGCGGGTGGCGCGTGACCCGCTTCCGATCGCGAGCCTGCTCGCCGAGCGCTATCCGGGGACGGTCAGCATGAGCTATATCCCGGCCGTGGCCTGGGTACACACGCTGAAGCTGGCTGACGTGACCGGGGATGCGTCCTGGCGGGACAAGGTGCTCGGTCAGGTTCGTCCCTGGCTGCGTGGCGAGCAACCACTCCTCGGCGAGACGGTCCGTTTCTCGTCCCTCGCCGGCGCGATGGTCTTCGCCGAGATTGCCACACTGGCGGGCGACGACGGCGAGGCGGCGTCCCGTCTGGCCGCCGAGGCGGTTGCCCGTGGCGCCGCTGAAACGGCTCCAGGTGTGCCGGAGCACGGCTCTGGGTGGACCGACGACATGTTCCTCGGGACGGTTGTCGCCGCCCGTGCGCTCGACGCCGCGGGTCTTGCCGCGGCGACCCGGCTGATCACCAACTACGCCCGTCGCCTGCAACAGCCGGGCGGCGTGTTCCATCATGCCCCCGATGCTCCGGTGGCGTGGGGCCGGGGCAACGGCTTTGCCGCGCTGGGGCTGGCCGAAGTCCTGACCGCTCTCCCTGATGACCACCCGGACCGGCGGGCTCTCCTGGACATCTATCGCCGTCAGATGGTCGCCATGCGGCGTCACCAGGCGCCGGACGGGATGTGGTCGCAGGTCGTGGATATGCCCGGCAGCTATCGCGAGGCGAGTGTAACGGCGCTCACGCTGACCGCGATGGCCAGGGGCATCCGACACGGGTGGCTGGACCAGTCGTACCGGCGCGTGGTCGAGCGCGCCTGGCGGGCGCTCCTGGCCCACGTCCGGGTTGACGGCACGCTCGTGGACGTCTGTATCAGTACCGGCGCCGGCCCGACGCGTCGCTACTATCTCGACCGCACCGCCGTCAATGGAGCGGACGATCGCGGGGGCGCGCTCATTCTTGGCGCTGCGCTCGAGGTCCATGCGCTTGACTGATCGCGACCGGTCCTACCGCACTCATCGGCGCGCGAACGGCCAGAGGCGCGGGTCCCTCACGTCTTGTCGGTGAGCCGGTTGTGGCGCATCGACCGCATGGCGCGGTGCACCGTCTTGGTCCGGCGTTGTTCTTCGATTCTGGCTAGTTCGTCCCGTCGCTGCTGCAGGCGGGTCCCTTCTGCCTTGAGACCCTGGTAGTGCTCGACGCGCTGGCGACTGAGCTGTCCCGCCTCGACGGCAGCCCGGACGGCGCAGCCCGGTTCCGCTCCGTGCGCGCAGTCGCGAAAGCGGCAATCTGACGCCAAGGCGTCGATATCGTCGAACGCGTCGTCGAGCGCCTGTGCGCTATCCCAGAGCTGCAGCTCGCGCATGCCCGGCGTGTCGATTAACAGGCCGCCGCCGGGCATCATGATCAGTTCTCGTTGCGTGGTGGTGTGACGGCCGCGGCCGTCCTTCGGCCGGACCGCGCGGGTGCGCTGACGGTCGACGCCGAGGAGCCGGTTGATGATGGTCGACTTCCCGACTCCGGACGATCCAATCAACGCGATGGTGTGACCTCGGGTCAGGTAGCTCCTCAACGGGTCGATCCCGTCGTCCTCGAGGCAGCTGATGACATGGATGGGGGCGCCGGCGGCAATCGGCGCGGTGGCCGCGCGGGCCGTCTCGAGATCCGGGCAGGTGTCCGCCTTGTTCAGGATGATGACGGCGGCGGCGCCGCTTTCCTGAATGGCCACCAGGTAGCGCTCGATCCGCCGCACATTGAAATCGTCGTCGAGGCCGCAGACAAGGAAGATTGTGTCGATGTTGGCGGCGACGAGCTGACGTCGGGTCGTCTCCCCAGGCGCCTTCCTGGAGAAGGACGTTCGCCGAGGGAGGACCGCCTCGATGGTGGCCTTTTGCTCGGACTGACTGGGCTTGATGGCCACCCAGTCGCCGACGACAGGTCTGTTCTCCGGGATGTCGCCTTGGTGGCGGAGTCGGCCGGACACCTCCGCCATCAGTTCACCGTCTGCGCCGGTCAGTTGGTAGAGGTAGTTGTGCGCCACGGCGACCCGGGCCGCGTGTAATCCCTGCGCCGCGTGGGTCTGGAACGGCTCGTCGAAATCGACGTGCCAGCCGAGGGTGTCGAGGTCGACGAGGCCGTGGCCATCGTCAGCAGGTCGGGAAAGAACAGGGGACACGTTGTCTCTTCTTACCACAGGGGCTTCTCGTGGGTCACGCGCCATTCAGGTACACTGGCGAGATGTTGCCACAGTACAGACGCGGGCGTGGTCCCGTCGGAAACGGGGGGCGGTGCATCACCGCACTGACGATGCTGGGTCTCTTCGCGCTCCTGAGTCCCGCGGGTGCCGCGGCTCAGGGCGACAGCGACTACGCCACGCAGGGCGAATGGCGGCAATTTGGTGGGCCCGGTCGGGACTTTCAGGTCGAGGCGAGCGGTCTGGCCGAGAGCTGGCCGGAGAGTGGGCCCACGCAGGTGTGGAGTCGTCCACTGGGGCCGGGTCATTCCTCCGTCATCGTCGACGACGGACGACTGTTCACCATGTATCGCCCCGGAGCCGAGGGAGAGCCGTGGGCGGATGAGGAAACGGTGATCGCGCTCGACGCCGCCACTGGAGACACGGTGTGGGAGTATTCCTACCCCTCGGCACCATTGAATTTCCGTTTTGGCGCGGGTCCGCATGCCAGCCCGTTGGTCGTCGGGGACCGGGTCTTCACGACCGGGACCAACAAGCAACTGCATGCCTTTGACAAGCGCACCGGTGAGGTGCTGTGGTCGCACGATCTCGTCGCTGATTTCGGCGCCCCGCCCACGCTGATCCGACCGGCCGTGAAGGCGGGCTACGGGACGAGCCCGACGGCGTACAAGCATCTCGTCATCGTCACCGCGGGTGGGTCCGACCAGTCGGTCATGGCGTTCCGCCAGGACGATGGGGCCGTGGTGTGGCGGGGCGGCCAGTTCCTGATCGCACCCGCCACGCCGATTCTGGCGGATGTGAGCGGCCAGACCCAGCTCATCGTCTACGGCGGCCAGACCATCAACGGTCTCGACCCAGACACGGGTGACGTGTTGTGGACCCACGGGCACGAGACCCAGGGCGACATGAACAACAGCACGCCGGTCTGGGGTGATGACAACGTGCTGTTCATGACCGCCGCCTATAACAGCGGCAGCCGTGCCATCCGCCTGACGCGCGAGGGTGAGGACACACAGGTCGAGGAGCTGTACTACACCACTGGGCTGAAGGCGATGTTCGGCAACGTATTGCGCCTTGGCGACTACGTCTATGGGAGCAGCGGCGATTTCGGCCCCGCGTTCCTGGTGGCGCTCAACGTGACGACCGGCGAGGAGGTGTGGCGCCTCCGAGGCTACGGTCGGTCGAGCTTTGTGCACGCCGACGGGAAGGCCATCATGCTGACGGAGGACGGGCAGCTGGTGCTGGCCCGGTTGTCGCCGGACGGGATGACGGTACTCGCGTCGGCCGACCTGTTGGAGACGACCGCGTGGACTGCCCCCACGTTGGTGGGCACCCGGCTCTATGTGCGTGATCGGGCCAAGATCATGGCGCTCGATCTCGGCGAGTGACCTTTATGCCTGCACGGGTTCTTTGCGTTCGGTCGGGGTGCGGGTCACGCGGATCACGCTGCCGAGCAGATACTGCAGCGTAATCCGGTCGCCCGGCTCGAGCTTGCGGTCGACGGCCTCGGGGCCCACCCGTGCCATCTGGACCGGACCATCCTCGTCATCGGCGTCGGTGAAGAAGACGTCCCAAGAAATCTGTCCGTGGATGCTGAGGGGCTGCACCTTTTTGAGGATGCCGGCCCGGCTGCCTTTGAGCATGCCCGCATCTTACTCGCAACCGCCCCGGTCACAGCGGCAAGGTCGGGTGCCCCGGCTCTCGTCCGACCTCTTCGTCGCCCATGAGGTTGTGCAGACTGACTCCGAGCAGGCGGACCGGGCGGGCGCCCGCCTCGGTGGCATCGACCAGTCGCAGCGCACGGGCGGCCAGGCGATCGGCGTCCCGCGTCGCCGGTCGCTCGCTGTGGCTCCGCGTGATGGTGGTGAAGTCCGAGTATCGGACCTTGATGGTGACGGTGCGAGCGCACAAGGTCTTGCGTCCGAGCCAGTCCGCACCGCGTCGGGCCATCCGGTCCACCTCGGTGCGAATCGTGTCGAGGTTCGTCAGGTCTTCGGCGTAGGTGTTCTCCGAGCCGGATGACTTGGCTGATCGGTTCGGAGTGACCGGTCGGTCGTCGATCCCCTCGGCGAGCCGCCGCAACCAGTCGGCCTGACTCCCAACCGTGCTCCGCAGCACGTCGACGGGAACGGCGCGCACGTCAACGAGTTGGGTGATGCCGGCGGCCCGGAGCCGTCTGGCCGTGACGGGCCCGACCCCCCAGAGCGCCTCGACCGGCAGTTGCTGCAGAAATGCCTCCACGCGTTGCGTGGGGATGACGGTCAGTCCATCCGGCTTGTCCCAGTCCGACGCAATCTTGGCCAGGAACTTGTTGGGCGCGGCGCCGGCCGAGACGGTCAAGCGCGTCTCGGCGTGAATCCAGTGCTTCAGCCGTTTCGCCACCGTCGTGGCCAACGGTTCGCCCCACCGGTTCTTTGTGACGTCCAGATACGCCTCGTCCAGCGACAGTGGCTCGACCAGCGGCGTCACGGATCGGTACATCTCGAAGACCTGCGACGATACCGCGCGGTAGCGGCCGAAGTCAGGTTTCACGATGATCAGCT
>Ga0066376_10003352_pt1 | contig 14382 bp, 12 predicted proteins | sample Knorr_S15_td_Bot_FD_77009 | JGI IMG/M metagenome (GOLD analysis project Ga0066376, IMG submission 77009) | Marine microbial communities from Southern Atlantic Ocean transect - Knorr_S15_td_Bottom_ad_5009_LV_A | ecosystem: Environmental > Aquatic > Marine > Oceanic | place: Southern Atlantic... | reverse complement strand
CATATAGTAAAAAAGCATTACAGAAGGTCATACCATCAGATGTAGGTATGGGTGTTTCCACTGAAATTCTGATTAAGGCTAGTAATTTAGAACTAAAAGTTGCAGAAGTTCCAATTAAGGTACGTTATGATGGAGATACATCAACGTATAATCCAGTTTCACATGGTACATCTGTTATACTAAGTACAATCAAATTTACATCCATACACAATCCTTTGAAGTTTTATGGCATACCTGGTATAATTTTCTTAATAACTGGTTTGGGTTTTATTGCGTGGACACTTCAGATTTATGCAGCAAGCCAACAAATAATTACAAATGTTTCATTAATCGGAATTGGTTGTGTTGTACTTGGAGCAATCCTTCTTATGACATCTATAATTTTATTTTCACTTGTTACCGTGGTAGGCGAAAAAAAGTAGATGTACGACTACAAATAAATGGAATATTATATTAATGAATGAGAGAAAAGTGTGTAGAATATGACAAACAATATGGAATTATTAGTTGAAAATAATCCATTTCTTACAAAAAAAATAGAAAGAAAAGTAGATTCCAATGATGCTAGAATATTATTTTTATATCCTAATGAACGAGGAATGAGTACAATTCCACCATCAATTGCAGGCTTGTCACAAATTTTAAAAAATGAGGGACACACGACTGGATTATTTGACACAACATTCTACAAATTTGATGATGAAATAACAGTAGAAGATTCTGATAAGATTAAGGCTAATGCGTTAGAAAATAGACCAGTTTTGGATAGAGATGATGATGATCTACATTTTAAGAAAACCACAAGCTCAGCAGTAGAAGATTTTCGGAAGTCGTTAATTGATTTCAAACCAGATTTAATAGCAGTTTCTTGTACAGAAACAACTTTCCTCAGGGCTATAAGAATGATTGATGAAACTAGGGATTTGGGCATAAAAAATATTTTTGGAGGTGTGTTTCCAACATTTGCACCTGATCTTGCTATGACATATCCGAATGTAGATATGGTCTGTGTAGGTGAGGGTGAAAATGCAATGATTGATCTTGCAAACTCTATAGGAAATCAGGAGGCACGATTTGATATTACAAACATTTGGTTTAGGATGGAAGATAATACAATTCACAAAAATAGTATTTCAAGACCTGTCAATATTGACGAAGTACCAGCAATTACTGATATTGAGTTGTTTGGAGAAAAAAGATTTTATCGCCCAATGGGTGGGAAAATAAGGAGGCTTCTTCCCGTTGAAACTCATCGTGGTTGTCCTTATACGTGCTCATTTTGTAATTCACCTGGACAGAATAGACTGTATGGTGATGGCGACTTCTTCAAAGGCATGTCCTTTTTTCGAAAAAAGAGAATGGACCTTGTAAAGAATGAAATCGAAAACCATATTAAAAAATATAATGTTGAATACATCTACTTTTGGGCGGATACATTCTTAGCTTGGAGTGATCAAGAATTTGATGAATTTATTAAAATGTATTCTAATATCAAACTTCCATTTTGGTGTCAAACACGGATAGAAACCGTAGACGAAGAGAAATTTAGAAAGATGAGCGATGTTGGTTTAGATAGAGTGACTTTTGGTCTTGAGCATGGTAATGAGAAATTTCGTGCTGAAATGGTTAAACGGGAATATACAAATGAAGAGGCGATTAAAAAGATAAAAATTGTTGAAAAATTAGGCATTACTTTCAGTATTAATAACATTATTGGATTTCCTGATGAGACAAGAGAATTAGCCTTTGACACAGTTGAACTTAATCGCAAATTTAATTCGGATAATACAAGCTGTTCAATTTTAGTTCCGTTTCATGGCACAGAACTTCATGAGTATTCGGTAAAAAAAGGATACTTAGATCCAAACGTTATTTGCGCAGTAAGTAATTCTGGAGCAAGTATACTTGACATGCCACAATGGCATAAAGATGATATCATGCGTCTACGAGATGTGTTCGCAATGTACATCAAATTTCCGAAAAATCGATGGCCAGAAATTGAACGAGCTGAAACTGATCTGGAATTACGTGAGAATCTTCGTCAAGAATTCATTAAAACATTTTGGTCAAATTCGCAAGCAAAGATTGAAGATGATATTGCCCATGCCGCAAAAGGGCTTTTTTAATAATGAAGATATTAGTTGTGGGATATGGTTCAATTGGAAAAAGACATGTAAAAAATTTATCAAGTCTTAACCAAACTCAAGTTTCAGTTTGTAGTAAAAATAAAGAAACGTGGAAATTAGAAAAAAAAGGAATAAAAACCTTCACAACTATTGAACAGGCTCTAAAGGAAAAACATGATGTAGCAATTATTTGTAATGAAACAAGTCTGCACATTAAAACTGCAATAAAATTAGCCGATAATGGTTATCACATATTTCTAGAAAAGCCCATTTCAAATTCATTAAAAAACATTCCAGCATTAATCAAGATAATTAAAAGAAAAAAATTAATCACGATGGTAGGATGTAATATGAGATTTCATCACGGAATAAAATTAATGAAGAGCCTAATAGATAAAAATGAGATAGGTAGGATACTATCTGTAACTGTAGAGAATGGATCTTTTATGCCTGATTGGCATCCATGGGAGGATTATCAAATTAGCTATGCATCACAAAAAAAACTTGGTGGAGGAGTAGTTTTGACTCAAATTCATGAAATTGATTATTTATATTGGTTTTTTGGAAAAGTGGATGACATATATTCATTTACAGAAAAATTGACGGATTTACAAATTGATGTTGAAGATTATTCAGGCAGTCTATTAAAATTTAAGAATAAAATTATTGCGGAATTACATTTAGATTATTTTCAAAAGCCTAGCGTAAGAAGTTGTAAAATTATTGGTACAAAGGGTCAAATTACATGGAATTGGGAAAACAATCACGTTCAAATTTTTAAAAACAAGGATAAAAAATGGGTAACAAAAAATATTGAAAAAAAGTTTGATAGAAACAAAATGTTTGTCGATGAATTACAATATTTTCTCAAATGTGTTAAAAAGAGAAAAATCCCTATGAATTCTATAATTGATGGGTTAGAACCACAAAAAATAGCTTTGGCGATTAAAAAATCATCAAAGTGTGGTAAGAAAATAAGAATGAAATAAAATCAAATTAATTTTTGTTTTAACATCATTTCGACTATTTTAAATTCTAATTCGGTATCAATCATAATACCGGTTTCTGGTGGAATTTCAATTGGAAGTCCTTTAGGAGGATATTGGTTTTTAAATTTTAAGAATCGTTTTGTGTTGTAAGTAAATAGACCGTTTAATTGATATACTTTTGGTGCGTCTTGCCTTCTTGTAGGTTTTTCTTTCATTTTTTTAGAAAATTCCAAATAACCTTTAGAACCTTTTTCCATCATGTTAAAATAAGGATTAAAGTGTTGGACATAAACGCCATAAACTGCATCACAGTTACTTTTTTTTAGTAATTTAATACTGGATGCAACATCAGAATCACGAATGAAAGGTACTGTACAATCACGATTAACAAATACATCGAAATCATATCCTAAGAAATTTAATTGTGAAACTGCATGAACTAAAACTTCAGCCATTCCAGTAGCATCCTTAGCTAAATCTTTTGGTCTCATAAAAGGAACTTCAGCGCCAAATTTTTCTGAAATTTTTGCAATCTCTTTATCTTCAGTAGAAACTATTACATGGCTGAATATATCAGATTTTAGAGATTTTTCAATGGTATATGCAATCAACGGCTTGTTTAATAATAGACGGATGTTTTTTCTGGGAACCCCTTTAGAACCGCCTCTAGCTGAGATTATACATATTGGTTTCATTGCTACAACACCCTACAATCGACTTCATGTATTGGTCTGCATTAATAATTACTGATAAATGTTGAATATCTTGGGAGTTCTATTTATACGAAAAAAGTAAATACCGAACCGAATGTGGTGAGATATGAAAACATTGTTTGTCTGCCCTGAGATTCGCCTGGATAGTGATCCATCAACTATTCCATTTTGGGCAGGAATCTTAGCTGCAATTGTTGAACAAAAAGGCGATCAAGTCGGAATATTAGATTTGAACGCATTACGGATGAACCACGGAGGAAAATTCATGCCTTCCAAAATTATTGAGGAAGAGATTTCATCAAATGATTGGGACATAATAGGGATTGGTGGTCTAACAACAACATATGGCAGAATTAAATCACTAGCGCCTTTAATTAGAAAGTGTGCACCAGATGCGCTTTTTATCGGAGGAGGTGGATGGTCCACTTATAATCCGACAGAAATTCTTCAACTAGTACCACAACTAGATATGGTTTGTATAGGAGAAGGTGAAGAAACCTTTTCAGAATTATATGATCAAGTTGGAACAGGAAAAAGAGATTTTGAAAAAGTAAATGGTCTTTGCTTGCGTGACAAGGAAAATTTCAAATTTACAACTCCCAGAGCTTTAATATCAGATCTTAATACAGTCCCGTATCCAAGTTATGAACTGCTTGAACTAGACATATACTTCCGATATTCATCGATACCGTATTCTGTAGAGGCATACAATGCAAGAAGAAGATTGTCAACTGTTTGGGAAAGAGGATGCCCACGTGGCTGTACTTTTTGTTCTCATAACGGCATGTCAAGAATTGATTTACAAAATATTTATGGAGACGGAGATCGTAAAGCTGGTGAAAAGTTAGTTAGAATAACAGACAAAGAAAATGACACTTTCCAACTTCCTGCAAGATGGCCAACTGCGGAATATGCGGTAAACAATATTAAATTATTATATGAAAAATACAATATAGATTTCTTTATGGCAGTAGATGAGAATATGACCAGTAATAAGAAATGGACTGAAGAATTCTGCCAACTTTATGTTGATGAAGGATTAAATGAAATAATAAAGTGGGGAACACTTGGAGATGCTCCAAGTGTGGCAACAAAACCAGAAATCATTGAAGTTATGAAAAATGCAGGATGTACATACATATCATTTGGATTTGAATCAGCGTCTAACAAAGTATTAAATGATGATATTGAAAAGGGGCAAACGAGAGCACACTTACAAAAAACTTTGGAAACATTAAAACAAAACAATATGGCTCCAATTTCAACATTCATGATTGGAAATCCACATGAAAATATCAATGATCTAATGGAGACGGTAGATTTTTGGATTGAAAATGATGCTGCAATAGATCCGTTCATTTGTACACCATATGTAGGAAGTCCAATATTCTATGATAACGTTGATTCCATTTTAGGTCAATATGATCCCAGACTAAAACTCGTAAATGAAAAATGGAATAACATTGACAAAAAAGTAATCAAAAAATGGAAACTGGCTGCATTAGACACTTTTATGAAAGATTGTGGTGATGCGTTTCAATATACCGCAACTGTGAGCCAATATTTTACAATTCCAGAATTATTTGCGCTAAAACATTTAATGTTCACGCATGATACAAAAAGAATGTTAGAATGGGCACACCAGCGCTATGAAGAAACACAATTGCCACAATGGAAACATGATGAAAAATGGGAAAAATATTGTTCGATTTGTAAGGCAGAGAAGGAAATAACGCCTAAAATACAAAATACCCAAAAATAACTCAGGCATGTTTAGCGCATTAAAATTCAAAATTTATTTTATACATAGTTTTTTCCCATGGATATTATCATCATACATTAACAATAAAAAATCATTTGTCCTCCAGGTCTTAACATCTAATAAAAACTGCAAGTTACGAATTAAAAATTATACATTAAAAATTAATTCAATAACATCTAATTATAAAATCCTTCTAGGTTTATTAAAAATATTAAGATTTTCAATGTTATTTGAAATAAATAAAAATGGTTTAATGAATATCACATTTGACAACATTTCTTTTTTCCAAATTGATCTTGATAAATTATCCATTACTGATCAAAAATTAATTTTATTGTTAGATGATGCCATTACATATGGTCTCACAGTTATTCCACAAGACAATAAATCATCTTATTTTTTGGATAATAGATGTATATTTGTAAACACCCAATCATCACCACCTCACTCAAATTTAGATAATGAAATTATAATTGAAACACACAACAAAGTTAATTTTTTGTTAAAATATTACAATTATACTATCATAGAGACATTTTACAACAATATACATGAAATATCAACTTTAACAGATTTCCAAAATAAAATAGTTTTTGATGTAGGCGCATCTATAGGTGAAACCGCACTGTATTTTTCTAACAAAGGTGCAGAAGTTTATGCTATCGAAATTGATGATCGTAATTTTATTATTTTATCTGAACATCTGAAAATTAATCCTCATTTATCTAAATCAATTCATCCCATCCACGCTGCTTTATCCCATGATGGTGAGATAGACTATTATTCAGATCCGGAACACATAATGGATTCTACTCTATTTGGTTCTAGATTTGAAGGATATTTCAACAAGTCAGATAGAAAAAAGATAAAGAGCTACTCGATTGATGGTTTAATGAAATTAAATAATTTAAAGACAATAGATTTTCTGAAAATAGATTGCAAAGGATGTGAGTTTACATTAACTAACAAAGATTTAGAAAATGTTCAAAATCTAAAAATTGAATATATGCCGATTGATCCATCTCATGATATTTCAAATTTGATAAAATTAATAGAAAATTCTAATTTTCAATTAAGACTATTTCAACATGAAGTAGATACTAGAAAATCATTTAAAAAAGGTGGAAATATACTTGCCACGAAAACATATTTTCCAACTAGTCAAAAAAACAAAATCTAACAAAGCCATTTTATTAATTGCCGTAATTAACGACTTCAATCTCATAATATATTAGCGAAAAACTTCTTTGCTATTAGATAAAAACTAACTTTTCCTATGTTTGCAAGCACTAAACTATAAGCAATTCCCTCTATTCCCATTAAACTTCCTAAAACAATTATTCCAATAATTAATGAAGATATTACTATGATTGTGCCTATTAATACGATTCTGCTTTTTTCATTACCTAAAAACTCTGATTCAAGAATGAGTGAAACTGTGGTTGGGATTATCACTATGCTCATAATTCTAATTGCGTCTACAGCTTCACTAAATTTTGGAAAGAACTCATTAATTAAAACTGGCGCCACAAAAATGCCAAGAATAGTAATAAAAATTGAAAAAACTATGACAATAATTTTTGGTTTTTTGTTACTAACGCCACTAGAGTCCTGTGGAAGTAAATATTTGTAAAAAACAGTCGGTAGTATAAGCATTACAGCAATAGCTTGATATGCAAGATTGTAATTCCCCAGAATAGAAAATCCTAGCAGTGGTGCCACAATAACCTTATCGACTTGACCAGAAGCAATTGCTAGAATAGACGCAAAATAATTATTTATGATAAATCCAGTTCTTGGTTTAATCAAACTAAAATTTATTTTCATTTCTTTAAAAATAGAAAAAATTCTTTTGATGTGAAGTACGTAGGACAGCGCTAGAGCGAAAATTATAGACTCGTAGCCAAAAAAGTAAAAAAAGGAAAATCCCAAACCTAATGTGAGACCTTTCTGTACAATAGTGTATTTTGAATAATTGTTGTATTGTTTTCTTCCAAGCAGGTCACCAATTGCAAGTATATTAATTACATATGCAATCAAAATAATTCCTACATCGATTGTATAAAATGATGGAAAGAGCACGATGACGATAAATGATAATATGACGCTAGCAAATAATGAGATAAAATTTAGTGTTGACTGAATCTGAGTTTTCTTTGCTGTATAAACTGTAAGCGTATTTGCGGTACCAAATAATGCAATGCCAGAAAAAATACCAGCTATCCCTAAAAACCAATGAATTTCTCCATAGGAACTAGGCTCAATTTGAGATGCAAGATAAAACCAAAAAACCGCCGACATTGCAGTTCCAAAGATGTCAGCGCCCCCAATTGCGCTAATATCTCTAATTATCTTCATACCTGCCACGCCTATTAGTAACGTTTCTCATGTACTACACTAACTAGATTGTATAATAAAATCGGAGTAATTTTCATTGTTATTTTCAAATCAAATACTGACTACCCTCTTAAATTTTAAATTTAATGTATCTTTTCTTCTATACATTGTTAATTAAAAGAGAATTATTATCAACTATGATAAAAATAGAGGTCATGATGCTGTGACAAAACGATCTTTCAGAAGACAACAGAAATAGGAAGTGACGTTTAAATAATTCTTAAAAATAGTTGAATCATGAAGACAAATTTCAAAAAAACGTCCAAGCCCGTTGAAGAAAACCAGAATGAAACAATGACGAAGGAAGAATTTGAAGAATTTATCATAAATTCTGGCGCAAAAGGATCATTTATGATCTATCGTTCAAATAAAAAAGATGATGAATTGGGAATTAGTGAACTCTAAATAACAAATATCTCCCAAAAATAGTTAGACATGTCAACAGAAAATGGTGATGTCGAATTACAGGCATCAATGGAAAAAATTATACAGAAACGTCACTACGAATACTTTGATACATGGATTAATAATTTTGTTCTAAATTTAGAGAACATTTGGAAGGAACCATCTGCAAAAATGCTTGAGCCTGATTTAGAAAAAGACTCTCATTTTTTAAATCATTCAGCGATAGTAATTGGTCGTGGTCCGTCATTAAAAAAACAAAAACATCTAGAATTATTAGCAAACAGTAATTATCACGGTATAGTCATTGTTTGTGATGGAGTACTAATCGAAGCTTTGAAATCAGGTGTCACGCCTGATAAATTTCCTAATTTTTACGTCGTAACAATCGATTATGCCCCAACATTCAAAAAATTCTATGATGATGAATTAGTAGATAAATTTGGGAAAAAAATTAAAGGAATTTTCACAACAATCACTGATCCTGAGGTTGTTGAACGTGCAAGAGACGCTGGAATAAAAATTCACTGGATCCATCCTTTATTTGATTATAATGAAGGGAAAAAATCATTCAATTATATTACAAGTAAAATCATACGTGTAAAAAAACAAGAAATGGGTCTTCCTGCAATTCAGACTGGTGGTAACGTGGGTACTACTGCATGGTTCATTTCTTGGATGATCTTAAAATGTAAAACTGTCGCCTTGATTGGAATAAACCATGCTTGGGATGAATCAGATGGTTGGGAAAAAATAATTACGCACAACAATGATTTGCCAATAAAAATGGAGCAAACAGATCCTGTTTTCAAGAAACTGTTTGAAAAATCCCACAATCCTGAATTCAACTGTGATTTTATTCTTGATCCGATGTTTCGCCTTTATAGTATGTGCCTAAAAGAATTCATAATGCGTTCGCCTGATTGGGTTAATACTATTAATGCAACTGAAGGCGGGTCAATTTTTGGAGAACGTATCACTTGCAAAAATTTTAAAGAGTTTTTAGATGACCAAGAATCAAATTCTTGATTCAACTGTAATATAAAAACATCCTAGTCTGTATAATCATTTACCTGGTCGCTTCTAAATTTAAAATATTCCAAGTCATGTTCGACCATATTTTTAACCAAATCTTCAAATTTCATCTTCGGTTTCCATAGTAATTGCTTTTGTGCTTTTGATGAATCACCAACGAGATCATCAATGTCAGTAGGTCGTAATTCGTGATCTTGTTCAACAAGTTCATGCCAGTCTCCTAACCCTGCATATTCAGTTGCTAAAGTTAAAAATTCTTCGACAGAATAAGATTTTCCTGTTGCAATAACATAATCATCTGGATTTTTTTGTTGTAACATTAACCACATACTTTCAACATAATCTCCAGCAAACCCCCAATCTCGTTTTGCATGAATATTTCCCAACTTGAATTTTTTTTGTTTATTAAATTTGATCCGTGCTAAACGATAAGTTATCTGCCTTGTAACAAACTCAATTCCCCTTAATGGTGATTCATGATTAAAAAGAATCCCACAACATGCAAAGATGTCATATGCTTCACGATAATGATTTGTTATATTATGTGCAAAAACTTTAGCTACACCATAAGGACTGCGAGGTTTAAAATATGATTTTTCGTTCTTAATACCAGGAGCATTCCCATACATTTCGCTTGATGATGCCTGATAAAATTTTGAATCTGGCGAGTATTCTTTTATTGCATCTAACACTCTTAGTGTTCCAAGTCCTGTGACATCCGAAGTTAATATTGGTTGGTCAAATGATGCACCTACAAAAGATTGTGCAGCCAAATTATAAACTTCGTCTGGTTCAGATTGACGGAATGCAGATCTAATAGACGTATGATCTACCACATCTGCTTTAATTTTTATAATGTTTTCATAGTTATTCATCTCATCAAGCCTTTCAAAGCATTTATGACTTGTGCGCCTAAAAGTACCAAATACATTATATCCTTTTTTTAGAAGAAAATCTGCTAAATATGCACCGTCTTGTCCTGTGACTCCAAAAATCAATGCGTTTTTCATGTTATTAGCAATCCAGCTTGACAAACCTTATCTAAAAATACTCCGAAGCCTTTCCCGCTTTGTTCATGCCCTTTCCACACTTCAATTGCAAAGCTCTTTTCTCTGTGTTTATTGAGAATAGGTATAACTTCTCCAAATGGTAAATCTCCATCTCCAAATTGTAATCCCTCACCGTCCTCCCCACTCGCATCAGATAAATGAAAATGCTCCACATAGTTCTCAATTTGAGATAATTCGTTAACCACCGATAAATTATTTTTATTACAATAAAGATGCGAATGACACAAATCGTAACATACGCTTAGTCCGGTTTCAACACAATATTTTTGCATTTCATCAGAGCTCAGAAAAACATTACTATTCCAACGCCCTCCAAAGAACCAAGCATATGGTGGCATGTTCTCTAAAAGAAAAGTTACATCTTTGAAATCCAATTGTTGAACTGAATCTATGATCATATCCTGCATTTTCTCAATTTCTGACTGTGTAGATTCGTATAATGAATAACCGCCAGGATGTACAATCAGTGTAGGTTTGCCTGAAAAATGCTCATTAAGTGACAACGTTTTGTCAATGGCCTTTTGAATCAATTCTAAAGATTTTTCTCTAGAATGAACCTGATTAGTCTCTTTTAGGCTTGCAATATCTAGTAATTTCCTTTCAAAATATTCATAGCAATGAACAATTAATCTCTGTTCAAAATTACTGTCCAATTCTAGATTAAGATCACTGTCTGAAAAATGAAATTCTAATACTTTTGGATGAAATTTTAACATATCCTGCAAATCAGGTTTACGTACCTTCATCCCAAGGATCATTCTAAATCATCAGTTTGGAGATAATCGCCTTTTTTTATGTCCCTAGATGACTTTTTACCAATTAATTCAAAATAGTATTGAGGTGACAAACCTCTAGCAGGAGTTTTAATTACTATGTTTTGTTCTGAGAATAACTCATCCTTCTTGATATCATTAGAACAAATAATGCTTTTTCCTAACACTTCCCTTTGGAGAGTTTCACCCCTTGTCATTTGCTTTATAGGAGTGCCCCTTGCTATTTCTGACTCCCTTACTTTTTGAATCAGTTCTTTAAATTCGTCTGGATCGAGTGAAGCTGCTTGATCTAACCCTTCCATTGTTTTATCTAATGTAATATGACGTTCGATTATCACTGCACCCATATTTGCAGCAGTAATTGATGGCAGTGTGGACGATTCATGTCCACTGTAACCAATTGGCACATTGAATTTTTCTCGTAACACCGGAATAAGTGAAAGATTAAGCAATTCAGGCGGAGATGGGTATGTACTATTACAATGTAATAATGAAAATACAACATTTTTTTCTTTTACAAAATCTACAGTCCTTTCAATTTCCTCCATCTCCGACATACCTGTAGAAATTATGATAGGTTTGTTAAGCTTAGAAATGTGAGCAATTAACGGGAAGTTTGTCAAGTCTGCAGATGCAATTTTGTATGCAGGAACATCTAACTTTTCTAGGAAATTTACACTTGGTATATCCCATGGTGTGCAAAGAAAGGTAATTTTTTTTTCTTTGCAGTAATTTACAATATCCTGAAAATCGTCCTCACTAAATTCTACATTCTTTAAAACATCAATCAAAATTTCTGTACCTTGACTATCCAATGATGGGTTTTCCAAAATTTCTTGTTGATATATACTCTCTAAATCACGTTTTTGGAATTTAACTGCATTTGCACCGGCACTAGTTGCGACGTCGATTAGTTTTTTTGCCAAAACAACATTTCCATTATGATTTATTCCAATTTCTGCAATAATATAACATGGATTATCATTTCCAATTAGAATTCCATCTATATTGATTACATTTTTGCAATCATACTGCATAAACAAAATTTTCTAGCACCATATTTAACTTATAACTACAAATTAATCATTCAAGATTTAAATCATAATTTCAAAAAATGGAGATCGTTTTTAATCTTTTAATATGTTCGTCTACTAAAATTGAAAACATTTGGGTAGTTTCTTCTATGAATGATTTCATTTGTGGCTCGGTAATTTCCACATCAACTAATTGAGCATTATAAAAAAACTCATTTGCCTCCTTAATGATATAGGTTTGGTATTCAAAATCAAAAGTGTTTTTTTTGAAAATTGCTAGAAATCTTTCAACATCCTGAAGATTAACAGTCTCTTGTAATGACGAACGAATGATTTCTGGAAGTTCATTTAACGTTTTCGCATAATGAACTGAAGGTAATATCGAATAGAACATTTTACCAAGAATTACTGAAGGTTTACCATAAAATGCTGCATCTAGAGAAGAAGAACCCATAGCACTAACCACCAATGAGCAATTTTGAAAGATCTCATCTTTTGGCACTGAATAATGTAAAAGTCTAACATTAGGGATATCCATAATTTCCTTATAATCAGAAATGCTTCTCCAATTTCGGGTTACGGTAGAAGGATGTTCTTTTACATATAGTTTATACTCGATAGGTAGAGATTTTGCCACGTGTCTTATTGTTTCAATTTGGTTTGTATAAAATGGTGCTTGTAGCAAAAGGCTATGTTCTTCATCTAAGCCAAGAGGAAAATAAACAAATTTTTCAGAATTATCAATTGAAGTTTGAAGGTTTTTGTCTATAAATGACGATCTAGATTGTTTTTGTAATGATTGTTTTATTGCATCAAGCAAAACAGAGAATTTAGATCTGCCAAAATAAGTAAAATGCGTTTTAGTATTTTTATTATCAGATTTAAATAAGAATTCTATTGCTGCATTGACTCTTTCACTATTTGATGTACGCCATTTTTGGTTATTTGCTTCAAGTTGTTTAACAAGATCTGAAGATTGTACAACTTTTCGCAGTTCTGAAAAAGATGTGGTTTTCATAGATATTTCTGAATCAGATATAGAAGAATGGTCAAACTCAGCTGGATGTTCAGATATCATATACTTATTGAAGGATTTAGTTGCAGATGATACCAAAACTTTAATTCCTTTAGCTCTGCATAGTTGATAAAAAATTTCGTCGTGATGCTGAAATTGTTCTCTTGCAATGAAAAGATCAGGTTTAACCTCATCAAGAATATTTTCAAATAATCTACATTCTTGTTCAAGGATTGACCATATTTCCTCGGTGGAAAATTTATGAAATTTGTTAAATCTATAAAACAGTCGTTCATTGACTGCAAGATTCCATAGTCCAATACCATATTTTTTTTCAAAATTAGAAAGATATTCCATGTCTATTGCATTTTTTTTAAAATTTACTTGATCATGATAATACCATGTTTTTTTGAAATTAACTAATTTTTGATTTTCAAAAAAGAGCCTAGTTTTATTAGGTAAGTCATAGATGGCGTAAAAATCAGCGTCAATTTTTTTTTGTAAATGATATGAGAGTATGTACATTATGAAACTCGTATCCAACCAGAAAAAAATTTTCTGTTTCACAAAAATCATGAATTTTGAATATGTAAAAAGACTTACGGAGTAATAAACAAAAACAGCTGTATTATCCTAGTTTTCTATAGTAAAAAACTTAAACACAAAACCTAGTTATCAATTATTGGTCTTCATTACTGCTGAAATTGGGGTAAATTGGGAAGGAGATTTTATTTTATTAGAAAAAATGATGAGAGATGCAAAAAATGCTGGTTGTGATGCAGTAAAATTGCAGGCATTTGATGAAAAAATTGTTTCAGAACACCCAAAAAAGAGCAGGCTGTTAAAATCATCTGTTTCAAGAGATAACATAGAACAAATAAACTCAATTCCAAAAAAAATAGGTATTGAGTGGTATTGTACGCCTATGTATCCTGATGCTATTGACTTTTTGGATTCATTTGTAAAACGGTATAAAATCAGATATGATGATAGTCTGCCTTTACATGAAAATAAAACAACGCCATTAATCTCAAAAGCTTTAGAAACTGAAAAACAAATTATTGTT
>Ga0066376_10003351_pt1 | contig 14383 bp, 9 predicted proteins | sample Knorr_S15_td_Bot_FD_77009 | JGI IMG/M metagenome (GOLD analysis project Ga0066376, IMG submission 77009) | Marine microbial communities from Southern Atlantic Ocean transect - Knorr_S15_td_Bottom_ad_5009_LV_A | ecosystem: Environmental > Aquatic > Marine > Oceanic | place: Southern Atlantic... | reverse complement strand
TATGAGACAGAGCTGTTATTAAACGAATTTTTAAGAGGGTAACATGAGCACTGAATTACTGATCAACGTTACACCGAGCGAAAGTCGCGTTGCGCTAATTGAAAACGGCGTACTGCAAGAGATCCAACTAGAGCGAATTGGCAACCTTGGAATCGTGGGCAATATTTACTTAGGTAAAATTAGTCGCGTACTTCCGGGTATGCAGGCTGCGTTTGTCGACATAGGCTTAGATAAGGCGGCCTTTTTACATGCCTCAGACATTGTTAACAGCGCCTCAATTGTAGAAGGTGTTGATGAGCAGCCAATCAAAAAAGTACAAGATATCCGTGAGCTTGTGCGCCAAGGTCAATACATCATGGTGCAAGTGGTTAAAGATCCTCTGGGCACCAAAGGCGCACGTTTAACGACCGATATCACTATTCCTTCTCGCTACTTAGTGTTTATGCCAGATGCAACACATGTGGGTGTAAGCCAGCGCATCGAAACTGAAGAAGAACGTTTACGCTTAAAGAAAATTGTTGCTGAGTATGGCGACGAAGATGGCAGCTTTATTGTTCGTACAGCGGCTGAAGGGGCGTCTGAAGCAGAGCTACGTCATGATGCGGAATTCTTAAAAAAGCTGTGGCAAAAAATCGTCACTAAGCGTAAAAAGATCAGTAAAGAAAGCATTTTGCATGAAGACTTAACACTGGCGTTTCGTACGCTACGTGACTACGTAGGCGAAGACATGGAGCGTATCCGTGTTGACTCTAAATTAACGTATCAAGAGCTTAAAGAGTTTACTGAAGAGTTTGTGCCGATCTTATCGGGAGCGCTTGAATATTACCCAGGTGAGCGACCTATTTTCGACTTGTTCGATGTGGAAACCGAAATCCAAAAAGCGCTACACCGTAAAGTTGAGCTTAAATCAGGTGGTTATTTAATTATCGACCAAACTGAAGCGATGACGACTGTTGATGTCAATACCGGGGCATTTGTTGGTCATCGTAACCTCGAAGAAACCATTTTTAATACTAATATCGAAGCAACGTCTGCCATTGCCCGTCAGCTGCGTTTACGTAACTTAGGCGGCATCATTATTATCGATTTCATCGATATGATCAGTGATGAGCACAAACGCCGAGTCTTGCATTCGCTTGAGTCTGCGCTCGCAAAAGATCGTGCAAAAGCCAACATAAATGGCCTATCTGCACTAGGCTTAGTAGAGATGACCCGAAAACGTACCCGCGAAAGCTTAGAGCATATCCTTTGTGATGTATGCCCTGCGTGTTCTGGGCGTGGTTCACAAAAAACCGTAGAAACAGTTTGCTACGAAATCTTGCGTGAAATTGTTAGGGTAAACCGTGCTTATGCAGCTGATAAGTTTATGGTTTATGCCTCTCCATCGGTAAGTGAAGCACTGATTAATGATGAATACCACAACCTTGCCGAGCTGGAACTATTTATTGGTAAGCAAGTCAGTATTCAAACAGAGAGTTTATACAACCAAGAACAGTTTGATGTGGTAATGATGTAATGAAGGCAAAAACGGTCTGCTTTTATTGTTTACGTAAGTTATGGCAAGTCTTTGCTATCACTCTCGTACTGCTGGCCGTTATTGTCTCGCTAGTGAAGTACTCACTGCCTTACGCGAATGACTATAAAGATGATATTGAAGCGTTTCTGTATGAACGCTTTGACGTAAATTTAGCGATTGGTTCTATCTCAGCCAGCTGGCAGGGTAAGGGACCCGCTTTAGTTATCGAAGATATTTCGTTTGAAGATAACCAAACCTCACCCATCGCACTCACCATCGATAAAGCAAGCCTTGAGGTTAATTTATGGGAATCTATAAAAACCCGTCAGCTTAAATCAAGCTACTTTGTGATCAATGGTTTTCATGCTGATGTTGATTTACCCAACATGCTTGATCTGGGCAATAACCAGCAAACAGGCAGTTTTGAACAAAAAGAATTGATCGAAAACCTGTTCCTTGGTGAAACGGGTCACTTTGCGGTGCAAGACAGCAGTTTGAACTTTACCCTCAGTGACGGTAAAGAGCGTAAGCTGATCCTTGAGAACATTGTCTGGCAAAATACCCCTGAGCAACATCAAGGTTCGGGCACATTAGCGTTACCGGGAATTTCAGTGGGTAGCTTTGATGCCCGCATGGCATTGAATGGCTCGACCCTCGAAACCATGGCTGGTGATATCTATGTGCAAGCGGCGAATGTCGATGTGTCTAAATGGCTTGCACAATATATTAATACCGACAAGCAGCAGCTTAATTCCGACATCAATTTACAAACCTGGTTTAGCCTTGAGAAAGGCCTGATCAGCGATGTGAAAGTGCAGTGGCTACCGAGTTTCATCAACTGGCAACAAAACCAAGAGGCACATCAAATTAGCTTGAGTGAAGGTGGTTTTCATTTATTTCCAAAACAAGACGGCTGGCGCTTAAAAAGCACCGGACTCACCTTTGAAAGCGATTTAAAACAATGGCCGACCTTACAATTTGAAGCTCAACTTGGTGATAAAAGTCAAATTTGGTTAAAGCAATTTGATTTTGCATTGCTGGCAAAGTTATCACAGTTAAGTAACTTTGAAGTGCTTGCCCCGTTTTTAGCACGTCAACCCAATGGTCAGTTAAGTGATGCCTACCTTGAGTTCGGTCAACAAGATAAATGGCAGCTTTGGTTCCAAGGCGAGCAAATTAATTGGCTGGCGCTACAAGGTATTCCGGGCGGACAAGCTATTCGTGTTGATGGCTTAATTAATCAATCAGCTGGGCGAATTCAGCTATATGGCGAGAACAATCAACTGCTAACGAACGGCAGCTTTAGTCAAGATATTGCCTACAATCAATTAAATGTTGAACTCGACCTACACCATTACGATGATGGCTGGCGTATCAGTAGCGATAATATTTGGCTTGATAACGACGAAGTGACTGTGGCTGCAGAGATGATGCTAAGCCTGACTGATGAGCCGCGGTTAGATTTATATGCCGAAGCTTACGCAGCGGATGCTAAAGTCGCTGGGCATTATTTTCCGTTACCTGTGATGAGCGAAAACCTAGTTAATTACCTCAATGGGGCAATCAAAGGCGGTGAAGTAGACAAGGCACAAGTGCTGTTCTCAGGGCCATTTAAAGGATTTCCGTTCAAAGAGCAGCAAGGCCAATTTGAAGTATTGGCGAATGTTGAAAACGCTAAGTATAAGTTTTCACCAAGCTGGCCAGAAGTTGAAGATGCCAACGTCATTTTACATTTCGAAAATGAGCGCATGGATATCTATAGTAAGTCGGGCAAACTGGTTAACCTCTCTCTAGGGGAGAGTGTCCATGTCAGTATTGCTGATTTAATGAATGCAGAAATCCTAAAAGTTGCCATTAATAAACGTGCTCATGGCGATAAGCTTAATCCTTTCTTCACGGCGACTCCGCTTGCCAAGCCTTTGGCGAGTGTTTTTGAAGTTGTGCAACCACAAGGCGAAGCAACTGCCGATATTGAGTTGTTAGTTAATTTACGTTCGGGTCATGTTGATGCGATAGGTGAAGTTGAATTGGCTAATATTCCGGTTTACCTTGCACAGCCAGGTATCACCCTTAACCACATGACCGGTATTGTTAAGTTTAATAACGATAAAATCGACTTAAAAAATGCCAAAGCAGATTGGATGGGCATGCCACTTACTGCCAACTACAACAGTGAAAATGTGGCTGATACCTATCGCGCCGAAATTGCGATAAAGCTGGCCCTTGAAGCTGACCCTTTGATTGAACAAGCCCATGGTTTATTGGGCGGTTACTTAAGCGGTCAAAGTGATGTTGATATAAATGTGTCGCTTAACTTTTTACCTAATGACTTTAATTACCGCGCCGATGTGAGTGGTAATTTAATCGGTGTAACTAGCCAGCTACCTGCACCTTATAACAAAGGCGCAGAGCAGAAATGGCCATTAACTGCGATCGTGCAGGGTGACCATATCTCTAATTTGATCACCGCAAATATCGATGAGCAGTTATTCTTTAATGCGATTTTAGATAATGGCGAAAAGAAATTTAGTAATGCCCATTTAATTTTGGGGGCACAAGATTTAGGGCTTAATCGTGAAGGTTTTGCAGTATCTATCGATTTACCTGAAACCGAAATAGTGCCTTGGTTTGGCTTAATTGATCAGATTATTGCGCTTACCAAAGTTAAGTCAGATGCGCCAAGTGTGATGCCGGCGTTCAACAACGTAACGGGTAAATTTAATAAACTGGCACTACACAATATCGACTTTAATGATTTTGAATTTCGCTTAGCGCCAAAACAATCAGACTTAGAGCTAAAGCTAAATGCCAAAGAATTACGTGCCGACGCACTTATTCCAACCGGTGAAACGCGCAGACCAATTCAAATTTTTACTGACTACCTGCGTATTAATTTTAACGAAGTCGCAGAGCAAACAGAGCAAGACTCAGAACCAGAAGATTTAAGCTGGTTAACCCGAGTCCCAGCCATCGAGTTTAACTGTGAAGATTGTAAAGTGGCTGAGTATCAGCTCGATAAAATTAAAAGTAGCTTAGTTGGGGAGAACGATAAACTCTTGTTTACTGAGCTGGTCATCGACAAAGGCGATCACGTATTACGTGGTAAAGGGCAATTTGCTGATGGGCAAACACGCTTTAGTGGTAACTTACAAAGTGACGATATTGGCGAGTTATTTGATGAGTTTGATATCACCACCACAGTAAAAGATTCAGATGCCAATATTAAGTTTGATCTTGCTTGGCAAGGCGCACCTTATAGCTTTGATGTACCAAGTTTAGCTGGTGAATTAGATTGGCGTTTAGGTGAAGGGCACCTTGCAGAAATAAGTGATGGTGGTGCGCGAGTATTCTCATTACTGAGTTTAGATTCGTTAGTGCGTAAGCTGAAACTGGATTTTAGAGATGTATTCTCGAAAGGCTTTTTCTATAACAGTATGCAAGGCACCATGCAGCTAGAAAAGGGCATTGCTTACACTCAAGATACCAAACTTGATGGTGTGCCTGCCGATTTAACGATTAAAGGCCACACTAATTTAAATACCTTTGAAATTGATTACGACCTAGCAGTTGCACCGCAGGTGACGTCGAGTATTCCAGTGATTGTGGCCTGGATGGTTAACCCGGTAAGTGGTCTTGCGGCGCTGGCAATCGATAAAGTGATTCACTCCGCGCGGGTGATCTCAGAGATCAACTTTAAAGTAACAGGCAGTATGAATGACCCAGTTGTGAAAGAAGTGGATCGTAAGAGCCGTGAAGTGACGTTACCGCAAGCTGCGCAAAGTCAGCCGCAGTCGTCGACGCAATTAAAATTAAAAGATGCCGCATCTTCAGCGAGTTTAGATAATAATGAAGGCTAATCCTCACCCACAGGTTGTTGCAGTACAAATGTGCTCAAGCATGAATGCTGAGCAAAACCTCGCTTTTCTAGCACAGACATTATCAACGCTTCCTGCAACTCGGCCATTGCTAGTGTGTTTACCCGAAAGCTTTTTGATCTTTAGTAAGCATAGCCAAGCCAGCTATCAATTAGGTCACCAAAGTGAGGCATATAAAGCGAAACTTGCCGATTTATGTAAGCAACATGATATTTGGTTAGCCGCTGGCACCCTGCCTGTGTCGCAGCAAAATGGTAAGTATCTAGCGGCCTCGTTTTTATTTAACAACCAAGGTGATGTGGTTGCGCAATACAACAAAATTCACTTATTTGATGTGGATGTTGCCGACACTACGCGCAGTTACCGTGAGTCTGATGCGACAGAAGCCGGCAAGGATATTGTGGTGGTTGATTCGCCATTTGGTAAAATTGGCTTAGCAGTATGTTATGATCTACGTTTTAGTGGCTTATTCACTGCCATGCAGCGCCAAGGAGCTGAGATTATTTTAGTGCCTAGTGCCTTTACCACCGTCACCGGTGCTGCTCATTGGCATATTTTATTAGCTGCGCGGGCAATCGAAACACAATGCTATGTGGTTGCTGCAGCACAATGGGGCGAGCACGAAAATGGCCGCCACACTTATGGCCACAGCATAATTATTTCACCATGGGGAGAAACGCTCAGTGAGCTTGCCTCTGGTACCGGGTTTATCAGCCATGGGCTTGATTTAAACCGCTTGAATACAATTCGCCAAGACATGCCTGTGCAGTCTCAGCAACGATTTAGAGAGCATTTATTATGAACACGGTTGAACAGCATTTATTACATGACAGCCAACTTACGAGAGAAGAATTAGAAAAAACGCTCGCTTTTATTCATCAGCACCAAGTTGACTATGCCGACCTGTATTTTCAATCGAGTCACCACGAATCTTGGGTGCTTGAAGACGGTTTAGTAAAAGAAGGCTCATACAACGTTGAGCGTGGTGTGGGTGTGCGTGCTGTTAGCGGTGAAAAAACCGGTTTTTCATACTCAGATGCGATTAACCTTGAAGCGTTAAACAAAGCCGCAACGGCAGCGCGCAGCATTGCCAATGCTGGCGAAAACAAAACGATTCAAGTATTCAGTGATGTAGCGGCTAAACAACAGTATGCGCCGCATCAACCAATTCAAAGCATGAGCAACGATGACAAAGTAAGCTTGCTACGTGAACTTGAAAACTATATTCGTCAATTAGCGCCGGATGCTGAGCAAGTGATCAGTTCAATGTCGGCGGTTTATGAAGAAGTGTTAATTGCTGCAAGTGATGGCACCTTTGCCACCGATATTCGCCCGCTTATTCGCTTAAACTGCTCAGTGTTACTTGAGAAGAACGGCCGTCGTGAGCGCGGTGGTGCAGGGGGCGGTGCGCGTTTAGATTATGGCTATTTTAAAGAGTTAGTCGATGGCAAACCGCGTTGGATGGAATACGCCGAAGAAGCTGTTCGCCAAGCAAAAGTAAATCTAGAAGCAATCGATGCACCTGCGGGTAGCATGGAAGTCGTGCTAGGCGCAGGTTGGCCGGGTGTGTTACTACACGAAGCGGTAGGCCATGGCCTAGAAGGTGACTTTAACCGTAAAGGCGCATCGGCGTTTAGCGGTAAAGTAGGTGAAAAGGTGGCATCTGAGCTGTGTACAGTCGTGGATGATGGCACCATTGCTGATCGCCGTGGTTCATTGAACGTGGATGACGAAGGGACACCTGCTGCGTATAACGTGCTTATTGAAAACGGTATTCTAAAAGGCTACATGCAAGATAAGCTAAATGCCCGTTTGATGGGGGTTAACCCTACTGGTAATGCACGCCGAGAATCGTACGCTCATTTACCTATGCCACGTATGACCAACACCTATATGTTAGGTGGTGAGCACAGCCAAGCTGATATCATCAGCTCGGTGAAAAAAGGTATCTTCGCGCCTAACTTTGGTGGCGGCCAAGTAGATATTACGTCAGGTAAGTTTGTATTTAGTGCCTCTGAAGCCTACTTAATTGAAAACGGTAAAATCACGCAACCTATCAAAGGCGCAACACTGATTGGCAATGGCCCAGAAGTGATGCAGCAAATTTCGATGGTTGGTAACGACCTAGCGCTTGATAAAGGTGTTGGCGTGTGTGGTAAAGATGGCCAAAGCGTACCTGTAGGTGTAGGGCAACCAAGCCTTAAAATTGACAACCTAACCGTGGGTGGCACGGCTTAAAACCATTTATTATATGGCAGGTTAAATTCTTGGCCTGCCTCACTTATCTTCGCTTTCTGTTTACACAAAAACTTACACAAATTTTGTATCAATAAAGGTACTTTGCCGTTAACTTAATTGTGTGAGCTAACCTATTGCTTACAGCAAAAATAAAAATAGCATTTTAGGATCAAGATATGAAAGCAATTCCAATTGTACTCGCACTTGCTATGCTTGCAGGCTGCGCATCACAGGCCGTGGTTGATGGAGCTGAAAATGAAATCTACGCTGAGCATGAATGTTTAGGTGGTGAACTCGAAACTGATTACACCTATACCATTTATAGCACCGAAGATAACGACAGCAAAAAAGGCGCGGTCAAATCGACTTGTCATCCAGTAAAAACCGAAAGTGAATTCGAGCGCGATTTACGTAACGGTGGCTAAAATCACGCTTTAAAGTGGCTTAACCGCAGATTTAAGCCACTGTTATACATGTTGCTAAATGCTAATAAGCATCCATATACCTGCAGCAATCATAAATAGGTTCTCACTCAGTGAGATAAAGCCGAGCGGCACATTACTGTCGCCACCAACACAGGCGCATTTCAGCTCTCGCTTATCGATATACACAGCCTTAATAACCGATATCGCACCTATACCACCAATAAATAATGAAAATGGTGCAACAGCTAAGGCTGGTAGTTTAGCCACCATACCTAACGCTACATACGCCTCGATAAATGGATAAACATAGGCATAGGGCACGATACGCATCGCCAGTAAGTCGTAGGTAATAAATGAGTTAGAAAAGCTGAATAAGTCTTGCAGCTTTTGTATGGCTAATACCGCCATGGATAATGCAACGAACAACATCAGATTTTGCATAGAAAATAAAGCTTCACCGCTGGCATAAGTAAAACCGCAGCTTAGTAGCATGGTCACTGCAAAAATCGCTAAAACCGGCGTATAACTGGTACCTTGCTGACCTGCCTCAGGTAGATTAAAAAAGTCGCGCAAATCATCGTAACCGCCAATACGTTTATCATTGATAAAGGTTTGTGGTGTGGTTTTTACATCATGCTGCTGTTTGAATTCGTCAGTTTGCTCACGGCTGGTTAAGTGTCGATCATCAACATCGTAACCATGACGCTCTAATAAATCTTTTGATTTTAAACCGAATGGGCAAATATGCTCATCGGTCACCATGCGATATAAAATTGCAGACTTAGACACCGTGCCTCCTTGTAAAAATGCCTTGTTTACTGCGTAATAATTGCTTAATTACACAGTAAATAAGGGTAAATTGTTGCTATAACTGGTTACTTTATTAACAGTTACAAGGTTTGTGCCAGCTTTAAGCATAAAAAAACCTTGTGGCAGCACCACAAGGTTTTAAAATTGACTCGCAACTCGCAACTCGCAACTCGCAACTCGCAACTCGCAACTCGCAACTCGCAACTCGCAACTCGCAACGCGAGTTTATCGCATCGTTACAAACTCTTCTGAGCCCGTCGGGTGAATAGCCACAACAGCATCAAAGTCTGCTTTCGTTGCGCCCATCTTCATTGCAACAGCAAAACCTTGGATCATTTCGTCAACGGCAAAACCAATACCGTGTAAGCCAACAACTTTTTCGTCGTCGCCAGCACAAACCAGCATCATGTTACAAGGTTGACGGTGTTGCGTTACTGCTGTGTACATAGCAGCGAAGGTTGAACGATATACTTTCACTTTATCGCTGCCGTATTGATCAATCGCTTGTTGCTCTGTTAAACCAATTGTGCCGATTGGTGGATGGCTGAATACCACTGTAGGCACTAGCTCGTAATCCATTTTTAAATCATCAGGTAATTCTTTATTGAATAAACGCTCTGATAAAATACGACCCGCTTTAACGGCTACTGGCGTAAGTTCGATACCGTTTTCGATGATATCGCCAACTGCGTACACGTTTTCAGCAGTGGTGTTTTGGAATTCGTCTACTTTAACGTAACCACCTTCAGTGACTTCAACACCTGCCGCAGCAAGATTGATCTTGTCAGTTGTAGGTGTACGGCCAATAGCCCAAATAACTTCATCAACGTTTTGGCTGTGACCATTTTCAAAGTGAATTGTTAAGCTACCATCGCTTTCTTTAACTACTTCTTTAGGTGTGCAATCAGTGTGAAGAGTCGGGCCTTCTTTCGCCATGATCTCGACAAGCGTATCAACAATGTATGGGTCAAAAGTACGAAGTGGTTTGTTTTTACGAACAAACAAGTGTGTTTCTGTACCAAGGCTATGAAGTACACCTGCGATTTCAACGGCAATGTAGCCTGCACCAACCACAGCAACACGCTTAGGCTGTGCGTCTAGTTCAAAGAAGCCGTTCGAATCAATGCCAAGCTCAGCGCCTGGGATGTTAGGAATAGTAGGGCGGCCACCAACAGCAACAAGAATATGGTCTGCCGTGTATAGCTCACCATTTACTTCAACTGTTTTGTTATCAACAAACTTAGCAAAGCCATTGATTACAGTTACACCATTGCTAGATAAGTACTTGTTGTAACCTTGGTGAATACGACCAATGTAAGCTTCGCGGCTTTCAACTAATTTAGCCCAGCTAAAACCTTTTAATTCAACATCAAAGCCGTAGTCAGGTGCATATGCGTTAATTGCTTCAGCAATTTGTGCGCCGTGCCACATTACTTTCTTTGGAACACAACCCACGTTTACACAGGTACCACCCATGTGTTTTGCTTCAATAAGAGCGACTTTTGCGCCACGCATTGCTGCACGGTTTACAGAGGCAATACCGCCACTACCACCACCAATTGCAATGTAATCAAAATGCTGAGCCATAGTTTGTCCTCAAAAATAGATAATTCTTTATTAATTAATCGATTTAGTAATAAGTTGATAATAGCATAATAAAGACCAAGGTTAAGCCCCTTGTATTTCATCAATTCGCCCCAACTTCAAAATCATATTCGCATAAAATTTGAGAACGAAAATGACAATTGCAGAAAATAACCCACTCATTGGTTTAGAAGGGCTTCCGCCGTTTTCTAAAATTAAACCAGCACATGTAGTGCCAGCATTAAAAGCGGCGATTGCTGAGTGCCGTGCCAAAATAGATGAGGTACTGGCAACTAAATCATACACATGGAATGATTTGGTTCTTCCGCTTGAAGAGGCTGATGACAAGTTATCACGCTTATTTTCACCGGTATCACATATGAATTCTGTCGTTAACAGCGATGAACTACGTGAAGCCTATGAGCAATGTTTGCCATTGTTATCTGAGTATTCAACGTTTGTTGGTCAGCATCAAGGTTTGTACGATGCTTACAACGCACTTCACAGCAGTGACGAATTTAAAACTCTGACCATTGCCCAACAAAAAACCATTACTAATGCACTGCGTGATTTTGAGCTATCTGGTATCGCTTTAAAGCCTGAGCAACAAAAGCGTTATGGCGAAATTAGTGCGCGTTTATCTGAGTTGGCTTCTAAGTTTGGTAATAATGTGATGGATGCCACGCTTGCTTGGCAAAAGCACATTACTGATGAAAGCGAACTGGCTGGTTTACCTGAGTCTGCATTAGCCCTTGGTGCTGATACAGCTAAAAGCAAAGATCTAGATGGCTGGGTATTCACGCTAGATTTTCCATCTTACTTACCCATTATGACCTACGCAGATAACCGCGAGTTACGTGAAGAGTTTTACACTGCGTTTGTGACGCGTGCTTCTGATCAAGGCCCTAACGCCGGTGAATTTGATAACTCTGCCATTATGAGCGAAGAGCTTGCACTGCGTCACGAGCTTGCCGAGTTATTGGGCTTTAACAGCTACGCTGACATGTCATTGGCGACTAAAATGGCTGAAACGCCAGAGCAGGTTTTTTCATTCTTAGAAGATTTAGCCGACAAATCAAAACCGCAAGCTGAGCAAGAACTTGCTGAGTTAACTGCTTACGCAAAAGATAAGCACGGTGTGACAGAGCTTGCCGCGTGGGACTACGCTTACTACGGCGAAAAACTTAAGCAAGAAAAGTACGCGATTTCTGATGAAGTATTGCGTCCATATTTCCCTGCAAATACGGTATTAAGTGGCTTATTCACCACAGTAAATCGCTTATTTGGTATTAGCGTTAAAGAAGTCACAGACTTTGATACGTACCACCCAGATGTACGCTTCTTCGAAATTTACGATAGCAGCAATACTTTACGTGGTCGTTTTTATCTCGATTTATATGCCCGCGATCGTAAGCGTGGCGGCGCCTGGATGGATGACTGTATGGGTCGTAAAGTACGTGCTAACGGCGAATTACAAACCCCTGTTGCGTATTTAGTATGTAACTTTAATAAAGCAGTGGGTGATAAGCCAGCCTTGTTTACCCATAACGAAGTAACGACCTTATTCCATGAGTTTGGTCACGGTATTCATCATATGTTGACGCAAGTTGATGCAGCGCCGGTTGCAGGTATTAACGGTGTAGCATGGGATGCGGTTGAGTTGCCAAGTCAGTTCCTTGAAAACTGGTGTTACGAAGAAGAAGCCTTAAGCTTTATTTCGGGTCATTACGAAACAGGTGAACCGTTACCAAAAGAGTTATTAGATAAACTTCTTGCGGCGAAGAACTTCCAATCAGGTATGCAAATGCTGCGTCAGCTTGAGTTCTCGTTGTTTGATTTTACGATTCACCATACGTACAAAGCGGGTGAGCCATGTAATATTCAAGCAACACTTGATGAAGTGCGCAGTAAAACGGCCGTTGTTAAAGCCCCCGCGTTTAACCGTTTCCAGCATGGTTTTAGCCATATTTTTGCGGGTGGTTATAGCGCAGGTTACTACTCTTACAAGTGGGCTGAAGTACTCTCGGCGGATGCGTTTTCTAAATTTGAAGAAGAAGGCATTTTTAACCCAGCAACGGGCGAAGCGTTCTTAAAGAACATTTTAGAAAAAGGGGGCAGTGAAGAGCCTATGGAGCTATTTAAAAAGTTCCGAGGACGCGAACCACAAGTTGATGCGCTACTTAGACATAGCGGCATTGCTGCATAATAATTTTTGTTGATCTAAAGCGCCGTAAGGCGCTTTTTTTATTAATATTTCTTCGCAAAATCACGCTCTCGTACTATCCTTCATAAAAAAGAGTTTATAGGAATTAAGCATGTCAAAACTTGTATTAGCCATTGATGATGATAAATATATCCATCATGTGATTGAGGAATCGCTATCAGGCTTTTGCACACTGATCCATGCTAAAAATGGCGACGAAGGATTAAGACAGGCGTTAAAGTACAATCCTGACATCATCTTACTTGATATCGAAATGCCGGGAAAAACAGGCTTTGAGGTATGTAACGAATTAAAAGCTAACCCGCAAACAAAAGATATTCCAGTGATGTTTTTATCGGGTAAGTCAGACCTACCAGACCGTGTAAAAGGCTATAACGCAGGTGCTGCTGATTACATTGTAAAACCATTTAATGCTGAAGAGCTGATGGCACGTATTCGCGTGTTGTATCAATATCGCCAGCACTCGAAAAAACTTAAAAGTGATGTTGAGCGAGCGCAAATTACTGCCGAAATCGCGATGACAGATTCAGGCGATATGGGACGCATCATGCGCTACGTAGGGCAAAGTTATCATGCTCACGATATCAAAGCGTTATCGGAACATATGTTTGAGTTTTTTAACCCGATGGAGCTCGATGTCGTGCTGGCGTTTTGGTATCAAGATGTTGGCGTATTTTGTAGTGCAGATGGCGGGGTGTGTCCACTTGAGCAAGAGCTACTCGAAAAACACCGAGATGCGAATCGCTTTGTTGATTTTAGCCATCGCACAATTATTAATTACCCTAAAGTATCGATGCTGGTTAAGAATATGCCATTAGATGATGCCCAGCTGTATGGTCGTTACAAAGATTTATTCCCGCATATTCTTGAGGTGACTAACGCCAAAGTACAAGACATGGAAAACAATGAGCGTGCGCTTACGCAGGCACAGCAAATTGGTAATGCGTTTAATGACTTGTCTGATCAAATGTATCTGAACAGCGATTCTCGCGAACACGCTGTTGAGAAGCTTGCCGCCCAACTCGATGAGCTAAATAAATCTATTGAACAAAGCGGTTTGGCGAGTAGCGACGAAGTTGCGTTTCACCTGCAGCAATTAAAACAAACGCAATTACTGTTTACCTCACTGAATGAAGACTTGGCGTTTATAAAGTATCAGTTAAAGCACATTATCGAATCGCGAAGCTCGCTTTTAGCAAGTTTACAAAAAATGGCAGAGCCGAGTGATACCGAAGATGTGACCTCACAAACGGATATCGAGCTATTTTAAGGCATGCTATACTGGCGGCGAATCAGATAGCTCGGAGTTTTGCGTGGTAATTCATTGTCCTTTTAAAGAAATGCGTCCTTATTTAGATGCGATTGAACAGCGTTTTGGTTTGGTCAAGTGGGCTGAGCAAAATGCAGGTTTTTCGCTTCATTATGACGATCAAGGTCTGAGCTTGAAGAAAAAGGACGAGCCAAAGCTTGGTGCTATCCATGTTGATTTTGTAACGGGTGCCGCAGCTCATCGACGTAAGTTTGGTGGTGGTAAAGGGCAGGCTATCGCAAAAGCGGTTGGTTTAAACAAAGGTGCCACGCCTGTGGTGCTAGATGCCACCGCAGGACTTGGCCGCGATGGCTTTGTACTGGCATCACTTGGCTGTAAAGTGATTTTGCATGAACGCCACCCAGTGGTTGCTGCGCTATTATTTGATGGCCTAGAACGCGC
>Ga0066376_10003349_pt1 | contig 14387 bp, 11 predicted proteins | sample Knorr_S15_td_Bot_FD_77009 | JGI IMG/M metagenome (GOLD analysis project Ga0066376, IMG submission 77009) | Marine microbial communities from Southern Atlantic Ocean transect - Knorr_S15_td_Bottom_ad_5009_LV_A | ecosystem: Environmental > Aquatic > Marine > Oceanic | place: Southern Atlantic... | reverse complement strand
CGAGTGCTGGTTGAAAAGGGGTCAGGCCCCGCCTGCGTGCCGTTCTGGGTGGAGCGGGACTTTCTGTGGGCGGCGTCTGACCCCGTCCCATCCCCAAACTTATGTTTTTCAACAGGCTGCTAGACCGGGGACTGGCTCAGGAGCCCGTGGTCCGCCGCAGGCGGACCTGTCCGGGTTGCTCGTGCGGCTGAGGTCTCGGGAGAGGCACTCCCCGCGATCCGCCTGCGGCGGCCCGCGGTGCGAGCCAGTCCCTGGTCGGAATATCGAACCCTGCTGCAAGTCCCTAGACTGCCTGCGATGACCGAGACGCACGAGCACGATTACCAGCGGCGGGTCGCAGAGACCCCCGGCAGATTTCTGCCAGGGACCTCGATCGAAGTCCTCAGCGACAGCCGCAACCAGCAACCTCCGGCCTACGCACTCTTCGACTTCGACGGCACGCTGAGCCTGGTCCGCGAGGGATGGGTCGACGTGATGGTGCCGATGATGGTCGAGATCCTGCAGGCAACCGGGACCGATGAGTCGTCCCTTGACCTGGCCGCCGACTGCCGGGCATTCGTCGACGAACTGACCGGCAAGCAGACGATCTACCAGATGATGCGGCTCGCCGAGGAGGTCGAGGCACGAGGAGGCCGGCCGGCCGATCCACTGGAGTACAAGCACCTGTATCACGAGCGGTTGATGGTGAGAATCGAAGGTCGCCGGGAGCGGCTGCGGAGCGGGGAGGCCGAGGCGGAGTCGATGCTGGTGCCTGGGTCACTGGAGCTACTGCAAGGATTGGCCGAACGGGGTGTGAGCCTGTACCTGGCCAGCGGGACCGATGCGGCCTATGTCCATCAGGAGGCCGAACTGCTGGGGGTCGAGGGGTACTTCGGGTCTCAGATATACGGCGCCGTCGACGACTTCCGCTCGTTTTCCAAGCAGATGGTCATCGAGGGGTTGCTCGAAGAGAACCAGGTGGATGGGTCGCGGCTGGTCGGCTTTGGCGACGGCTATGTCGAGATCGACAACGTGAAGAGCAGCGGCGGGCTGGCCGTCGGCGTGGCGAGCAACGAGTCGGAACGTGACGGGAGCGTCGATCTCTGGAAGCGGGACCGGCTGGTCGGTGTGGGAGCCGACGTGATCGTGCCGGATTTTGGCGAATCGGCGGCGTTGTTGAACTGGCTGTGGCGTGAGTGACCTCGGGAGAGGAGATCGAGCGGATGAGGCGAGAGTTGTTTGATCGAGACCGGTTGTCGATTCGGCCGTTGGGTGAGCGGGTGCATGACCTGCGGCAAGCCGACATCCTGAAGCGTCCCGGCGGCGAGCGGATCGGGTTCGAGCATCCGGCATTGCCGGTGTTGGCAAAGCGGACGGTGGCGGCGGCTCGGGCCGGCCGGGCCGTGTTGTGGTCCTGTGGCGGCCATGTGCTGCGGCAGGGCAACGCGCCGTTGCTGATCGACCTGATGGAACGGGGGCTGCTGGGACACCTGGCTCTGAACGGGGCCGGGGCGATCCACGACTTCGAACTGGCGATGATCGGGCAGACGTGTGAGAGCGTGGCACGCTATGTCAGCGAGGGGCAATTCGGGCTCTGGAGCGAGACGGCCCAGCTCAACGACGCCGTCGCCGCCGGGCACCGTGACGGGCTGGGGATGGGCGAGGCGATTGGGCGGATGATCGTTGAAGAGAACTTCGCTTTTGCGGAGACCAGCGTGCTGGCGGCCGGGTACCGGCTCGGTCTGCCGGTGACGATTCATGTCTCGATCGGCCAGGACATCGTGCACGAGCACGCGAACTTCGACGGAGCGGCCGCCGGAGCCACCTCCTACACCGACTTCCTGTCCTATGTCGACACGATCACCCGACTCGAAGGGGGCGTGTTCCTGAACATCGGCACGGCGGTGATGGGTCCGGAGGTGTACCTGAAGGCACTGGCGATGGCCCGCAATGTGGCTCATCAGCACGGCGAGACGATCAGCCGGTTCACGACCGCTGTCTTTGACCTGGTCGACCTCGGCGATGACCTGAGGGCCGAAGCGCCCAAGCACGACCCCCGGTACTACTTCCGGCCGTTCAAGACGATCCTGGTCAGGACGGTCGCCGACGGGGGCGAGAGTTTCTATGTGCGGGGCGAGCACCAGGCGACACTGCCGGCACTCTATGACCTGATCGATGAGGCCGATCGCGACGCGGAGGGGGCGTGATGATGACTCCCGAGCGACTGGACAGTTTGATCGCCCGCTTTGGTGAGTGCCGGATCGTGGTCGTCGGCGACTTCTTTCTCGACAAGTACCTCGACACCGAACCGTCGCAAGTCGAGCACAGTGTCGAGAGCGGCCAGGCGGCTCACCAGGTCACCGGCATCCGCACCAGTGCGGGAGTGGCCGGCACGGTGGTCAACAACCTGGCCGGATTGGGTGCCGGAGAGCTGCTGGCCATCGGCGCGGTGGGTGCCGACGGCGAGGCGTGGGATCTGCGGCGGTGCCTTGAGTCGATCGGCTGCCGGGCCGATCACCTGCATGCCTTCGCGAACCTGATGACTCCGACCTATCTGAAACCTCGCGACCGGACCGACCCCAGCCTGGCCGGCGAGCACGAGCGGTACGACACGAAGAACCGCGGGGTGATGCCCCAGGAGGTCAGCCGGGCGGTGATCGCGTCGCTGGAATCGGTGTTGGCCGAGGGGGGTGTGGACGCGGTGATCGTGGCCGATCAGGTCGAGGAGGAGGACCGGGGGGTGGTGACCGGAGCGGTCCGCGAGGCGTTGTCGCGGCTGGCTGGTGAGTATCCTGGCGTGATCTTCTGGGTCGACAGCCGGATTCGGATCGGCCGGTTTCGGGGCCTGACGATCAAGCCGAACCAGTTCGAGGCGTTGGGGCGTGAGTTTCCGCGGCCGGGTGAGCGGGTGGAGGTGGATGAGGTGGTGGAGGCGTTGGGGGGCTTGCGTGAGCAGGCCGGGGCGGCGGTCGTGGTGACATTGGGTGAGCGGGGGATGCTGGTGAGTGATCCCAAGCCACAGCATGTGCCGGGTGTGGAGTTGTCCGGTGAACTGGATACGACCGGTGCCGGGGACAGTGCGACGGCCGGGTGCGTGCTGGGCCTTGCCGGTGGTGGGACGCTGGTCGAGGCGGCGTTGGTCGGCAACCTGGTGGCGTCGATCACGGTCCAGCAGTTGGCAGAGACGGGGACGGCGAGCCCACAGCAGTTGCGTGACCGGTTGCGGGTTTGGGTGAGTCAGCGCAGCTGAGGAGTCCGGGGCCTGGCTCCGGAGCCCTTGGTCCGCCGCAGGCGGACCTGTCCCGGTTGTTCGTGCGGCTGAGGTCTCGGGAGAGGCACTTCCCGCGATCCGCCTGCGGTCCGCCGCAGGCGGAAGCCAGTCCCTGGGGCCGCCTAGTAGATCGACTCGTCGCCGCCGGGGTGGCCGTCCTTGGGTATTTCAGCGATCAGGGCGTCGCTGGTCAGCAGCAGTGTGGAGACACTGGCTGCGTTCTGCAGTGCGATGCGAGTGACCTTGGTCGGGTCGATGATCCCGGCCTTGACCAGGTCTTCGAACTCACCGGTCGCGGCGTTGTAGCCCTTGTTGCCTTCGAGTTCCCGGACCTTCTCACAGATCACGCTGCCATCGGCTCCGGCGTTGTCGGCGATCTGGGTCAGAGGTGCCCGGCAAGCTCGCAGGATGATGTTGTAGCCAGTCTCCTGGCCGTGGCTGAGCCCCTTGGGGTTCGCGCAATTCGTGGAGGCTCGCAGCAGTGCGACACCGCCACCGGGCAGAATGCCCTCTTCGACGGCCGCTCGGGTGGCATAGAGCGCGTCTTCGACCCGAGCCTTCTTCTCCTTCATCTCGGTCTCGGTCGCGGCTCCGACGTTGATCTGAGCAACGCCGCCGCTGAGCTTGGCGACTCGCTCTTCGAGCTTCTCGCGGTCGTAGTCGCTGGTGGAGTTCTCGAGTTCACGCCGGATCTGGTCGATCCGGGCCTTGATGTCCTTCGAGTCGCCTCCGCCTTCGATCACCGTCGTGTTGTCCTTGTCGACGATGATCTTCTTGGCCGAGCCGAGGTCGGAGAGCTGGACGTTTTCGAGCTGGATGCCCAGGTCCTCGAAGATCGCCGTGGCTCCGGTCATGATCGCCAGGTCCTGCAGCATCGCCTTGCGGCGGTCGCCGTAGCCGGGGCTCTTGACTCCGATGCACTTGAACGTGCCCCTCAGCTTGTTGATCACCAGTGTGGCCAGGGCTTCGCCTTCGATGTCCTCGGCCACGATCAACAGCGGCTTGCCGGCGTTGACGACTTTTTCGAGGACGGGGACGAGGTCCTTGACGTTGGTGATCTTCTTTTCGTGGATCAGCACGTAGGCGTCTTCGTAGACGGCTTCCATCGACTGCGGATCGGTGACGAAGTAGGGCGAGAGGTAGCCGCGGTCGAACTGCATGCCTTCGAGTTGTTCGCAGTCGGTCTTCAGGCTCTTGCCTTCCTCGACGGTGATCACGCCATCCTTGCCGACCTGGTCCATGGCGTCGGCGAGGATCTGGCCGATCTGTGCGTCGCCGTTGGAGGCGACGGTGCCGATCTGGGCGACGGCCTTGGCCGTGTTGCAACTGGTGGCCATCTCGCTGAGATTGTCAACGATGTCCTCGACCGCCTGTTCCATGCCCTGCTTCATCTCGATCGGGCTGACCCCGGCGACGACCGCCTTGAGACCCTCGTTGTAGATCGCCTCGGCCATGATCGTGGCGGTGGTGGTGCCGTCGCCGGCAACATCCGACGTCTTGCTGGCCACTTCCTTGACCATCCGGGCACCCATGTCCTCGAACTTGTCACTCAGCTCGATCTCACGAGCCACGGTCACGCCGTCCTTGGTCACCGTCGGAGATCCGAAGCTCTTTTCGAGGATCACGTTGCGGCCTCGAGGCCCCAGCGTCACTCGGACCGCTCGGGCCAGCTTGCTGACTCCGCGTCGCATCGCTTCCTGGGCGTCCTGATCGAAGGCAAGCATCTTGGCCATAGCTCTGTCACTCCTCTAAGAAGCTGTCTCTGAATTGCTGTTTTTTGTTACGTCTTGATACGTCTGCCCAAGGAAGTCCGGCAGACCACCTAGAAGGTTGCCAGGATGTCACTCTCGCGGAGCAACAGCAGTTCCTCGTCACCGATCTGGATTTCCTCGCCGGCGTAGGAACTGAAGATCACCTTGTCTCCGTCCTGGACGGTCAGGGCGACTTTCTCGCCGTCGGACTTCACGTACCCGTCGCCTACGGCAACCACCTCACCTCGCTGAGGCTTGTCCTGGGCCGCATCGGGCAGCACGATGCCGCCAGCGGTTGTCCCTTCGGCCGACTCGCGTCGCACCACCACCCGGTCGCCCAGGGGAACAATGTTGATGCCCTGTTTCTTGGCCATCAGACGTCTCCTCTTCAGTCGTTCTCACGCTGCGTATCGTGTGGTTCGCTCGAGACGTCCGCCGTGGCGGGTGTGTCGTCGGATCCCGAATACGATTCAGGACACCTGCGATATTGCGAACTCCGTGCCCAAACAGTCAGGAAACTCTAAGTCGTGTTCTTGTCGTCGCTTGAGTCCCTTTGTCGGAATTGGCTTCTATGCCAAAACTCGCCTCGATGGGCCGGACCGGCCATTGTGGCTGTCATTTTGGCAGGAGTCAACTCACACGACCTCCGTCTTGATCGGCATGGAGTCGCTGTGATCCCGGATTCTGCACCCCGAGCCAGTAAGTGCCGCCCGCGCCTTCGGCGGGGGCTTGGCGCGAGGTGGGATGTGAGGTGGGGTTGGTGGAGAACGCCGTGGGAACCCGGGGACTTTTGTGTGGAAACCCCGGGATCCCACGGCGTTGGCCACCAACCCCACTACTTGGAGTGCTCGAGTCTCAACTGACCGCAGGCCGCATCGATGTCGGCACCCTTCCTCTTTCGCACGGTGGTGGCGACTCCGGCTTCCTGGAGGATCGTGGCGAAGCGTTGCGTCTGAGGCTCGCCAGGGGCGGTCCAGTCGAGCACGTCGACGGTGTTCATCGGAATCAGGTTCACGTGGGCGTTGCGGGGTGAGAGCAGTGCGGCCAGTTGACGGGCGTGTCGCGGCTGATCGTTGGTTTCGGCCAGCAGCACGTATTCGTAGGTCACCCGTCGTCCGGTTCGCTCGAAGTACTCGTCGGCGGCTTCGAGGATCGCGGTGATGCCGATCCGATCGTTGACCGGGACGAGTCGGTTGCGGAGTTCATCGTTGGGAGCGTGCAGGGAAACGGCCAGGTTGTAGGGTCGGCCGACATCGGCGAGTTGCCGGATGCCCTGGGGCAGCCCGACGGTTGAGATGGTGACGCGTCGCGGGCTGAGTCCGAGCCCGTTCTTGGAGTGGACCTCTTCGAGTGCCTCGAGCAACGCGGGCAGGTTGGCCAGAGGTTCCCCGATCCCCATCACGACCAGGTTGGTCAGTCGCTGGGAGGGTTCGAGTCGTCGGGTGAGCCGGAGGATCTGTTCGAGGATCTCGGCGCGGGTGAGATTGCGGTCGAGTCCGAGCAGGCCGCTGGCACAGAAGACACACCCCATCGCGCAGCCGACCTGGGTACTGATGCAGGCGGTCCAGCGCGAGGCTTCGTGCATCAGGACGCATTCGACCTGCTTGCCGTCGGCCAGCTGGACCAGCAGTTTCTCGGTGCGGTCTCCGGCGACCTGGTGGCGGACGAGTTGTCCGGTGAAGAGGTCGAAGTCGTCGGCGAGTTGTGCTCGGAGTGGTTCAGGCAGGTCGGTCATCTCGTCGATCGACTCGGCCCGGCGTCCGTAGATCCACTGCCTGAGCTGTTCGGCTCGGTAGGCGGGGTGGTCGTGCTCGGCGAGCCAATCGGCGATGCGGTGCTCCGGGAGCCCGCAGAGTGATTCCTTGCCGGGCAGGACCGGCAGCGAGGGATCGGCGAGTGGGTCGGAGTTGTTCATGCTGTGGGCGCGGAACTCGGAGGTGAACACTCCACTGTCGCGGACCTGCGCCGCCGAATCAACGTCCGGCGTTGGCGACGAGCGAGAGGTGCAGCGTATCGAATTCGATCGCCGTGATTCTCAGGCCCGGCAGACCACTCGGCCGGGCCGTGTTCACCTTCGGCCGGTCGTCTCCGAGCACCAGCCGCACTCTCGGCGTGTCGGGGTACTCGAGCGTCAACGTGGTCTTCGGCGGCCTCGCCGCGACACTCAGCGGATTGCCAAACTCGGCGACCCGGCTGAAGGTGGCCACGACGTGTGTGTCCTGTCGAGAGAACCTGGGTCGGATGCTGGAGGTCTTGCCGTCGAGTGCGAGTGCGATGCGGGCTTCGCCCAGTTGCCAGCCCGGCCCGGCGACGACCACGATGTCATCGGGTCCGAAGACGCGTCGGGGTATCACCTTCAGCGATCCGGCCAGTTGCCGGTTGACGGTGGCGGGCACGTTTTTCGGATCGAGCCGAGCGGCACAGCGGAGCAGCACCGACACCGGCAGGTCACGGCAGACCTTCGGGTCCGCCAGCCGGGTGGCGATCTTGTCGAGGTCGCCTCGGCGGTAGTACAGCGAGAGCAGGTGCACGAGGCTGCGGTGTCGTTCGAGGTTGGTGTCGAGGTTTGAGAGGATGGCGTCCTCGGCCAGGGCGGCTCGGCCGCTGTCGGCCAGCACGCGGGCACAGATCAGGTTGGCTTCCCAGCAGCTGGATGAGTGTTTCAGTGCCTTGATGGCGGTCAGTGGTGCGGTGGGCTGTCCGAGGTGGGCCTGGATCATCGCCTGGTTGGCCATGCCGGCGGCGAGCAGTTCGTCGTTGCGGAAGTGCCCGGTGGCGATTTCGGTCATGCGGTCGTAGGTCTTCAGGGCAGCGAAGAGTTGTCCGAGCTGCTGTTGGGTGCGGGCGACGTAGTACCAGTAGGGCGGGAAGTGCGTCATGAACCGCTCCATTCGCTTCAGCACCCGCAGTCGCTGGCGGGGCTGTTTCACGTGGAGTGCGACTTCGAGTCGATCGAGGTCGCTGCCGCGGATCAGCCACGAGTCGGGGATCTGCTTCTTGCGAGCCATCTGCCAGAGCGTATCGAGGAAGGTCGAGGACTTGCTGACGACCGTCTTCATCCGGATCTTCTCGACCTTCCAGACGTCGGATTCCTTCTTGTCCTCAGTCGCGCGGTAGTCCCACCAGCTATTGGCACCGGTGCGGACCGCTCCCACGAACTGACCGGTGGCCACTTCCGAGCCGAACAGCAGGGCATTGGCGAAGAGTCGCTGCTGGAACTCGCGGCGATGGCGAGACTCGAACGCCGCCCGTTCCTTTTCGGCGATCTGCACCAGGTGGATCTCATCGATCACGGCGGTGTAGAGCTGGATCACCTCGCGGTCGGCAACGCCGCTGAGGTTGAGGTTGTTGAGGATCTGCTTCTGTTCCTGGAGCATGACCTGCTTGGTCGGGTACTTGCGGATGCGATGGAACGACGCACGGCAGTAGTTCAGCGCCACGGCCGTCGCGGTGCGGTCCCGTTCGATCTCGGCCTGCTTCTGAGCCGGGGTTTTTGCGGCGGGTTGGGCTTTGGGCTGGGCTTTGGGCTGGACGGCGGGTTGGGCTGCGGGCTGGACGGCGGGTTGGGCTGCGGGTTGGGCGGGTGCCGGGTCGTCGGCCTGCAGCGGCGAGGATGTGAGCACGAGTGCTGCGAGCAGGGTCGCGAGGGCTGCGGACCATGCGGCACGCGTGAGCTGTTGAGTGTGAGTTGGCATCGACGCAGACCTTCGGCACGTGAGATTGATCTGAGGCAAGTCTACCGCGTGGGAACAGCGGTGGTGGACGACCCGATGGGCCTTCGGCGGGGGAATCCGGTGCGGGTGTCCGGTTGGGTAAAATGGCAAGACCGAGCGGTCGTTACGACTGCTACAGGCGTTTGTACCGCTTCGCAGAGTCGGGGACAGGCACCCTCCGGCCGGCGCCGTCGGAGAGCCAGTCCCTGGCCGAGGGCTGTTAGCAGCCTGTTGAATAACCGGGAGCCGTGGGGTCAGACGCCGCCTGTGGTTCGCCGGAGGCGGACCACAAGCGGGGCCTGAACCCTTCGGCCAGGCAGCGTTGCTGGAGAAAAAGGGGTCAGGCCCCCGCGTGCGGGCCGTTGCAGGTGGAGCACGGACCAATTGTGGTCCGCCGCAGGCGGATCAGACCCCGTCCGGGCATCGAACCCGTGTTTTTCAACGGACTGTCAGGCGGCCTTGCGGGCGGACCAGCCGGCCTGGCCTTCGCAGGCGGCGGCCAGACGCTCGATGACTCGCTCGCGGGATGCGGCGTCGAGGCCGGGTGCGATCGGCAGCGAGATCACTTCGGCAGAGGCCGCTTCGGCCCGAGGGAGCGAGCCGATCGAGTAGCCCAGAGATGCGAAGCAGGGCTGCAGATGCAGCGGCTTGGGGTAGTACACGGCACACCCGATGCCCGCTTCTCGCAGCGAACCCAGGATGTCGTCTCGTTCGAAGGCGGGGACCCGGATCGTGTACTGGTTGTAGACGTGTCGACACGAGTCGTGGGCCTGGGGTCGAGAGATCCAGTCTCCGAGTCCCTGGGCGAGGATCAACTGGTCGTAGTGGGCTGCCGATTCGATTCTCTGCTCGGTCCACTCTTCCAGCCGCGTCAGCTTGACTCTGAGGATGGCCGCCTGCAGTGCGTCGAGGCGGCTGTTGAAGCCGACGGCGACGTGGTGGTAGCCGCCGGTGTCGCCGTGGACTCGCAGGTGAGTCAATCTCTGGGCGAGTTGCTTGTCGTCGAGCGTGATGACTCCCCCGTCGCCGGCTCCGCCGAGGTTCTTGGTGGGGAAGAAGCTGAAGCAGCCCATCGTGCCCAGCACTCCGGCCTGCCGGCCCTGGTATCTGGCTCCGATCGCCTGGCAGGCATCTTCCACCAGCGGGATGTCGTGCAGCACCGCCAGCCGCCACAGCGGTTCCATGTTGGCGGTCTGGCCAAAGAGGTGCACGGGGATGATGGCACGGGTCTTTTCGGTGATCGCCGTGGCAGTCGCTTCGGGGCAGATGTTGAACCCGTCGGTCTCGATGTCGACAAACACCGGAGTGGCCCCGACCCGGTGGATTGCTCCGGCGGTGGCAAAAAACGTGAACGGGCTGGTGATCACCTCATCACCAGATCCGACCCCCAGTGCCGTCAGCGAGAGCACCAGGGCGTCGGTGCCCGAGGCGCAGGAGATGGCGTAGCGGGAGTCGCAGAACACGGCGATGTCGGCTTCCAGGGCAGCGACTTCCTCGCCGAGAACGAACTGGCCGCTGTCGAGCACCCGAGCGACCGCTTCGAGCAGTTCCTCGGCGATCGGTTGGTGCTGGGCCGAGAGATCGATGAAGGGGACGGGCGGAAGGGCCGCGGGTTTTGGCGAGTCCATTCGCTTGGGTCCGGGGGCGAGGAGAAAGCGGAGAGGACACAGTAGAGAGTGGAATCTCTGTGAGGGGGCGGTGGGGTGCGGTGGGGGGCGGTACTGTATGAGTACGCCTTGAGGCGGTCAAGATGAGCCGCCGGTCTCCCGATCCGCCGCCTGGTCGACTCGCTACCGACCCTTCTTCTGGCCCTTTGCCTGGCCCTTTTTCTTTCTCTGGGCTGCCCGTTCCCTGGCGTCGGCGAGGACTCCCTCGGGGTCATCCAGGAATGCATCCCGGCACCCGCTGCAGCAGACCCAGTAGGTCTTTCCCTTGTAGCTGACCTTCGAGGTGCCCTTGCCCTCGGTGACAATGCACAGTGGCCCGAGGTTGGCGGTGGCCAGCCTGGTGCCGGCGCGGGTGAAGCCGATGCCGGCCACGCGGGTGTAGAACGTGCTGCTTTGGCGACGCCGTTCGTGGAGCACGGTCATCCGCTTGGGGTTGAGCGTGCGGATGGTCAACCGGTGCACCTGCTTCTTCTTGTCAGCCGTCGACTCGAGCACCAGCGATCCGTCGCTGCCCGGCTTGCCGGTGTAGCTGCGTCGGGTCTTGTCGGCCATCGTGGCCTGCAGGGTGAAGAGCCCGGTCCTGGTGTTGTAGCCGAAGAGACCGTCGACGATCAGCTTGCTGAGTGGCGACTTGTAGCGGATGGCGACCGAGGTGGCGGCGGGCCCGGGCTGGTCCTTGAGCACGCGTTTGTCGGTCTTGAACTGCCAGGTCCAGCTGGCCTTTTCGCTCCAGGCGCCCTTGGCCGAGCCGCGGCGGGGTTGCCCGACGCCACGCCAGCCTCCGATCATCGGGTTGAATCGCTTGAGAGCGTCTTTTGAGTCGAGGGGGGCGGCGGACCTGGTGGGCTTTTTTGTGGTGGCGGCCGCGTCAATCCCCGAGCGGACCTGTGACGGGATCAGGCTGACCAGCAGCGTGAGCGTGACCGTCAGCAGGATCGGGCGTCGCGACATGGCTGTGAAGATCCAGGATGGGGAATCTCTATCCGTAGGATACCACGGCGAGCCAGGATTGTGAGGTGTCTGTCGCTGCCCCTTTCACGAGTCACCGCCACACGGCCGGCAGCTACTCGCGGGTGAGCTGCTTGAAGCGAGCCATCAGGTCCTGGGTGATGGGGCCAGGTGAGCCGTTTCCGATGGTGCGTCCATCGAGGCTGACGACGGCGATGACTTCGGCAGCCGTCCCGGTCAGGAAGCACTCCTGAGCGGTATAGATGTCGTGCCTCACCAGAGCGGTCTCACGGACCTCGTACCCGGCCTCTCGAGCCAGGCTGATCACCGCGTTGCGAGTGAGACCTTCGAGGATGCCCGACTCGGTGGGCGGGGTTCGGATCAGGCCGTCGCTGATGATGAAGACATTGTCTCCGGTGCACTCGGCCACTTCGCCCTTGTGATTGAGCATCAGGGCCTCGACGAACCCCGCGTCGGTGCCCTCGATCTTGGCCAGGATGTTGTTGAGGTAGTTGAGCGACTTGATGCGGGGGTTGAGTGCCCCGGGGTGGTTGCGGATCGTGCTGGCGGTGACCAGCGGCATCCCGTTTTCGTAGACCTCGGGCGGATACAGTGTGATGGTGTCGGCGATAATGATCACGACCGGGTTGGCGGTCTTGCGGATGTCGAGTCCCAGCGTGCCGGAGCCTCGGGTGACAACCAGCCGGACGTAGCCGTCGTCGATGCCGTTGGCCTTCACGGTTTCGTCGACCGCGTCGATCATCTGTTGCCGTGCGAGCGGGATCTCGAGCCGGATGGCCTGGGCGCTTTGGTAGAGCCGATCGACGTGTTCGCCCAGCAGGAAGACGTTTCCGCCATAGACGCGGATGCCTTCGAAGACACCGTCACCGTAGAGCAGTCCGTGGTCGAAGACGCTGACGCTGGCCTCTTCGGCAGGGACCAGCGAGCCGTCGATGTAGACCTGTTTGGGCATCGCATGGGGCAGGGGTCAGACGCCGATGTGGGCGGCCCGAAAGCCCGCCCACATCGGGGCCTGACCCCTTCTTCCAACAACCTGGTTTGTACGAATGGGTCTGACCCCGACAGCCGATCCGACCCCGGCGACTAGGCGGCCTGGCGCACCGTTTCGAGTCGACCCTCATCGAGTCTGACGCTGCGGTGAGCGTGGCAGGCGATCCGCTCATCGTGGGTGACCATGATGATAGTCAGCTGCTGAAGCTCGTTCAAGCTGGCCAAAAGCGACATGATTTCCTGGCTGGTGGACGAGTCGAGGTTGCCGGTGGGTTCGTCGGCCAGCAGCACCCTCGGTTGCCCAATCAACGCCCGGGCGATCGCCGCCCGCTGCATTTCGCCTCCCGATAGCTCACTGGGGCGGTGCTTGACCCGGTGCCCCAGTCCCACCTTGTCGATGATCTCCCGAGCCTGCTCGCGGAACGCCTTGCGGTGCCGCCACCAGGAGAGTGTCGAGTGGCGGATGGCCAGCGGGGAGAGGACGTTTTCCAGCAGAGTGAATTCGGGCAACAGGTGATAGGACTGGAAGATGAATCCGAAGTTGCGGTTCCTGAGCGTGTCGCGCTGACGCTCCTTGAGGTTGTCGATGCGGCGTCCGTCGCAGTGCACTTCGCCGACGTCGGGAGCATCGAGCAGTCCGAGCACGTGCAGCAGCGTGCTTTTTCCGGAACCGGATTGGCCGACGACCGAAAGGAATTCGCCCTGTTCGAGTTCGAGATCGACGCCACGCAGGACCGGGATGATCAACTCACCCTTGCGGTAGGACTTCTCGAGAGCGATGCAGCGGAGACGGGGAGTTGCGGTGCCGGGCGGGTGGTCGAGGGTCGCGTTGGGTGGGGCTGGAGAGGAAATGGCCGTGGCCCAGGCGTCGCGAGCCTGCTGGCTGACGTCTGTTGAGACCTGCGGTGCGGGCGGCGGTGGGGGCTGCGGTGTACTCATAGTCGAGCTGTCCTGTTGGAGTTCACTCGTAGCGGAGTGCCTGGACGGGGCGGAGGGTTGCGGCGCGACGTGCGGGCAGGATGCTGGCGAGCACGGCGATGAGGACGGCTCCCAGCGCGACGCAACTGACCATCATCGGGCTGACTGCGGTGGGGATTTCGGGGAAGTAGTAGATCGTCTCATCGAAGACCTTCCGACCCAGCAGCCAGGTGATCCCCTTTTCGATTTCGTTGATGTAGTAGACAAACGTCAGACCCAGGAGCACTCCCACTCCGCTGCCGACGACACCCAGTGCGAGTCCATAGCCGAGGAAGATGGACATGATGCCCTGCCGGCTGGCTCCGAGTGCCTTGAGGATGCCGATGTCCCGGGTCTTTTCGACGACGATCATGTAGAAGATGGCCAGGATGCCGAACCCGGCGACGGCGATGATCAGGAATAGCAGGATATTGAGGATGCCGGTTTCGAGTTCGACGGCGGCCAGCAGCGGGCCCTGTTTCTGTTGCCAGGTCCGAACCGAGTAGATGTGAGCGGGGAAGGCGGCCCGGAGTCGTTTGACGACGACGTCGGCGTCTTCGAAGTTCTTCAGCTTGACCTGGATCGACGTCACGGCGCGGTCGCCGGTGGAGGGGTCGATCATGCCGCGGGTCTGCTGCAACTGCTCGATGTTGCAGAAGACGAGGTTCGAGTCGTATTCGCTCATGCCGCTCTTGAACACGTCGACGACCGTGGCGGTGAAGTGTCGAGGTTCGGGAGGTCGTCCGGCCGAGACGGTCGTGATGCGGACATCCTCACCGGCCAGCACCATCCGCTCGATCCGGATCTCACCCGTCTCCTTGTCCTCGATCGGAAACTCGATCAGCCCGGCACCGATGAAGATCTTGGCGGGCAGGGGGTCGGCGGGGTCGGCCAGTTCGAACGGCTCGCCGGGGGGTGACGGCAGAGAATCGAGGGCATCGAGGGCATCGAGGCTGCGGGTCGAGGGGGGTACGGCCGGTGAGAGGTCGATCTCCGGAGGCGGTGCCAGGGTCTCGGGGGGAAACGCGGGCGGGGCGTCGAGGTTGGGGGGCGTTGGCTGCGGTGTTTGTGGGATAGGTTGCGATCCGCT
>Ga0066376_10003346_pt1 | contig 14396 bp, 10 predicted proteins | sample Knorr_S15_td_Bot_FD_77009 | JGI IMG/M metagenome (GOLD analysis project Ga0066376, IMG submission 77009) | Marine microbial communities from Southern Atlantic Ocean transect - Knorr_S15_td_Bottom_ad_5009_LV_A | ecosystem: Environmental > Aquatic > Marine > Oceanic | place: Southern Atlantic... | reverse complement strand
GTGTCTGAATTTACCAAGATCTTCCGTCGAATCAATGAGCTGAGTCCAGGAGACAAGGTGTACGTTACGTATGCAGGAAAGTTGCATATCTATCAAGTTACGCACGAGCAGACTATCCTTGCCAAAGATGCCAACAAAGCCTTTCAAGACCAAGGGGTAGGGGAGGAGCTCATCCTCTTTACCTGCTGGCCCCCCGATAGTATCGCTCAAAGATACTTGGTACATGCAGTACCAGTAGAAACTGTAGCTTTGCAATAGGAACTACTTATCCGATCCTCCTGAGGATTTCTCGATCCACAAACTCCCTCTGTCTTCCATAGGTAAGACGGCTGAGTTGTTTGAAGGCTTCTGCTGCTTGTTCATCTTTTGGGTAGGTCGTATCGAGCCAGGGTTTTGGTACTTCGATACTAAATGGACGGGATGGTTGGTTATTGACGCTCATCTTCATCGCACCACGGAAGGCATCAATATTGATTAAGTCTTGATCGCTAAATACCGGTGCCATTTCTTTTGCACACACCTCTGCATCCTGCGGACCAATCTTATAGAACATCATGGTTCCCACGTTTCCGAAGATGGCTCCCTTTAGGCTTACCGCTCCAGAGAGCTTACTGTCTTTCTCTAATTGATCGATATACTGGTGAGCAAGGATCAACCCTAAGCGATACTTACGAGCCTCAGACAAGATCGATTCGATAGAGGGTGTCACGAAGTTCTGGAATTCATCGATGTACATAAAGAAGTCTTTTCGTGCTTCTTTTTCCAGGCGCTGTCTTCGCATAGCAGCGACCTGAATTTTGCTCACCACGATCATACCAAGTAGTTGTGCATTGATATCACCAATGAGTCCTTTGGAGAGGTTCATCAGCAGGATCTTGGAGTTGCTCATACAGTCAGCCACATCAAACGCAGATTTGGTTTGTCCAACAATATTTCGGATCAAAGCATTTGTATAGAATTGACCGAACTTCGCAGCGAAGTAGGGGATCATCTCCTGCTTCTCCCGTTGGCCGGTCTGTGCCATCTGTTTTTCCCAGAAGTTGCGGACAATCGGGTTCTTCACCTTCGTGACTTTGTACTTCTGCCATTCATCATCCGTAAATAGTTTTACAAGGTCTGTGATAGCCCCACCTTCTTCTTCGTCTTCCATCAGGGTTAGACAGCCGTTTCTGAAGTAGTCCTGGATACGAGGCCCAAAGATTTCTTCACCAAACATCTTCACCATCATGTTCATAGCATCAAGTGCGACGAGGTCACGCTCTTCGGGGGAATCAGCTTCCAAAATGTTCAGTCCCATCGGACGCTCAGTATCTGCGGGGTTAAAGTAGATGACGTCGTCTGCACGTTCACGGGGGATATAGGGGAGCAGATCCTCAATCAACGATCCATGAGGATCAATCACACAGAGCCCCTTGCCATTATGAAAGTCTTGCCTGGCCATAAGCTGAATGATGGAGGACTTACCAGTACCAGTTTGTCCAATAATATAGAAGTGTCTGAACCGGTCTTCATTGGCCATGAAGATCTTCTTCTTTTCACCACGGACTGTGTTGATACCAAGATACAGCCCCTCCTCAGGAGTGCCCTTTGGCAGTGGAGCCACCTTAAATTGCTGCCACTTAATGGTGTCTACTTTGTTGTATTTAATATTGGGCAAATGAAAGAAGCTTGCAAGTTCTGTAGAGCCTACAAGCATTTTGGGGTAGACCATCCATTGCCTGATGGTTCTGCGAGGATTGCGTTTGATAAATCGATCTATGACGTCGCTTTTCCTGCTGATATGTGGGCGCTTAAAGGAGTTACCTCGGACAACATCAAACTGAGAAAATGCTGTGATGATGCCGTCAAGGATACTTTGAGCCTTAGCAGATGTCTCTGCAGAAGCAACAGTGCGCACCACACAGTGGTACCCGGGGTTACATGCTTTTTCATCAAGCATTTTACTGCGCTCTTCTTGTACCTGTGTTACACGGTTTCCAGTGGACTCATCGGATTTCAAACTCACGACATCTGTCGCTTCTGAAGAAGTCAGTAGTGAGAAGAATGCACTGAGCCACGAGATAGGGTTGTACCACTTTGCTTGGGATTTCTTGGGGTTGATCATCTTCACCGCAGCTTTTTGTAACTTTTTCTGCCAGCCAGACGCCGCAGGACGAATAACAAACTGTATCGCAGCCCCTTCATTATCTTTCAGCTTAGAGAAGGCATTGGTAATAGCATTCAACGGATCACTCTTTTGCTCTTGATAGGTTTTAAAGGAAAAGGAAAAGTCCTTTGCTGGTAAAAATGTTTCTGCGACGACATGAGAATCTGGTGTGAAGATATTGTAATCTTCGACTTCAGAGATGATGGCATCGGGATAAAATGCTGTAATTTGTTTTTCCACAAGATGCACGATGGTTCTCGGTACGACAAAGAAGAACAGAATCTCTCCTTCGAGAGCGGCAAATTCTAGAGAGAGATAGTTTTGCCCTTTCCAAAAACGAGAAACACGTGTGTTGTACATTCCATAGATCGATTGGTACAAGTGGTCCATCACGCCAACAATTTCCTTAAAGTCTTGGCCTGTAGAGAACTGTTCCGATGTCGTTTCTTTATCTTCCTTACTTTCCTTTTTTGGCACGATGATTTGCAAAAACATCATGTCCTCTCCTCGCGATCTATCGGTCAAACGCTTGCTTAGCCAGAGCCCCAGGAAACCAATTATTCCAGCGGAGATAAGGCCAATGAGGATATCTATAAGATCCATTGGGGGTATCGTACCATTATACCACGTCAAAAGAGTATCTGATAGAGGCCTTGGCTTCAACTACTGCTTATCCACCCAGTACTGTTTTGCCTTCAGAAGGGTCTCTACCATCTCGAGAAGTTTACGGATGGTCATATCGCTCTTAATAAAGTAATCATCTGACCCAAGGGCCTCTCCTCGCTGTCTGCTTTTATCATCACCGAAATTCGTTAACATGATGATAGGGAACTTGCGTTCTTTACTTGGATACTTTTCCAAGACGCCAAATCCATCAAGAATAGGCATATTGATATCGAGAATAAGGATGTCTGGCTCTTTCTTTTGAATTTCTGCTATGGCCTCTTCACCATTTTGGGCTGTACGGATAGTGTATCCGCTCAGCGTAAACTTCTTTGTATAGATTGCGCGGAGTACCGCATCGTCTTCAGTAATGAGAATATCGGCGTTTGCCATAATGATATTATACCAGAAAACCTATTATAAGTAAATCACTCAAATGATGGAAGGATACTGATATTGTGCTCCTATCAACGTTTCTTTGTCAAAGATGGGTCTCTAGACAGCTAATCGAACGTATCCGACGATTGTAGAGTCACCCAAAAGCTCACCGACGAGCTTGCCCGGTTCCTTCACAAATTCCTGCGTAGTCAGAGCATTTGCCTCACGGAACTTCTTTTCTTTACCCATCATGATCTTATCCATGATTTCTGCTGGTTTGCCTTCGTTTTTAAGTTGCTCTTTCCAGATGTCACGCTCTTTCTCGACTTCTTCATCAGTGACTTCTTCAGGCGTAACGTAGAGAGGGTTCATAGCAGCTGCGTGCATCGCAATATCTTTCGCAAGATCAACTGATCCACCTGATAGACCAATGGCTACTCCGATCTTTCCATTGCTGTGTATATACACACCAGAGACCGCAGCCTCAGTAAGTTTCATTTCTCCAAGTGAGATGTTTTCTCCAAGCTTCTGTACGAGGGCTGGGATCTTTTCTTCTGCAACAGCCTGCGCCTTTTCGAGTCCATCACTAAGAAGAACATCGGCAAGTTCCTGACCAGTATTTTTGAAATTATCATCACGAGCAACGAAGTCTGTCTCACAGTCGATACGGACAATCGCTGCTTTACTGTCAGTAACAGCAGAAAAGATCAATCCTTCGCTCTGGTCACGTTCTGCTTTCTTTGCAACAGCAGATGCGCCTTTCTTGCGGAGAATTTCAATCGCTTTTTCTTCATCACCTTTGGCTTCTTCGAGTGCCTTCTTGCATTCCAAAATAGACACTCCAGTACGGGAGCGGAGAGAGCCAACAGCTTTTGCATCAATAGACATAGGATTAGGGGGTAGGGGAATTACTCTTCGTCATCAGAGCTCTTTTCCTTCTTGGCAGGAGCGCTTCCGCCCATAGCTTCGAGAACAGTATTCATAATCAATTCGATAGATTTTACCGCGTCGTCATTTCCTGGAATACATTTGGTAAACAAATCTGGGTCTGCATTGCTATCGCAAATACCGTACACAGGAATGCGTAACTTATTCGCTTCCAATACTGCAACGCGATCGCGGACAGCATCGATAACAAACAGTGCATCGGGCATAGCCGTCATTGCAGATACACCACCAAGAGCAATGTCCAATTTGGTCAGCTCTTTGCGCAGCTGTGTCTGCTCTTTCTTCGTGTACTTCTCTATCTCTCCGGTTTTAAATGAGGTTTGCAAATCGAGATAGTGCTTAATACGTTTGCTGATGGTGTTCCAGTTGGTCAAAAGTCCAGGCATCCATTTCTTCGTAACAATGGGCTGGCCGAGCGCTTCGGCAAACATTTCAATGTAGATAATGCTCTGTTGCTTTGTAGAGGCAAAGAGCACGGTTTTTCCTTCTGCCTGAAGTTTAGCAAGGATATCGCACACTTCGTCGAGAGCCTTCTTCGTCTGTATCAGATCGAAGATGTGAACCTTGTTGCGCATGCCGTAGATGTACGGTGCCATTTTTGGGTTCCACTTGTGACGGGGGTGACCAAGGTGACATGCTGCTTGCATGAGATCCTTTTCGGTAACAGTAGACATAGGATAAGTGAGTAATTTAAGTAGTTGATGGAGAATCCTTGGCTTCCTCTTCACGTCATGTCGCCGTAGTGCGGCAGGCCCCGAAAGGGGAGGATCCGCTGCGATCAGCGAAGAGTGCGAGGCCATTCTAAGGATTATTTGGCCTTTGACAAGGAAATACAGCAAAAAACTCCCGGCCGCTGCATCGATCATGCGTTTTGTGTTGGCGACGAACAGATCATGATTGGCTTTGTTATTCGGGCCTATCATGAATGGCGGGTGACCTTTGCCGTCGTAATCCAACATGACGAGCGAGGCAATCTTGAGGCCTGTACCTGAACTCTTCACCGTTCCGACTTCGTCTGGGTGAAGAAGGTCGAGGTAGCCCATTCCAGCGTCTGTAGCGACCGTCATCAGTTCGTGGAGAGAATACTTTCGCAGTCCCCCATATTCGACCTGATATTGCCAGCACGAGGTTCCTTGTTGCGCTCTTGGGATCGACATGACGTCTCCTGTTTGAGTGCTGTGAGCTGGGCTCACGTGTGAAAGAGCGAATGCGCGTGCATTCTAAGCCTATTAAAGTTATATTCCCATATATTTAAAAAAGGTCAATTAACCTCGTAGAGTTTATTAGTCTTATTTCTTCCAATAGTCTGCAATCTCTGCTCGAAGATCGCTAATCTTCACCCGCTTTTGCTCCAATGTATCGCGATCACGGATCGTTACAGTATCCTTCGCTCCCTGCTCTTTATCTTCTCCAAGGGTTCCGAAGTCCACGGTAATACAGAGCGGCGTGCCGATTTCATCCTGTCTGCGGTAGCGTTTACCGATACTTCCAGTGACATCAAAGTCTGTTACCAAGTTCGTGTGCTCCAGCAAAAGGTTATGCACATCCTTCGCACGCTCTACCAAATGCTCCTTTTTGCTGAGTGGCAAGATGGCGATGTCGATAGGGGAGAGGCGCTTATCAAATTTCATCACCGTGCGTACGTCTCCGTTCTCCAGTTCTTCTTCGGTGTAGGCTTCCAGCAGATACGTCAGCACCGTGCGGTCGCAACCAAAACTTGGCTCGATCACGTGCGGTAAAAATTTCTTTGTTGCATCGTCAGGGTCGGTGTACTTCAGGTCGATTCCACTGAATTTCTCATGCTGCGAGAGGTCGTAGTCTCCACGGTCGGCAAGCCCAAACAGCTCACCCCAACCCCATGGGAATTTGTATTCAATATCGACAGTCTGCGTACTGTAGTGACTTAGCTCATCTGCTTCGTGGTCACGGAACCGCAGTCGAGATGTATCAATACCAAGATCTACAAACCAATCCCACACTGCTTGTTTCCATAGATCAAATGCTTCTTGCTTTTCGTCAGGTTTTACGAAGTACTCAATCTCCATTTGCTCAAACTCACGGGTACGGAACGTGAAGTTTCCGGGAGTGATCTCATTGCGAAATGCCTTACCGATCTGTCCGATTCCAAAGGGAAGACGCATACGCGACGTCGTCAGGACATTCTTAAAGTTGACGAAAATACCTTGGGCCGTTTCTGGTCGCATGTAGACATCTTCTCCCTCTCCTTCAACAACACCCTGTTGGGTCTTAAACATCAGATTAAAATTCTTGGCGTCAGACCAGTCGTTATTCCCACACTTAGGACAGTTGATTTTTTCGCCCTTCAGCATGGGTGCTACTTGGTCGAGTGTCAGGATTGCAGCAGCCTCTACTCCGATCTTTTCTTCCAGGAGTTTATCTCCGCGGTAGCGCTCTTTACAGCTTTTACAATCCACAAGGGGGTCGGCAAACGAACCCACGTGGCCACTGGCTTCCCAAACTTTGGGGTTCATCAAGATGCCACTATCCAGCCCCACCATATCGGGACGGTTATGGACAAAGGTCGTCCACCAGTGTTGTTTCAGTCTATTTTTCAGCTCCACTCCCAGTGGACCGTAGTCCCAGGTATTAGCCAGTCCTCCATAGATCTCAGATCCTGGATAGATAAATCCTCTGCGCTTGCAGAGAGAGACGACTTGGTCGAGGGAGGTAGCGCTCATCAGGGGAGAGAGTAGCAGGGTGAGCGGCTGTTTCCTAGCTGCTGTTGCCCTCAAATCCCCTAATTCAGTGCTTTCTAAATAAGCATAAATATGGTATAATAGTTATGCTTTGAAACAAATACTACAAATTGTAAATAATAGGGTTAATGCCGCTATTGTTGCTCTAATAAGCGCATTTCCGATATCTGTAACTGCTGCTTCTCCCAGTAATATATTTGCTGAAGCAGGGGATAAGAGTGCCAGCACCATCATGCTAGTGGTGATGTTTATCATCATTTCAGCAGTCCTCGTGAGGATATGGGTGGGTATCATGAATCATTCTTCGGTACAGCATGACCCTATCGATACGCTCGAGGCTCGTAAGAAAAGCCCGTATCTCCCATCATTTACGACGATAGTGACTACGGTGATTTGCACGGCAGGACTCTTCATTCTCAGTCTCAAAACCATGGGAGGCATCGCGCCCTTTCATGGGCCCAATGCTCAATCCAATGCAGCGATCTTCTTTGGGTGTATCGGTATTCTCAGTATATTTGCAGAATTCATCTGGCCAAAGGCCAAGCACTATGTGTTTGCGTTCTCCATTGGCACAGTGGTGTCGTTTATTCTGATAGGATTTTACTACATGCTGTTCGACCGAACGGTACAGCAAGACCCATTCTTCATGGCACTCGGCATAGCGAGCGTTGTTATGACCTGGAGATTCCTCTTCGGTCCATGGCGTCCAAAGGTAAAGGCGACAGTGCTGGGTACGTTCATCTTCTGGTTTGCCTTACACATACTTGCCAAAGAAACTCCGAGTGAGCGCTCCGCGCATCTTCTTGCGACCGGTGTTGCATTTATTCCAGCAGTTATCTGGTGCATGATGTTTCTGAAAGAGCACAAGCAGCGCCTCAGCCTTGTAATCCTTATGTTCTTTGCGGGAATGCTCTCCACAGCTCCCATCCTCTTTTACGATGCGATGGTACGGTACAACGTAGAGTTGCAATTCTTCCTGTTTAAGATCTCTCCAGAAAACTTTACCCGCAGCTCCAATGCGTTTGTGACGGGAAACCTCGTAGGGGTATCGGGCATGAAGTCGACGCTCGTCGCAACACTCATCTCCTTCATGATCGTCGGACTTATAGAAGAGTTCTCTAAGTTCTGGGTACTCAAAAAGAGTGGTCGCAGGTTCTTTAGTTCCATAGATGATGTATTGCAGCTAGGTATTATCGTTGCTATTGGATTCGCGTTTGCAGAAAACGTGCTGAATCCAAGTTACTTCCAGTCATTTGTACGTTCATACCTCATCAACCCAGAAGTTCCACAGTGGGGAGCGTTTATGGGTAACGTGATCGGGCGTGCCATCCTGACAAACATGGTACACATTCTCTCAACTGGAGTACTCGCGTACTTCTATGGAAAGACATTGTTTGCAGGTCCTCTCCTGGAAGAAGAGCATAAAGCAGGAAAGATCCACCCAATACCCTATGCTCTACATCGCATTTTACGGTTGCCGGAGAAGCTGGTGTTCCGTCGTGAAAACATGATTCTTGGAATGTTTTCTGCCGTAGCACTCCATGGAATGTTTAACTTCTTGGTAACGCTTCCAGATCTTCTTCCGGGAAACCCTCGTACAGTTGGTGATCTATTTGCCAGTAATCCAGATTCACCTCTCCATTACATAGCACTACTCATCGTTCCTTCCATGTTCTACGTTGTCGGTGGTTTTTGGATACTGTCGATACTCTTTTATAAGAAGGAGTGTATGAAAGAGCGGGGAGTACTAGTGCAAACTGATCAGTTTATCCCACAAGACACGTTTTACGAGCAGTATGCTAATTAGTGAGGTTTGAGTGAGGGTTGTCTTCCCTGTATAGTGCCGTTAACCCTTCCACTTCATGAAAATATTTTCTCGCGCCGCAGCATCCGCACTTGTTGTATTTCTTCTGATCCCAGGAGCGGTACACGCAACGACTGCTCATGATGCTCTTCGAGGATACGAAGACGGTCAAGTCGTCACTCGTGGTGATTTTATTCGTGCTGCAGTACAGGTACTCAATCTAGAAGACACCAATGTCGATTCACAACCGGGGCTGCCCTATCGGCGCGTGGCAAGGGGACTCGAGAAGTATGTGCGTGTCGCCCATGAGAAAAATGCACTCGAAGCTTTCGGATACGATCTATTTCTTGCAAAGGCTATCACCCGTGGAGATGCTCTACGTGTTGTCGTAAATCTCACAGGTATCGATACCGCTACACCTGCCTCTTTTAAAGACGTACGCATTGGTACACAGATAGAGCGAGCAGTGCGTGTAGCCGTCTCTCGCAACTGGATGGAGCCTATTCGTGGAGATTTGTTTGGTGTGCGCAGAAAGCTGGTGGGACGTGAGGCTATTCTCCTATTGCGTAAAGTGAACGGAGAAGCGGATGTGCGAGATCGTAGCTTTAGAAGTAACACTTCAACCATCAAAGTAAATTATGGAAGTAAAAAACGCCTCATGAATTTGCCCAAGACGCAGATATTAGAAGCTATCTGGAGTGTCATAGAACGGGAGTTCCTCTACACCGATGATATTGATGTTGATGAGGCAGCGTTTCGTGCAGCAGAAGGCCTCGTTCAAAGCTTGGGTGATAAGTACACCACGTTTATGCGTCCGGAGAGAGCGCAGCGATTCCAAACACAGATTAATGGAGAGATTACCGGTATCGGTGCGCAGGTGGATTATATTGATGGCATTCTGACCATAGTGTCTCCTATCAAGGGTTCGCCTGCAGAAGCTGCAAAACTTAAACCTGGAGACCAGATACTTAAAGTTAATGGAGATCCTTTGGCAGGACTGTCTTTCTTGGATGCGGTCGATCTTGTACGAGGGCTTAAGGGCTCAACAGCCAGACTTACCATTCGACGTGATGGATTCGAGTTCGATGTTAATGTTATACGTGACATCATTCGTGTTCCCGAGGCGATCATCACCTGGCAGGGTGATATTGTGGTCGTTCAATTGACACAATTTGGGCGCATCACCCAAGAAGAACTTCGTCCACAAATGGTGGCGGTGATGCGTAAAAATCCCAGGGGAGTGATATTGGATCTGCGCAGTAACCCAGGAGGATTGCTCTCTGCTGCCAATGCGGTAGTCAGTTTGTTTGTAGAGCGGGGAACACCCTATGTAGAAGTACGCACCCGCAAAGACAAAAAATTCGCGCTCACCACAGGGGAACAGGTGGTAGATGACGCCGTAAAGATGGTGGTACTTGTGAATGAAGGTTCTGCGTCTGCAGCAGAAATTGTGGCAGGTGCTCTGCAGGACTTAGGTCGAGCTACTATTGTTGGTGCTAAAACATTCGGAAAGGGTACGGTGCAACAGGTATTACAGTTTAATGATAAGAGCAGCCTCAAATTGACTATTGCTGAGTGGTATACACCGGATGGCCATGTAATTAACGGCAAAGGCGTATTCCCTGATATTGGTATTTCTGAGATAGAGGAAAGAGACGCACCTCTACTCAAGGCGCTGAATATATTACGGTATTAACCGTAGCTACATATTGCTGTAAAATTGTTTCTTGCGATTTGTGTCCCTGTGTTCCTCACGCTTGAGGGCGCGCTGGCGAACCAGTCTTTTGGTAGGTTTTTTCTTGTAGTGACCACGTTCACGGAGAAGTCTAAGCAAGCCTGTCCTCTGGACTTGTCGCTTAAAACGTTGCTGAAGAGCATCGTTACTCTCGTTGCCTTTTTTGTGAGCGTGAACTGTCATTTCTGGGCCAGCTTAGGGAGGCAGATACCTTTAGGCAAGTATTTGAATCAAAAAAGCAAAGTTCTCTTGCATTGATTCAGGCTCGTTTCCACTCTACAATCCACGTCGATATGGTCAAAAAATCTAGCTATTCCGCAGAGCAAATACAAGTCCTCGAAGGGCTTGAGCCTGTGCGCAAACGTCCAGGTATGTACATCGGATCTACCGATACTCGTGGACTCCATCACTGTGTCTATGAGATCGTCGATAATGCTGTAGATGAAGCTATGGCAGGCTATTGTGATACGATTATTGTTACATTACACGATGATGGATCTATCAGTGTTGAGGATAATGGACGAGGTATTCCTGTTGATATTCACCCAAAAAAGAAGCTTCCAGCACTAGAAATTGTGCTCACCACGCTGCATGCCGGTGGTAAGTTTGGAGGAGATGACTCTGGATATAAGGTATCTGGAGGGCTCCATGGCGTAGGTTCTTCTGTGGTAAATGCTCTCAGTATCAAGATGCGAGCGGAGGTCTATCGTGACGGTGCGATATACCACCAGGAATACAAGCGAGGAAAGACTGCGTATGCTCTGAAGAAAGAAGGAAAAACCAGCAAGACGGGTACCAAAATCCAGTTCTGGCCTGATGACACCATTTTCGACACGCTCAATTTCTCTATGAGTACGCTGATGACACGGTTTCGCCAGCAGGCGTACCTCACGCGTGGTGTTACTATTGCAATGCTCGATGAGAGAAAAGACCGACCAGAAGACGATCAAAGACATCCGCGTCTCTATCGCTTCTCCTTTGAGGGTGGAATAGCTGCCTATGTTCGTCACCTCAATGAGTCCAAAGATTCTGTCGGTGCACCAATATGGTTCGAAAAAGATACGGCTGATGGAATGGTAGAAGTAGCCTTGCAGTACACTCAAACATTCCAGGAGAATGTGGTGTCATTTGCCAATAATATTCACACCACAGAAGGGGGACATCACCTTTCCGGATTCAAAGCTGCAATTACCCGTACGATAAATGCCTATGCTCGAAAGGGGGGTTTCCTTAAGGAGAAAGACGAAAACCTTACGGCAGATGATGTTCGAGAGGGGCTGACTGCTGTGATCTCTGTTCGCCTCAAAGAGCCCCAGTTTGAGGGGCAAACAAAGTCCAAACTCGGTAATGCAGAGATGAAAACAGCTGTAGAGCAAGTGGTAAACGAAAAGCTGTCGGAGTATCTAGAAGAGCACCCCAACGAAGCAAAAGAAATTATTGGAAAGTGTAATCTCGCAGCCCGCGCTCGTCTCGCCGCTCGCGCTGCCAGAGATAGCGTTATCCGAAAGGGGGCCCTCGAGGGTATGACACTTCCAGGAAAGCTTGCCGACTGTAGTAGTCGAGACCCCGCAGAATGTGAACTTTTTATTGTTGAGGGAGACAGCGCTGGTGGTTCTGCCAAACAAGGACGCAACCGAAAATTCCAGGCGATCTTGCCATTGCGTGGAAAAATCCTCAACGTAGAACAGGCACGACTCGATAGAATGCTTGCCAATAACGAAATCAAATCGTTAATCATTGCTATGGGTGTTGGTATCGGAGAGATTAAAGATATGAGTAAGCTTCGCTATCACCGTATCGTCATCATGACCGATGCTGATGTAGATGGCGCACACATCCGTACCCTTCTGCTCACGCTTTTCTATAGGTACTTCCCAGAGCTCATCGAAGCAGGGTATCTCTACATTGCGCAACCACCGCTCTATAAGATCTCTAGGGGAAAAGATTCACGCTATGCGTATACCGATGAACAGAAAGAACAAGTGCTCAAAGATATGGGAGTGAGCGGAGAAGAGTCTGAAGATGCAGAAGAATCTGAGGAGGAGGAAGAAGGGGAGGAAGGTGCAAAGACAAAGAAGAGAACACCGCGTGTAAACATTCAGCGCTATAAGGGTCTAGGAGAAATGAACCCAGACCAGCTGTGGGAAACCACAATGGACCCAGAGAACCGTATCATGCTTCGTGTGACCATGGACGATGTGGAGGCTGCTGATAACGTATTCTCTACACTGATGGGTCCAGAAGTTCCACCACGCAAAAAGTTTATCCAGACACACGCGAAGGGAGTGAAGAATCTAGACATTTAAACGGAAAGTGGAAAGTGGAAAACGGAAAAAGATAGATGGTTTCACCGATCAGTGGAACTAATTATTTGTCTTTCTGAAGCCAAAAGTATTACTGAAGCATCTTAATTATTTATCTTACCTATTGGCTGAGGATTTCCGTTGCATCACAATAGATTCATGACTTCAAATATCATCCAGGATAAGTCCTATTCATTTGGATTGCAGGTAATTAATCTTTGCAGAAATATTGCTGATAAAAACAGGGAATATATATGAACAAAACAGTTGATGAAATCTGGTACAAGTATTGGTGCAAATATTCAAGAGGCTTCTGAGGCACAAAGTAGGAAAGATTTTATTTCTAAATTAAGCATTTCTCTTAAAGAGGTAAAGGAAACTGAATATTGGCTACGATTAATGCGTGATTCTAACTTAGCACCTACATCAGTAATGAATGGGCATATTGATCTCTGTAACGAGCTAAAGTATCTATTAATTGCTAGCATAAAAACTGCCAAAAATAACGAACGGTAAATCTTTTTCCACTTTCCACTTTCCGTTTTCCAGTTATTCTGCGTCTTGATCTTCAAATTGATCTCGAAGAACATACGTATCAAGGTTTTCAGGTCCGAGCAGTTTAACAATTTCAGGAACTACCTTATCAAACTTCATCTCCTTTTGCTTACCGGCTTCCATATCTCGAAGAATGATGGTTCCAGCTTTTACTTCCATTTGCCCAAGAAGTAGGGTGAATTTGGCACCGAACTTATCTGCGAGACGCATTTGGCTTTTTAAACTTGCTTCACCAAGTGCTCCCAAGGTGTGTACACCAAGATCTCGCAATTCTGAGATTAAGCTGAGACACTTCTTCTTTGCTTTTGGTCCAAGTTGTGCGACAAAAACGTCAATCTGGTCTTTGTGTGGAGCTTGCACTCCTGCCTGTTTCATCTGGTAGATGATACGTTCCATACCACCCGCAAATCCCACTCCAGGAGTAGGAGGACCTCCAAGCATTTCTATCAGTGGGTCGTAGCGTCCACCGCCACCAACGGCGTTTTTACCACCGGTATCGTTATCCCAAAACTCGAACACCGTCTGGTTGTAGTAGTCGAGCCCTCGTACCAGCTGAGAGTTTTCGACGTAGCTGTCTCCAAGCTCATCGAGGTATTCCTTCACCGTATCGTGGTACTCCTTACTCTCATCGCCAATAAATTGATCCAGTGTTGGAGCATTCTTTAGCAAAATACGGGTATCTTCTTCTTTCGAATCTAGAAGTCTTAGCGGATTGGTCTCCAAACGTTTGCGGTCAAGATCTGGTAAGTTTCTTTCTTTACCAATGAAGTAATCTTTCAGTGCTGCGATGTATTCCTTCCTGTTATCTGCTGTACCGATGTTATTAAGTTGCAGGGTGATTCTGTCGTGAATACGTAGGTCTTTAAAGATTTTATTACAGACGTGAATCAGCTGCGCATCGAGTGAAGGGTCACTGAGACCAATCACTTCAAGGTCAAACTGGTGGAACTGACGGTAGCGTCCTTTTTGAGGGCGGTCATGACGAAAGCATGGCCCAATGGAATACAGCTCTACAGGCTGTGGCAGTTGCTTCATGCCGTGCTCGATGTAGCTACGGCAGATACTTGCGGTAAATTCTGGTCGAAGTGCAAATGCTTCCATTCCCTCTTCGCTGTGGTGTGAGCCCACCATAAACAGCTCCTTTTCT
>Ga0066376_10003344_pt1 | contig 14400 bp, 12 predicted proteins | sample Knorr_S15_td_Bot_FD_77009 | JGI IMG/M metagenome (GOLD analysis project Ga0066376, IMG submission 77009) | Marine microbial communities from Southern Atlantic Ocean transect - Knorr_S15_td_Bottom_ad_5009_LV_A | ecosystem: Environmental > Aquatic > Marine > Oceanic | place: Southern Atlantic... | reverse complement strand
GCCCGCATGAACGCCCGCGACGCAGCGAGGATCGGCCTGGACAACGTGACCCACTTCTACGGGCTCTTCGAGGCTCTGTACGACGATCATGACGTCCAGCCCTGGCCCCGGGATCAGATCAACAACGACGAACAAATGCGCTTCAGCCAGGTGGCCAGCCAGTGGAACTTGATCCACCCGCAGGGCTCGGAGGAGTGGAACGCACTCATCGAGGAGTTCCTGGAACTGGAGTTGATTCTCGACCCCACGATGACGGCATACCTGGCGACGCGGGACGTGATGCGGGCCCGCAACGCCGACTGGCACGCCGAATACACGCTCCCGTCGCTCTGGGACTTCTACCAGCCGAGTCGGGTGAACCACGGATCCTACTATTACGACTGGACCACATGGACCGAGCTGACGTGGAAGAACTTCTACCGGGTGTGGATGGCCTTCCTCGACGACTACAAGGACGCCGGCGGCCGCGTGACCGTGAGTTCGGACGCGGGCTTCACCTACAACCTCTTCGGCTTCTCGACCATCGAGGAGATGGAACTCCTTCAGGAAGCCGGCTTCCACCCTCTGGAGGTGATCCGGGGTGCCACGTTGCACGGAGCCGAGGCCATCTTCGATCCGAAGGGTGAGCCTATCCAGTTCGGGGTCCTCCGGCCGGGCATGAAGGCCGATCTCGCCATCGTGGGGGAGAATCCCATCCAGAACCTGAAGGTGCTCTACGGGACCGGTGCGGTCCGGCTCAACGACGAGACGGGCAGGGCCGAGCGCGTCGGCGGCGTTCTCTGGACCATCAAGGACGGTATCGCCTACGACGCGAAGGAACTCCTGGCCGACGTGCGCCGGATGGTAGAGGAGCAGAAGAGCGAGCTGGGCATCACTACGCTTCCCGACGTGCCGTGGGGGGGACGAAGATGAGCACAGCGGTACCGCGGCTTTGCATTCTGATGACTCTGGCCATGTGCGCCTCTTCAGCGCAGGCGCAGCGAACCGCACCCCGTGGCACGGCCAGGCTGGCGGCCTGGGAACGCCACCAAGAGATGGCCGAGAACTCTCCCTTCAGGGTTCTCGAATGGCAACGACTCGGCCCCAAGTTCGTCGGCGGCCGCATCGAAGCCATCGACGCGCCTCGCGGCCGACCGGAGATCATCTACGTCGGTGTCGGCGCCGGCGGCGTATGGAAGACGAGCAATGCCGGCCTGACCTTCGACCCGATCTTCGAGCACGAATCGACCTTCGCGATCGGTGCTCTGGCGGTGTCGCAGTCCGATCCTGAGACGGTATGGGTGGGCACCGGCGAGGCGCATTTGTCGGGGACCTCGTATTCGGGAACCGGTGTGTTCAAGTCGACCGATGGCGGCGCCACATGGAAGAACATGGGCCTCGAGAACACTGCCCACATCGGGAAGGTGGTCATCGATCCGAGCGATGCGGACATCGTCTACGTCGCCGCGATGGGGTCGATGAATGGCAAAGCCGGCGAGCGCGGGATCTATAAGACGACCGATGGCGGAGAGACTTGGAGGCGGGTGCTGTTCGCGGGCGACGAGGTCTCGCTCGTTGATCTCGTATTGGACCCCACCGACAACACTCGGCTTCTGGCGGCGGCGTGGGATCGGCGCCGAGGGCGCGACAGCGGTCAAGAGAGCGGAGTGTTTCGAAGTGCCGATGCCGGAGAGAGCTGGGAACGGCTTCACGGCGGCCTGCTCGAGACGGAAGTGGGTCGGGTCGCCGTCGATGCGTCGGCCTCCGAGCCCGGAGTGTTCTACGCATTGATGGTCGATCATTCGCCGGAGGGCGGAGGGCGACAGGGCGTCGGCGGAATTCTGTATCGATCCGACGACGGTGGCGACACGTGGCATCGAACCCACGAGGATTATCTGCCTACCTACGTGGGTTGGGACTTCTGCGACGTACGGGTCTCACCCGACAACGCCGACGAGGTCTACATCGGTGGATTTCGCCTGATCGTATCGAGGGACGGCGGCAAGACGTTCGCGAACGGTGGCGAGACCGTCCTCCGGCTCCACCCTCACCGTGGAACCGGGATGCATCTGGATATGCACGACATCTGGATCGATCCCGAAAACCCCGAGCGCGTCCTCCTGGGCAACGATGGCGGGATCTATGTCTCTTGGGACCGCGCCCGGACCTGGCTGCACCTCAACAACCTGCCCATCGCCGAGTTCTACCGCGTGCATCTCGACGAAGGGGAGCCGTTTCGGATTTGGGCCGGGACACAGGACAACGCCTCGCTGGTGGGGCCTTCAACCGCGCGTTTCGCCAACGCCGAGCCGGACGAGTGGGAGCAGGTGTTCCTCGATCGCTGGGCCGGCGGAGACGGTTTCTCGACGTTCCCCGATCCCAACGACCCGACGCTGATCTACTACACCCAGCAACAGGGCAATATGAAGCGGGCCCGGATGGGCGAACTCGAGGCGGAGAAACGAATCCGTCCCGTCGCCGAGGAGGGACAAAGCGAGCTTCGCTGGGCGTGGGACACACCCTTTTTCGCTTCGACACACGCGGGGCCCACGCGGTTGTACGCCGCGGCCCAGCGCGTGTTTGTCTCCGACGATCTCGGGGATAGCTGGGTGGCGATTAGCCCCGACCTGGGCGCCGGTCCTCTTCTGGCGCTCTCCGAATCGGCCCTCGATTCCAGACGGCTCGTCGCTGGGCTGGGCCGAGGCGAGCTCCACTTCACCGAGGACGGTGGCGAGAACTGGAGGCTGGCGGCCGAGCGGCTACCTGAGAAGACAATCCGAGATGTCGTGACGTCCGTGCATGATGCAGACCGCGTGTATGTGACGCTCTCCGGTGTCCGCGATGACGACGATACCTCCTACGTATATGTGACTCACGACTTCGGCCGCACATGGGAGGCGATCTCGGGCAACCTGCCTGGTGAGCCCGTGAACACGATCGCCGAGGACCCCATCACCGACGACTTGCTCTTCGTTGGCACCGACCTGGGCGTCTACGCTTCGACAAACGGGGGTGTCGACTGGGTTTCGCTGAGTAGCACCCTGCCCACCGCTCCTGTCGTCGACCTGGCCGTGCATGGGCGGAGCGGGAAGTTGGTTGCGGTGACGCATGGGCTCAGCGCGTTCCTCTTGCCGATTGGCTCGATACGTGACCCAGGAACGTGATCGGGTCCTACATCGCAAACTGGACCGGGGACTCCGGCCGCGGAATCCCCCTCGTTGCGGAAGATCGATACGGCGGTGTCGGCTGGCCTGATCACCCTCTCGCGACGGGGCCCAGGCGGATGTGGATCGATACCGACTGGTCCGGTAGGCGGCGGGAGTGACGGCAGCGCGCGGGTCCGCCTCTCGCTGCGCGACCTCTTTGGCCGTCGCAACCCCTATGGCTCCCGCAACCGCGACGTGCGTTCGAGACCTCTCAGCGGGGGCGGCTCGCCGGCCTTCAGTGCCGACGCTTCGACGGGCAAGATCTCCTCTTTCTGCGTGACCACCGAGATCTCTACCTCATGCGAGCACGAAGTCGCCACGGGGGACGGCCAGGGGGTTGGGTTCCAGGCTTCTCACCTCCCCACCGACTGGAGAAAGTCGCGCGGATCGGCTCCTGCTGAGATCGCGTCGACCACTGCGATCGTACCGTCCGCGACCGCGCGCTCGAACTCGGCGGCGACGTGTCAGTTCATACGATCGACGAGTGCGCCGAAGCGTGCGTCCCCGAGCAAAGAGGCGAACATCGGGTCCTGCCGGAGCCCTTCACCGTGCACGAAGTCGGCGGCGGCGAACGATCGCTCGAGCCAGGCCAGGGCCTCGTTGTGCTCACCCCGGACCGCGTGGATCGCAGCGATTTGCAACGGGTGCCCGAACCACTCGTCCCCCGCATCGATCGCCGCCTGGCTGGCTTCGATAGCGAGCTGAAACATGCGCTCTGCCTGATCGACCCGCCCTAGCTCGTGGAGGACGAACGCGAGGTTGGAGCGGGCACTACGGAATGTGGGCCCAAAGCAGTCGGAGTGGTCCGGCGCCCGGCGCTCGAATCGCTCCAGAAGCGACCGGGCGGGCTCGGGACGACCTGTCCAGAGCAGCACCTGCGCGGCGTACCATTCCTGCTCGCGCCCACCGGGGTAGTCCTCTAGGAGAGCCAGCGCGCGCTCCTGGGTTGTCAATTAGGGCCGCGTTCGATTCTATCACGCGTGGGACACAGCCCCCAGCTTCCGCCACAGCAGCAAGGTTGGACATCTCTGAGACGAAACGACTGCGCGCCTTGGCGTCGCGTTGATGATGTAGTGTCTTGAGCACGCCCCCGTCGCCGGTGTCGACCTTCTGAACGCTCCGGGTCAGACCTTGTCCACCCCTTGAGAGCTTTTCTCGTACGACCCATTTGTCTTTCCACGGCCTCAACATGCCCGATGAGGCCTCTGTTCCGTCACGAGCATCCAACTTCGATCGCACCGTAGCCCGGACCCTTCTCGCGATGTTGGCTGTCGAAGGTCTCTCCGAACCAGATGATATCTTCGGGGAGGCCTCGGCTCATGCGACAGCTTGAGCCACTGGACTGGCGATCCCGAGCCACTCCGCGGTATCAGTCACGAGCTGCTCAGCCGCCAGTCGCGGGCTCGTCGCATCCGAGATCGTCCAGGTGATGGACTCGATCTCTTGGTTCCCGACTCCAAGCCTCGGTAGCGGACTCTTATCGACCTCACGGAAGCCGAACACCGCACCGTGCTGACAGCCATACGCGGCGACAAACGTCACGATTTGGTTGAGGTCGCTCCGGTTCCAATCGACACCCTGCAGTTTGTACTTCACGTCTCCGTCCGCGAGCCCGCCGCCGAAGTCTAGGTCGGGGTTGAAGCTGACCTTGGCTCCCTTCGTAGCTGCGAATCCCTTCTCGACGCTCCAACGTGGGGCTAGACCGGCTCGGAGGATGTTGCGAATTCCGGTTTCAACCATGTCCGAGGTCCTCACGGGGAACGACCACGTGTCTCGGGCTCCACCGCGCAGCGACCGGCTCTCGGCCCGAATCAACTGCTTCGCTAGGGGAAAAGCGGGCTGGTAGTGCCCGGCCCGTCGATCAGTCTGTGCACGGAGATCGCCCACTTGAATAGGAGAGACTCCATCCATCCGGTTGAGGATGCGGCGGGCTTCACCGCGGATCTCCCGACTCAGTGATGGGTTTCGAACCACCACCGACGCACCCTCTCGCACGACCCTATTGAGCGGTGTGTCGGTGTCGAACTCGTCGAACTCGCACTCGAATCCGATGCGACCGGAGTAGTACGCCCGAGCTGTCTTGGCCGTATCGAGTCGGCCGCGTTTTGCTGCCAAGAAATCGTGCCGTGGCGAGTAGTCCTTGATCAATCCACGCCGAAGGAGCCTCTCCGCGGCCTTCACGTACCAGCGAGCGATGAGCTCTAGGAGGTTGTGGCCGAGGTCTACCTGAGCCTTCTGCTCGTCAACACGGGGGAGCTCCTTGGCCTCGGCCATCAAGTAGATCAAATGCGAGAGTGGGATCTTCGGCTTGACCTCGATTTGTAGACGTCCAAGTACGCCGATAACCCCCACAGCGTCGGCGACCTTCACGTTGTACCAGCCCTCCTTGTCCAAGCGCGTGCACCGAATGACGGTCCGCTCGGAGTCTTCCTCCTCCTGTTCGTAGCCGGGTCGAACGCTCTTCGAAGCGAGTGAACGGCCAAGGCGCCGGAGGGCCTCCACCTCTTCGAGCTCAAGCTCAATCGGAGTCGCCTTCGACTCCGTTACGAATTCAGTCCGCACCGGCACTCGGCCAGAACTCGGCGAGGATTGCCGACGATCGGGCATCGACTGGGACATCTGGCGGCACGAGAACGAAGCGATCGCGTGGGCGGAAGAGATCAAGCGGAGGGCGGCATGACACTGAGAGAGCTCAGGCAGAGGATCGAGGGCCACGCACCTGGCAGCATGATACCACGTGACTGGCTGCTGGATCAGCTCGCCGTGGCTGTTCTCTGAGGAAGACTGCTGGACGTACGCGACGAAGCGCGACCGGACTGGACCGCAGGTATCGGCTGACCCCACAGTAGATCCTGACGATGAGGAATCGGTCATGGATCATTGGTCGAGCAGGGCAACCGCCAACCTATGAGGTCGCGCACCCGGAAGTGTTCTGCCTGCGGTCACGCGAACAGGTCCTACGAGGTCCAAGCGTGCACGAAGTGCGGCCACGTATTCCTCTGGCGGCGTTCGTTCGGGCGGAAAGCGTACAACCGAGTCACAGTCTACGAGCGCGTACCTGGCGGTCCGAAGCAGGTGCTCTACTGGGACCGCCAAGGCCCGCACCGCGAGACGCCGACGAATCTCGCCGGCGATCCCATCCTCGACGAAGACCGGGCAGCGAAGATCGGCAGCCGCATATCGGAGGCTCAGACACGGGTGAGGAAGGCGAGGAGCGGGCGCGAGCTGCTCGGCATCGCCGAGACGCATACCGTCGCTCAGCTCTTCCAACAGCTGCACGCTGACCGTGCCCACGAGTGGAAGCCGAAGTATTCGCGTGACCAGCGCCGGTTCAGGCTATTCTGGGAGAAGACGCTCGGCCGCTCAACTGACATTGCCGAAGTGAACGCTGCACGCATTTCCCGCATGGTCGCCAAAGAGGCCGCGCTCAAGGACTGGTCACCCAAGACCCAGAACCACTACCTCAACGCCGCACTCGAGACCTGGTCGTACGCGATCACGTTCCTGAAGTGGCTACGGCCGGAGAACGGGCTCGAAGCCGTCCGACGGCACCGCATCGCGGTCGACAACGACGACATCACGTATGAGAAGGCCGAGGCCCAGGCCCTGCTCCGTGTCGCTGAGGAGATCGATCTGCGGTGCGCAGTCGCCGCCGACCTCTCGTTCATTGGCAGTCGCCGGCTGACCGCGATCCGCACGCTCCGGACGTCGGCCTACCGCCCGGAGACCCGGATCATCGACGGTGGGGCCTAGGACGTCGGCGGCGTCACGTTCCCGGCGGCGACCGCCAAAGCGAGCAAGAAAGGCGAGGTCTACCTCTACGGTCGGGCGAAGGAGCGCATCGAGCGTTTGATCGCGACACCGGCCTGTCAGGCGTCTGGCCTCCTGTTCCCGAAGCTCGAGCTCGAGTCCACTGCCCCGCCGGCGCTGCCGATCACCGAGAAGTTCCTGCCTCGCTGGCTGCGCGAGGCTGAACAGCGAGCCGGCGTCGACCAGGTCGCTGGGCGTAGCTATCACGGCTTCAATCGCACGTTCGCGACCACGCATGACGATCCGATCGCCGCCAGCGGACAGGCGGGCAAGCGCCGCGACACGATGGAAAAGGTGTACGAAGGAGCCCGCCCAGATGAAAAGGCAGCGCTCGCTGTGCGGCTCGATTCGATGCTGAAAGGGGCCAAATTGTGGACACAACCTGCACACGAACCTGCACACTCACCCTAGAACAGAAACGAGCCATCGCCTGTAAGACGATGGCTCGCTCTGGCTTGCGGTGTTCAAGCAAGCAGTGGAGGCGGCGGGAGTCGAACCCGCGTCCGCACTTAGGTCCAGCAGAGTCTCTACGTGCGTAGATCACTAGTTGATCTCACCTCGGGCGGTCAGTGATCAACCGAACCCGCGGCCAGCCGCTTCGTACTCTCATCCCCCGGCCCGGCGGCGAAACCGGGGGACCAGCTCGACTTATCGTCGCCTCAAAGGCCGCCTCGAGCGGGCGATCAGAGAGACGGGCACGTAAGAAAGCTTACGCAGCCATCGCCAGGTTATTGTTGGCAATTAAAAGGTTTCCCGAAGATTTACGAGGATCAGGACCTCGGCACGCTACTCCACGTTCACCAAACACGTCGAAGCCGGGACGCCCCCAATGAATGCGGATGTGTCTGTCAAACATCCGTGAGCTTAAAGCTATGTGAAATGCGACGCTGCGGTCCACCCGGCTCCGGGACCGCGAGGGGCCGGGGCCTCGGCCCTGCGACCCGCCATGTACCCCTCGATCATCTGTTCCACGTCCTCGAGTTTGCTGGCCTGGAACAGTTCGGTGCGGAGCTGGCGGCCGTCCGGAAGACCTTTGGTGTACCACCCGAGGTGTTTTCTGAAGTCGATGATCGCTCGGTCCGGATTCCGCTCGAAAGCGATCGCGTTCCTGGCATGCTCCAGACAGATCTCGAAGCGCTCCTGAACGCCCGGATCGCCTGGAATGGGGTCTCCGTCCAGCGCCGCACGGGCCTGCGCGAACAGCCATGGGTCTCCATGCGACCCTCGCGCGATCATGATTCCGGCGCATCCGGTCTCCTCGCGCATTCGGCGAGCGTCTTCACCCGTACGGATGTCGCCGTTCCCGATCACGGGGATTTCCAGAGCTGCGGTGACGGCACGGATCTCGTCCCATCGGGCTTTGCCGCTGTACATGTCCGCGCGCGTACGCGGATGGATGCAGAGCGCCTTCGCGCCAGCGTCCTGACAACGCAGGCCGATTCGCACGGGATCCCGTGATTGCTCGTTGAAGCCGCTGCGGATCTTGACGGTGGTCGGCAGCGCGGTGGCGTCGTCGACGGCGCGGATCAGGGTCTCAACGAGATCGAGGTCCTTCAGGCATCCCGAGCCACCGTTCCGCTTGACGACCTTCTTCACGGGGCAGCCGAAGTTGATGTCTATGAAGTCCGGGCCGTGCGTCTCCGCGACAAAGGCGGCGGCGTCCCCCATCATGGCGGGGTCGGAGCCGAAGATCTGGATCCCGATCGGGCGCTCCTCTTCGTCGAACCGCAGGTAGTCCTGAGACCTGGGTGAACCCATGACGATGCCGGCCGCGCTCACGAACTCGCTCACCACGACGTCCGCCCCATACCGGCGACAGAGCCGTCGAAACGGGGACTCGCTCACGCCCGCTTGCGGTGCGAGGTAGAGTGGGGTCTGAGGGCCGCTCAAGAGCGCCAGAACGTCGATCGACATGATGCGAAGCTATCTGGAAGGCCGGCCCCGGTGAAGCCGGTGCGTTCGGGGGATGACGCGCCCGCCCGCATGCGGTTATTGTCCCGCGCCGGTACGGGGACGGCTTGCGGAACAAAGATGCGGAGGCGTCGATGCGGTTGAAGGAACTCTTCACGGCGAGCGCCGTGGAGCTCGACCTGGAGTCCGAGAGCAAGGACGATTTGCTCAAGGAACTCGTGAGTCTGCTCGACCTAGACGAGAAGTCTGAAGCGACCCTGTTCAAGACCCTCAAGCGGCGGGAGAACCTGGGCTCGACCGGCATAGGAAAGGGAATCGCGATTCCCCACTGCCGGACGCTCGTGGTCAATCGCCTCCGCCTCGCGTACGGCCGCAAGCCCGGCGGTGTCGACTTCAACGCGATCGACGGCGCGCCGGTCTACAATTTTTTCCTGATCGTCGCGCCACCGCTCGAAGTGTCGAATCAATACCTGCCGGTCCTCGGCAAAGTCGCTCATTTCGCGAAAGACCCGGCTGTGCCTGGGCAGCTTCAGGGACTTACGGAGCCCGAGCAGTTCCTGGCGCTACTCAATGAGAAGGCTTCATAGAAAGGGCCATCCAGGCGGGGATCGCTAGCAGCGCTGTCACACCTGCGCGCGTCTGATCGTTCCTATTTAGCGACCCAGATTTTCCGAATCGAGAACGCTCCGTTGACCGTGATCCGTACCCAATAGATGCCGGAGGCAACTTGGCGGCCGGACAAGTCCGTCCCCTCCCAAAACGCCTCGTAGGTCCCCGGCTGGGAGTATTCGAGCTGGCTCAGCGGGTTGCCTTCCCCTGAGGAGTGGCCCAGCGCCACGGGTGTAGCAACGGGTTGCTCGAGCAGGTTGAAGATGCGCATGGATACAACGACAGGACGTCCGTCGGCGAACAGTCCTTCGTGCAGGACGAAGGGTAGCGTCGTCTCCGGATTAAACGGATTCGGGTAATTCTGAAGTAGTTCGAAGTCGCTGTCCTGACCTGACGACGCGGGAGGCCCAGCATCCTGGGCGGATACGGCCTCAGCCGCGACGAACAAGGAAAGGAGGGCAGCCAAGACGCCGATGATGCGTCTCATTCATTCCTCCGCACACTAGATGTGCTGTAGCCTAGGGGCAATCGCGCTCCATGCGTGGTTCTCGAACGGCGCACACGCGCCGCTTTTATGATACCGTCTCGGGCTCACGCAGGTCAAGCGAAATCGCCTGTTATCCTTACAAGACCCGGCGAATCCTGTCCTGTATACCGCGCCCGGGCGATTTGGTTGCTGCTGACCCGGCGACCGTGGCTTTGGGCGGAACGGCGCGCGGCGTATGCGTCCTCAAAGGGGGACGCTTCGCCCTGCTTCGCTCCGCATCGTGACGCCCAATCCGTCCAGGTGGTTGAGTAGCGGAATGAGGTGCCTCCTCGTTACCGGGAGCGCCTCCCGGAACGCCGATGGTCCGAGCGCGTCCTGCCCGCCGAGCGTTGCGCGAATGGCAGCGATCCCTTTCTCGAGCTCCGCAGCGTCCACGTAGTAACCATCCGCGACTGGACTGACGACACCCTGCCCCTCCAGGAACTTCAGCAGCGACCACAGATCGTTTCTGTTCTTGAGCGCCTCGGGGAATTCATCCACGAAGGGAGGAGCGAGTCCGGCCGCGGCGAGCAACGTCTGGACCTCGCCCGCTGCCGCCTCCTGGTCCTGCGTCAGCGTTACCGAGTGGCCGGGTGAACGGATGCCGCCGTCTGCGGCTTCCAACACGCCCTGTGCGCAAAGCCTTGCGATCGCGGCGTCGGCGAGGCCTTTCGCCGCCCACTGGGGCAACGCAGTGCGCACGCCGGCGAGTGATACTACGGGTCGGAGCGGGTCCGCGGAGTGTGCCGCCGTGACCGAGGCGATGATACGGTCCGTAGCCTGAGTCGTGATGTCGGCAGAGAACACTCGGTCGCCCGTGCGCAGCGCTCCCGCATCGAGCAGACCGTCCAGCGTCCGCGCCACTTCGTCGGCCCGCAGCCCGGTCGAGACCGGCATGCGGGAGACCTCCCCACCGTGCCACCCCGCCAGCTCCAGCAGCGCCGACACTCGGGCCCCGGGATCACCCCCCAGCAGTCGCTCGAGCGCCACCCGCACGGAGGTATCGATGCGATTTCGCTTGCGTGGAGTCGCCTCCGCGATGAGGCCTCCCCCGATGGTCGCGACGGGGGAATACGCGCGTAAGACCAGCCGGTCATGAGCTCGGGCGAGCACCGGCTCTTCGAGTCTCAATTGAATCCACCCTGCCCCGCCGGCCGAGATGGCTTCGGGCTCGAGCAGGGCGCAGCGGGCCATCACTTCCGCGGTACCTACGTGCACGCGCACGCGCTGGTTGTGCTCGAGGCTCCACGGCGTGTCGGCGAGCATTCTGACGTGGGCGGTGAGCATCCAAGTCGCTGCCCACGCCGGATCGGAGACCAGAGTAGCTCCGCGTCCCACGGAGCCTCGGTCGGCACCCTGGCCGCTCAGGGATATCGCGGTCCGATCCCCGGCGGTCGCTTCCTTGACTTCCCGGCTGTGCACCTGGATGCCCCGAATCCGTGCCTCCAGATCGCCCGGCAGGATTCTTACGCGGTCTCCCTTCGAGAGTGTCCCACTCCAGAGTGTTCCGGTTGCCACCGTGCCCGTGCCCTGGATCGTGAAGACTCGATCGAGCGGAAGGCGGACGAGATCCCCGCCCGCTGACCGTTCCACGGCCTGCGCCGCCACGCCCAACGCCTCCTCGAGGGCGTCCAGGCCGAGCTGCCCGGCTGCCGATGTCGGTACGATGGGGGCTCCTTCGTACGGAGTGCCCTCCAGCAGATCCTCGACGTCGGAGCACACCAATTCCAACCACTCCTCATCGACCAGGTCACGCTTCGAGAGCGTCACGACCAGCTGGCTCACACCCAGCAGTTCAACGATCGCCAGGTGCTCCTTCGTCTGAGGCATGACCCCCTCGTCGGCAGCGACGACGAGCAAGACCAGGTCCATGCCCGCGGCTCCCGCGACCATGGCGCGTACGAACGCCTCGTGGCCAGGCACGTCCACCACCCCCAGCCGAGCCTCCGGAAGCACCAATTCCGCAAACCCCAGTTCGATCGTGATGCCACGGGCTTTCTCTTCCTTGAGCCGATCGGTATCGACACCGGTGAGCGCCTGTACCAGCGCGGTCTTTCCGTGATCGACGTGCCCGGCGGTACCGAGGATGAGCCGTCTCACGCGCCGACCCCTTCGTCCGCAGGCAGCAGTGCGCCGAGAAAGCGAAGAGACTTGAGCGGTTTGGATACCACATGGTACGCCACGAAGTCGGAGAGCACGCCTAGATGTCGGCGCGCATGAGTGAACTCCCGTTCGAGGTCGGCCGCGATGAGGCTCGCAATCTGGCCGCGAGCGATTGGCCCTACGCGAGGCCCGGCGGCACCCTCGGCACAATCGGCGCACCGTACGCCACCGGCCGCGAAGTCGAACCGGCCGACTTCGTCCTCCGCCAGCGGCTCGCCACAACGCACGCAGGGGTCGAGCTGGGGGGCGAACCCGAATGCCTCCGTAATGCGCCACACCGCCGAGAGGGCGGCGGCCGGTACCCGAGCGGTATCGATCGATTCCAAAGAGTCGAGTCCCTGTTCGAGCGCGGAGAGCAACTCGATGTTTCGTTCCTGGTCGGCGTGAGCGAGCACCAGCTCGGCCACCGCGGCCGCCCCGGCGAAGCGCAAGACGTTCCCACCGAGTCCCTCACGGAGCTGCGAGCAGCTGAAGTCCTTCATGGTGTGCAGCTCACGGTTCGGCTTCACGTACGCCGTGAGCGTTCCGGTCGCGAACGTCGTGACCGCCGTGCTACCCTTGCCGCTGCGGGTGCGCACTCCGCGGGCCATTACGGCGAGAAGCCCTAGTTCCTCAGTGTAGAAGCGCAGGATGCGACTCGTGTCGCCATAGTCGTGGGACCGCAGCAGCACCGCGCGGGTGCTGACGGGTGCCATTAGTGCCCTTCGCGAATCTGGCGAAGTAGGTCGGCTCTGTTCTGTTCGTACCGCGTGCGCTCGGTGGCGCTGGGCTTCGCCCTGGCCTCGAACGCGACGTCCAGACGGGCAACATTGACGAGCAGCCCATGCCGATCTGGGGCGGGTGGCGCCCTCGTCACGGTGGCCCATGAGAGACCGGTCCCTCGAAGCGCGTAGAGCCCCATGCCAGCGAGCAGGCACGCGATGATCACGGCCACCCACTCCACGGGGGGCTGAAAGGGGACTTCTGCCGCGACCAAGCGCACCGAGGGCCGTTCGACCGATGCTCCGGTGTACCGTCGATACGTGGAGCCCGCCTCCAACTCGACGCTGGAGTGCAAGCTCAGGCCTTCGACGTCTAGAGGCGGAGCGGGCTCACGAATGAGCACGTCGAATTGCTCGATCGCCCCGGGAGTCGGGATGGGTGTGAACACGTCGTCCATGCGATACCGGACCACGAACATTCGGCCGCCCGGAGACATCGGGGCCCGGAGCACGAGGTCGCCGTCTTGCAAAGCGATGTCCTCCGGGGAGAGCTCGCTCTCGCCCACGGTGAGGTCCGTCACTCCGGCGGCCAGTGGATATCTCCATACCGCACCCTCCTCCCGTGCCACGAGCGTGCGCCCGCCATCGTTGACCAATTGGAAAACATCCGTGACGTGCCAGGCCTCATCCACCGATTCGATGAAGACGGTCCGGGTCTCCATCCTCAGGTCGGCGCCCTCAGCCGCCGCCATAGCTGTATCGTACGCCTGAATTGCGTACGCGGAATCGAGTTGGTTCGCAGTCGTGATCCACGGGCCGAAGTAGGTCACGCCGTCGTGGAGTATCGACGCCAGGAACACGTCGCCACGCTCGGGGTCGGGCACACTGGGCAGGCGGAGCTGGAACGAACCGTCGCCGGCCAGAGCAGTGGAGTCGACCTCACCTTGCGTTGCATTAGAAACGTGGTGTAGCACGACCGTGCCTCGGGTGAGCACGGTATCCCCGAGCAAGGCTCGGCCCTCGAGCACGGGGCTGGCCTCGACTTGTGCCGAGAGGCCTTCCGTAGCCGCGAAGAAGGACGCCAGGCCGATGCAGAACACGAGCCCGGCGGCGCGCCACTCGACGGGGAAACCGACGGAGCTGGGCAGTGGCCGACGCACGCTCACGCCTTCAGGGTTGGAATCGCCCAAAGTCCTCGGGGTTGAGCCTGCGCAGGCGCTCCGCCAGACCTTCCCCACCCGAGTCCTCGACCGACGGAAGGGAATCCGCCAAGAACTGCAGGTCTGCTGGGCTCTCCTCTTCGGCGATCTCGATGCTCACAGCCTCGAGTAGCTGCTCGTTGGCGAAGATTCGGGCACTGGTCCGGAGCGCGATCGCGATCGAGTCCGAGGGCCGCGCGTCCACACGCATCATCTCACCGTTCCGACATACCACCAGTTCGGCGTAGAAGATGTGCTGCTCGACCTTCGTGATCTCCACCTTTTCCACGGTGCCG
>Ga0066376_10003343_pt1 | contig 14406 bp, 12 predicted proteins | sample Knorr_S15_td_Bot_FD_77009 | JGI IMG/M metagenome (GOLD analysis project Ga0066376, IMG submission 77009) | Marine microbial communities from Southern Atlantic Ocean transect - Knorr_S15_td_Bottom_ad_5009_LV_A | ecosystem: Environmental > Aquatic > Marine > Oceanic | place: Southern Atlantic... | reverse complement strand
GGAAGTGGAGGTGGAAGTGGAGCCGGAGGTGGAGGACAAAGCGGCGACAGCACTAGACCGGCTGTACAGTCCGGGTCTCAGGCTGACCGTCAAAGGCTGATGTATCTCTCTGGAAGAGTCCTTCTGGACGATGGCCAGGAGCCGGGACAAAGGACGCAAGTTGAACTCCTATGCCAGGGCTCGGTGGTACGACAGGAATATACCTCCGGCAGCGGCATTTTCAGTATTGAGATCGCTGGAAGTACGCAAGCGAGTTCGCGGTCCGTAGACGCGTCAGTCTCCTCCTCAAACTCACAACAGCTGGGCGGTGGGTTTGGCGGCGGCTCTGGCGGAGCTACAGGTCTCGGCGCTGGGGGGGGCTTGCTACATCAGGGCGTCAGGTCGACCTGAGTAACTGTGAATTGCGAGCGCGACTACCCGGGTACCAGTCGGACGTGATCTCACTGGGTCGGCGAAGAGCACTCGATAACCCCGATGTGGGTCTGATTATCCTGCACAGCATAAAACCCCCTGAAGGGGGCACCGTTAGCCTCAAGACTCTGGCAGCGCCCAAAGATGCCCGCAAGGCATGGGAAAAAGCCGGTAAAGAGCTACAAAAAGAGAACCCCAATTTTTCCAAAGCGAGCAAAGAGTTGGAGAAGGCTGTCGAGATCTATCCTGAGTTTGCCTCGGCCTGGTATATGTTGGGAGAGGTGCGGTTGGCACAGAACGACCGCCCGGGTGCCAGCGAGGCCTTTGAACAGGCTAGTGCCGCGGATCCGGAGTACGCCAACCCCTATTTGTCTCTGGCCCTTATGCAAATGGAAGAAGGGCGATGGCAGGAGGCTGCTGACCTGTGCAGCCAGGCACTTGAGCTGAACCCCCAACTCATCAAAGCCCACTATCTAAATTCTCTGGCCCACGGTTCCCCGGGAAGCCTCGATGTCGCAGAAGAGTCGGCCTTGCTGGTCCTGAACAACAATCAAGCTAAGACCTATCCGCTGATCTATTACGTGCTCGGATTTGTCGAGGCGCAAAGAGAGAACTTTACTTCAGCAGCTGCCCGTTACCGGACCTTCCTGGAAGTCAGACCCAACTTGTCCCTTGCCAAAAAAGCGAGGGGACAGCTTGATCAGTGGCGGAAACAGGGTTTGATTCAGTAGCTACAAGCCCGCCAGATCCCCACATGGAGATCGGCACTGCACCCATCGAAGTCCCTCACCCGGATCACTCCCCGGGAGGGGAATTCTTCAGGCAGGAACTTCAGGGCCACATTGCGACCCAGACGGGTGTCCTCCGCCTTGTAGACCACACCCATTCCACCGCCGCCGAGCTTCTCTGTGACTTTGGAGTGGGAAAGGGTTTGGCCGATCATAGCTGAGTTGGTGGGGACCAATCGTTTCAGTTTTTCAAATCAGTTGAGGACGATGTTGATTTGGCTTTCCCCTTGTTCTAAACGGTTTAAAAGGGGGCCTCCTTCTTGATCTATGGTCAGTTGTTCTGGCTCCGGTCTCCTATCTCCTGTCTCCGATCTTCTGTCTCCTTCCGCAAGATATAAATCGGCTTGTCCTGGGATTCATGGTAAGTACGCACGATAAGTTCAGCCACCAGTCCGAACAGGATGAACTGGATCCCTGCTGTGAAAAGGAAGATGGAGAGCAGCAGTAAGGGGTTGCGATGGGCCTTTACGGCCTCAAAGAGTTTTTGGTACAGCGTTATCGCACTGAGCAGTGAGCCCCCCAGGAAAGAGAGCAATCCGAGGCCTCCAAAAAGATACATCGGTTTAGTGGAATAACTGCCCAAAAATTTGACCGTGATGAGATCCAGGAGGACCTTTATGGTTCGGCTGATCCCGTATTTGGATTTGCCGGAACGGCGGGGATGATGATGGACCGGAATTTCCGTTACCCGTGCTCCCGCCCAGCTGGCAAAGATGGGAATGAATCGATGCATTTCTCCATATAAGCGGATGTGCCGCACGATGTTCCGTCTGTAGCCTTTCAGGGTGCATCCGTAGTCGTTCAGGCGGACTCCACTGATCCAGCTGATCAAACGATTGGCCAGGTGAGAGGGAAGGACTCGGGTCAGCCAGGGATCCTTGCGATCCTGTCTCCAGCAGTTGACCACGTCGTAACCCTCTTCGAGTTTCTCCATGATGCGGGGAATATCCTGAGGATCATTCTGGAGATCCGCGTCCAGGGGGATAATGATTTCCCCCCGGGCATAATCAAATCCGGCGGCAATGGCAGCTGTTTGCCCGAAGTTGCGAACAAACTCCAGGACCCGAACCCGTTGATCCAGAACAGCCAGGCGCTGGAGTTCCTCGGAACTCCCATCGGAGCTTCCATCGTTGATGAAGAGAATTTCGCAGCTGGATCTCCAGGGGATCAGACTTTGGTTGAGACGGTCGTACAGGGGCCTGAGGGTCTCGAGTTCATTAAAAACGGGAATGATAATGGAGAGCTCAAGCCCGGTCTCAGAGGCCGTCTCGATTGGTGATGAGGTAGATGGGGCGGGTCCAACTTTCTCGGAGGTTGTCACTTCGGTCACGTCGGAATCCCTCGATCAGCGTACGCCCTGTAGTATATAACTTCGGCCGCTCTTCCACAATTTGCAAGGGTCGTACAGTGGCTTGGGTCAACTCCGAATAGTCTGTGGCGCTCACGATCATGTAGACGGTGACTTCGGACTCCAGAAGGGCGACTGCGGCTTGAAGATCGCCCAGTTCAAAAATAGGCTGGTCCAGATAAAAGGCCAGGCTGGGAGCCGCGAATTTATAGTAGCCGGCTTGGAAATCCTGTCCCTCTGATTCTATCCTTATCCTCTCAGCAAGATGATGGACCGGTTTGTATTTTTCCAGGGGCTGGAGGTAAAGGGCGAAGGAGGTGAAGTAAAAGAGGCTCAGAGAAGCCAGGGCCAAGGTGTAGCGTCGTCTCACGAAGCCCCATATTAAAGCAGGAACAAAAAGCAACGGGAGCCATAGCCAGGCCTCCTCAAACAGGACCCACAGGATCCCAAAGAGGGCCAGAGCAAGAAGGGCGAACAAAGTGCTTACGATGCCTGCCAAAACCATGGGGACCCGAGCCCGCTTCAAATAAAGCGCCACCCACAGGGCTGCCGCCGGATAGAGGGGCAAGATGTAGTATTCCTGTTTGTTGTGGGAGAGGGAAAAGAGAAGGAAATAGGTCCCCATCCAGAGGCTGAGTAACATCCAGTGGTGGTCTGTTTCTTCCTCTCCGCCGCTGTCTTTTTTTCTCCGTAGAGACCAGATCACGGCCGCGGGGAAAAAGAACGACCAGGGGAAAAAGTCGCCCAGAAACACTCCCACATAGTAGAAGGGACCGCGCTGAGGGCCGAAGTCCACAGAGACGAAGCGGCCCAGATTGTCGCTTAAGAAAAACTCCAAAACGGGCTCCCAACCGGTTGTGAATCCTAAAAGTAGAAACCAGAAGGAGCATAAAAAAGCATAGATCAAACCGCCTGCCACCCAGGGAGCCTGACCCAGTCGGTTTAACTTACCGTCAATCCAGAGATAAAGTCCCAGAAAGAACAGGGGAAGGAAGGCAACGGGCCCTTTGGCTAAAAAGGCCAGGCCAAAGAAAAGGCTGGCCAGAAGAAAATGATGTTTTTTCTGCGAATGGATCCAGGAAAGGAAAAAGGCGATGGCCCACAACAAACAAAACAACAGCAGGACGTCAATCAGAAGTCGGCGTGACAGGATGAGGAAACGAAAAGTTGTGGCAAAGATGCCTGCCGCCCAAAGCGCCACTGGCCGATCATAAAGAATCGTGCCGATGAGAAACACCGCCAGGACGGATCCATAGGCCAATAGCGCCATGGGAAAACGTTCCCAGAACACGGAAGGAGAGAAAAGGCTGTAAAAAGGGGCCACCACCCAATAGGAAAGGGGAGGTTTGTTGAGTCGGGGTCTTCCGTTGAAGGAAGGGACGGACCAATTGCCCTGTTCCACCATCTCGCGTGGGGTCTGGGCATAGAAGGCTTCATTACTGTCCCAGATCGAGGAGTCATCCAGAGCGACGAAAAAGGGAAGAGCGAAAAGAAAAAGAAGCCAGTAGCTACGAATGAAGTTCCAAATTCCAGGTTCCAAGTTCCAGGTTCCAGACTGAAGATAACAGGTTTTGGGTTGCAGTATAAGTTAGATTTTAAACTCCAAGCCGAGATTCCGGAGCCTTAAAAATTCAAACTTCAAAACCTGGAACCTGGAACGCGGGCGAAGACCGCTATTTGGAACCTGGAACTGTTTTGAATCACAGGCAACGGACCACAAACCGACGGCCTCGTTGTCTGTGATTCAAAACAAGTTTTTCTGCAACTCGTCGGTTACGGCGCCAGCGGGTGTGTGAGAGTGGCCCAAAAGCTTGAGCTCTTTGCGCTCCAGGCGTGAGAGAATCTCTCGAGCCCTGCCGATGACCCCCTGGGGCAAGCCGGCCAGACGCGCCACTTCGATGCCGTAACTCTTGCTGGCTACGCCCGGGGCTACACGGTGGAAGAAAACAATTTTCTGGTCGGATTCCTGGACTCTCACACAATAGTTTTTTGCGCCTTCATAGAGGTCTTCCAGTTTGGTCAACTCCTGATAATGCGTCGCAAACAGTGTTCGAGCCTTTCGTTTCTCCTGGGTGAGCAGATACTCCGCTACAGACCAGGCGATGGATAACCCATCAAAGGTGGCGGTGCCGCGCCCTACCTCATCCAGTAAGATGAAACTCCGCGGGGTAGCGGAATTCAGGATGGTGGCTGTTTCGATCATTTCCACCATAAACGTGGATCGTCCCCTGGCCAGATTGTCGCTGGCGCCCACGCGAGTGAAAATGCGGTCGACAATACCAATATGGGCCTCATCAGCCGGAACGAAAGAGCCCATCTGGGCCATGATCACGATGAGGGCATTTTGACGAAGATAGGTCGATTTTCCACCCATGTTGGGTCCGGTCAGAATCAGCAGTTGATCCCCTTCGGCCTGACAGAGCAGGTCGTTGGGAACAAAGGGATCGCTGTTTTGAAGCTCCACAACCGGATGGCGTCCTCCCCGAATGGCCATCTCGTGGGTTTCATCCAACTGGGGTCGAACCCACCGATATTTCTTGGCCGCCTGTGCAAGAGCCAACAAGCAGTCGATGCAGGCAATGATCTGAGCCGTTTGTTGAATACGCTGGGCCTGCTGACCTACCTGCTTCCGGAGCTCGAAAAACAGGTTCTTCTCAAGCTCGAAGATTTTCTCCTGGGCGGTGAGGATCTTTTCCTCGTACTCCTTCAGTTCAGGGGTAATATAACGCTCGCATCCCACCAGTGTCTGTTTGCGAATGTAGTGAGCTGGGACGGAAGCCAGGTGAGTTTTGGTGATCTCAATGAAATAACCAAACACCCTGTTGTATTTGACCTTGAGGGAAGGAATGGCCGTTTTTTCTCGCTCCTGGGACTCCAGACGGGCTATGAAGGATTTTCCTGAACGTGTAATCTCGCGCAGTTCATCCAAATCTGAGTGGAAGCCGGTCCGAATCAGACCTCCTTCATTCAAGTTCACGGGAGGCTCCTCGGCAATGGCTTGTTCCAACAGCTGAACCAGATCTTGCAGGAGATCCAGCTGGGGAGAGAGAAAGCGACTGCTATAACCATCCAGCAGTTCAGAGACTCGAGGAAGTTGCTGCAGGGAATTTTTTAGAGCCAGCAAATCTCGGGCGTTTGCCGTTTCCATGGTGACGCGGGAGAGCAGTCGTTCCAAATCCTGAATGGTCTTGAAGACCTGGCTCAGGCGGTCCATTCCGACGACCGACTGCGACAACTCCTGAACGGCATCCAAGCGCTCATTGATTCGGGTCAATTCCAGGCTTGGTCTCAACATCCAGCTGCGCAACAGGCGCGCTCCCATGGCCGTTTCCGTCAGGTCCACAACAGCAAGGAGAGTCCATTTCTTGTTTCCATCAAAACCCTGGACCAGCTCCAGATTCAGAACCGTGGATTCGTCAAGTTTCAGATGCCGGCTGGTTTCAAGAAGATTCAGATGGGTGATGTGAGCCAATTGTGATTTTTGGGTCTCCTTCACATAATGCAGCAGAGCTCCCGCCGCACAAATGGCCGCCCGGTGTCCGTTGAGTCCGAACCCATCCAGGGTGGATACCTGAAAATGCTCGAGCAGAATACGCTTGCAGTAGTCCAGATTGAAGGTCCACTGAGACTGAGGAGTTCTGACAGTGCGGTCTCGCAAGTCAGGGGGAATTTGACCGGAGAGCTGCTCCTGGTGTTCTGCGGAGAGGATCAGTTCGCGCGGCTGAAAATGCACCAGTTCCTGCTGCATCTCTGTCCAGGCCTGGGTTCCCGAAAACTCACTCAGTAAGAACTCCCCGGTGGAGAGATCAAGAAAAGAAGCGCCCACTCGATCCTGTGTCTCCACCAAACCAGCGATGAAATTATTTTCTTTGGAATCCAGCAGGCCTTCCTCGATGGTCGTTCCGGGGGTCACAATTCTTGTGACCTCACGACGCACAATCCCTTTCACCTGACGAGGGTCTTCGGTCTGCTCACAGAGAGCCACCTTGTGACCCTTCCCGACGAGCCGGGCCAGATAGTTGTTGACTGCGTGATGGGGCACTCCGCACATGGGGATAGGATCGCCCCTACGGTCGCGGTTGCGGGAGGTGAGGGTGATCTCCAGCTCGCGGCTGGCTAAGATGGCATCTTCGAAGAACATCTCATAGAAATCGCCCAGACGGAAAAACAGCAGCATGCCGGGATGCTTCCGCTTGATGTCATGATACTGGCGCATCATGGGACTCAGATTTTCCATCTCTTCTGGTGCCTCTCTCGCCTTTTGTCCTACTCTAGCAAGGGGGTATGAATTTTTGGCCTACCATCACTTCGTGGCCTCGTGTTTTCATGCTATCGTCGCGAAATGACGAAGGCTCCCATTCACATTTTGGCTGTTGATACGGCTACCAACAGTGGAGGAGCGGCCCTGAGCCGAAACGGGGAAGTGATCGCTTCACTGATGGTGAAGACTCCCCTTCAGTACGCAGAAAAAATACTTTACATGGTCGACTTTTTGCTGGATCAACACAAGCTCCAACTCGAGGAGATGGACTGCTTTGCGGTGGCCAACGGCCCAGGTTCCTTTACCGGCCTGCGCATCGGGATAGCTACCGTGAAGGGATTTTGCCAGGGCCTCAACAAACCCGGTGTCGGTATTTCAACACTCGAGGCACTCGCCTATCGTTTTCGCTGGACCCATTCTCGGGTGGCACCCATGATCGATGCCCGTCGCGATCAGATCTACGGAGCAATGTATAGGTTCAACGGATCCCAGATGGAGTTGGAACACAAGGAACAGGTGAGTTCTCCTGCACTATGGCTGCAGGAGATATCCGGGCGGGCGTGTGTGTTTGTGGGTGATGGCGCGCAGCTCTATAAGGAGACCATCGTGGCTGCCCATCCTGAAGCGTGGGTGTTGGAGACCGATAACCGGGTGCTGGAAACGCTGTGCCAGATTGCTTATCAGCGTTTTCAGGAGAGTCAAACCCAGTCCGCGCAGGAGCTCAAGGCCCATTACCTTAGACCCTCGGATGCGAAAGTAAGTTCCAAGTTCCAAGTTCCAGGTTCCAGTTGAGAGATTAGGATATCCTGAAAATTAAGAGACCGAGCTGGAGAAGTCAGAATCCAGAATTAAGATAGGTGTTCTGGAACTTGGAACTTGGAACTTGGAACGCGCGCGACACGCGCTCATCTGGAACTCTATGTCTGATCCTCAGCGCGCCAGAATGATCATCGCCACCCTCTTCGGAGTGTTGTTTCTGGCCACGGTTGACAATCAGCTTTTGATTCCGCTGCTTCCCACCCTGGGCCGCGAATTTGGTGTTTCCGTCCAGAACCTGGGCTGGCTCCTCAGTAGCTATGCCCTGGTAGCGGCTCTGTCCAGTCTGTTCCTGGGTCCGCTGTCAGACCGATTTGGGAGAGTCATCTTCCTTCGTTTAGGACTCGTGTTCTTTTGTTTCATAGCGCTTTCCACATATTTTTCTCAAGGATATTCTCAATTGTTTTGGTTCAGGGCAATGACCGGCCTAGCGGCCGGTGTGCTCTCTACATGCACGGCCAGTTTTGTAGGAGACTTTTTCCCCTATGAGCGGCGCGGGCGCATTATGGGAGTGATTCTGAGCTCTTACTTTGCGGCTTTGATTCTGGGGGTACCCCTGGCAGCGTGGGCGGCTCAGATATGGAACTGGAAAGGCATTTTTTTAGCTTCGTCACTCCTGGCCGTGCTTCTGTTCATTTGTACGCTTCTGTTCTTTCCAGAGGATAGATACTCTTCGGACCGATCGACCGGCGTACGATGGAGTGTTTATACTCGCCTCATCCTGCAGCGTGAGACGGCAGCGGCTGTAGCTGTTTCCTTCGGGGTTTCGGGGGCCACCCTTGCTGTTTTGACCTTTATTTCCGAATATCTGGATCAGAGCTTTGGAGTCTCACCCCTTCAGATTTCCTGGCTCTTTATGACGGCCGGGGTAGCGGCGGCAGTTGGGAGTCCGATCTCTGGATGGATCAGTGACCGATTCACCAAAAGAAGGGTCTTTTTAGTAGCCAATACCGCACTGGTTGTTCCTTTGCTGGCGCTCGACCGGGTGGGATGGGGGGTACCCCTGATTGGACTGTTTTTTGTCATCTCTCTTTGCATCTCATTCCGCCAGACTGCCCTTCACACCCTCCAAACCGAGCTTGTTCAAGGAGGCGAACGGGGGACCTTTCTGGCCCTGAGGAACGCCGGTTCCCAGTTCGGAATTTCCATTTCCGTTTTGGTGGCCGGAAATCTATACTCACAGGTAGGGTACCGGGGAGTCACCGTATGGGCGGCCCTACTCACGCTGTTCAGCAGTACGATCCTCTATTTTCTCATCGAGGAACCGATGGAGAAACAGTGAAAAAGGTCATCATTCCAGCTTTGATCCTGGGCATTCTGGTCCTTCCGCTTTGGGGAGAGATCCCCTCGCCCGAAGAGTCGTTGGGGTTTCAGGTGGGAGCTGATCGGAAGCTGGCCGACTGGCAGCAGATCGTGAGTTATTTCAGGGAACTGGAAGAGAACAGTGACCGGGTTGTGGTCCAGGAATTGGGGAGAACCACTCTAGACAATCCCTTAATTCTGGTGGTGATTTCACATCCCGATACCTTGGCTAACCTGGCAGATTTTCAGAAAATTCAGGAGATACTGGCTGATCCCCGCAAAATTGCGGGAGATTTTCAGGGATTTATTGAACAGGGCAAAACCATCGTGCTGACGACCTGTGCCATTCATTCCACCGAGGTGGCGTCGGCTCAAATGTCCATGGAATTTGCCTATGATCTGGCACGGGGGGAAGATCCTGAGACGGAAGAAATCCTCCAAAACGTCATCTTTCTCCTGGTGCCGTCGTTGAATCCTGATGGCCTGAACAAGGTCAATCGTTGGTACCGACAGACTTTGGGCACACCCGCTGAGGGGTCCTCTCCACCTCAACTTTACCATCCCTATGCGGGACACGATATCAACCGAGATTGGTACATGTTGACCCAGAAGGAAACACGATTGGCCGTTGAAAAAATCCACAATGTTTGGCATCCCCAGATTGTGGTCGACGTGCACGAGATGAGTGCCTATGGGGCCCGCATGTTCGTACCTCCTTTCATGGATCCTATCGATCCCAATGTGGATCCCATCTTGCAGGCCCAAATTGTCTCCCTCGGGGGAAGCCTGTTTTCAGCCTTAATCGCAGCCGGGAAGAAGGGGATTGTGACCCAGGCCATCTACGACGCCTACACGCCGGCTCGTGCCTATCAGCATTATCACGGAGGAGTCCGGATCCTCCTGGAGACGGCCAGGGCCCACCTGGCCACACCGATATACGTCAACAGAGGAGAGCTTCGGTCGGGAGACAACTATAACGTGCACCGGCCCAGTTGGAACTTTCCCGTTCCCTGGGAAGGAGGCGTGTGGCGGCTTCGCGACATCGTCGAATATCAGAAGATCGGTCTGAGAGCGGCCCTCCTTCATGGAGCCCGCCATCGGAAATCGTGGCTTGAGAATTTTTATCAGGTAGGGGTTGCAAATATCCAAAGAAGTCAGCCCTATGCCTTTGTCCTTCCTCCCGAGCAGCGCGACTCTCAGAGTCTGTATGATCTTCTGGAGGTCCTGGACTTTGGCAGGGTGGAAATCCAGCGTGCCCAAGAACCCTTCCAGGTTCAGTCATCCACAGTCGTATCTGCTCCTCTGGGGCTCCCTAACCGACAGGAATTTCCCGCAGGCAGCTACGTGATTTTAATGCAGCAGCCCTATGGGGCCTTTGCCAAAACCCTCTTGGAGATTCAGCATTATCCTGGATCTCGAGAGTATCCGGGCGGACCCTTCAGGCGCCCGTTCGATGTCACTGCTCAGACGCTGGGCATTCAACTGGGAGTTGAAACCTATCAGGTGATGAAGCCTTTTGAGGCATTTCTGAGCAAAGTCGATGAGGTGAAAGTTCCTTCAGGTCAAATCGAAGGGGAGGGAAGATTCGGATTATTCTCCCATACCGACAATGCCTTTGCCCGCCTGGTGAACCGACTGTTCAAACAGAATCGAGCGGTGTTCTGGGCACCCAACGAATTTCGCGCCGAGGGAGAGAGTTTCCCGGTGGGAACACTCATGGTCCACTTCGACGAGGGTGAGATTGCTTCACAGCAGCTACTGGAGGACATTCCCTTGAAGATTCAGCTCGTGAAGGATCGGCCGGAGTTGGCATGGCAACAGATCCGGATGCCCAAAATCGGCCTTTACAAGAGTTTCCGAAGTGCTATTGACGAAGGGTGGACACGCTGGATCCTGGAGGGCTACCAATTTCCCTATCAGAGCCTTCATGACCAGGATATCCGAGAAGCGAATCTGTCCGATTATGATGTGCTCCTTTTTCCCCATCAGGAGGCCAAAAGGATCGAACAGGGGCTGGGAGACTCCTATCCCGAGCAATATCGTGGTGGACTGGGAAAGGAAGGAGTCGCTCGCGTACGGCAGTTTGCCTCCCAGGGTGGAACCGTCGTGTTTCTTGGAGAGGCCACTCTATTGCCGCTTCTGCGCTGGGAGTTGGGTGGAGTCGATATTACCGGTAGACTGACCTCTCTGGAATTTTCCGTTCCCGGTTCTCTCCTGCGGGTAAACGTGAATAACCGTCATCCTATCGGTTACGGAATGATGGAGGAAGCGGCAGTGATGTTCCATAACACTCCTGCCTTTGACCTCTCCCGGGGTTTGTCGGTGGTTCACTACAGTAGCGAAGACCCGCTTTTAAGTGGCTGGCTCCATGGTGAGGAGCATCTGGTCGGCAAAACTGCCCTTGCTGAAATTCCCATGGATCAGGGGAAAGTGATTTTGATTGGTTTTCGAACTCAGTTTAGAGCTCAAACTCGAGGAACTTATAAGTTCCTCTTCAATAGCCTTTACTACGCTACCACGAGGTGAAGTTCTAAATTCCAAATCTCAAACCGAACTTCGAACCTGCAGCCTGGAACGCGAGCGAAGCGAGCTATTTCGAGATCTTAAATTTGTTTGGAATTTAGGATTTGGAATTTGTTTGAGATTTGGGATTTGAGATTTGGAGGTTCATCCTGTCTGTGCTCTGTGATTAACTGCTAGGAGGTCAGCTTCTTCTCATGTCCAACCGTGATTTTTGGAAAATAGTATTATTCAGCAGCTTCATCTCGGCGGGAGTGGTGTTTTTCTTTTTGCGCTGGTCCTCCCCACCTTCCACTCAGGCTGAATTCGCGCAGTCCTCCGGCTCTACTTTCGACACTCCATTGACGGAAGACGAATCGATCAACATCAGAATCTATGAGTCGCGGAGTCGCGGAGTGGTCAATATTACCTCTACAACGCTCGAATACACCTGGTTTCTTGAAGTGGTGCCCCGTCAAGGGGTGGGGAGCGGGGTTGTCATCGATAAAGAAGGGCATATCGTGACCAACTACCATGTAATTCGAGATGCCGAACGGCTAGAGGTCACCTTATACGACAAGGAGACATACGAAGCGAAACGAGTGGGCATTGACCCCATCAACGACATTGCGGTCTTGAAGATTGATTGCCCCGAGGAGAAGCTGTTTCCCGCCCAGTTGGGTAGAAGTGATGATCTGAAGGTAGGTCAAAAAGTCCTGGCCATTGGGAACCCCTTCGGTTTGGACCAGACCCTCACCACGGGAATCATTTCTTCACTGCAGAGAACCCTGAGGACCGACTTTGGGCTCATCGACGATGTCATTCAGACCGACGCGGCCATTAATCCGGGGAACAGTGGGGGACCCTTGTTGAACAGGCGAGGTGAAGTCATTGGCATCAACACCGCCATCTTCTCCAGGACAGGAGAAAGTGTCGGTATCGGTTTCGCCGTCCCTGTCAACACTGTGAGCAGAATCCTTCCCGACCTTCTCGAGCATGGCCGGGTCCTGCGGGCCTGGTTCGGCGTCCAAGGGCAACCTCTGAGCCCTCGATTGGCACAAGCACTGCGGCTTCCCGTTGAGGAAGGATTGCTGGTGGTCCAGGTTGAGTCCCGCAGTTCAGCGGATCAGGCCGGTATTCGAGGGGGGCAAAGACGAGTGTTTTTCGGCAATCTCCCGCTCTTGATCGGAGGAGATGTGATTGTTGCTCTGGGAGGTCAGTCGGTTACCTCAATGGTAGATCTGGCAAGTATTCTGGAGGACAAGCGCCCGGGAGATAGGATCTCCGTGGTCTATTACAGAGGTCAGGAGAAAATTGAAAAGGAAATGCAGTTGGAGGGAACGCAGGGTCAGGGGAGGTTCAGATTTTGAAGATCCTGACCCTCTAGATTCAACGATCCAATCCATGGTCAGGGTTTTCAAAAGAATGTTTCGTATTTTTTCAGGGGACGACGTTATAGTAAGCAGAGACATAATTGGAGGTAGTTATTATGGTGAATCGAGTCATTTTAGTCGGGCACTTAGGGGGGGATCCAGAGATGAGATACACCTCCTCGGGAACTCCTGTAACCAACTTTTCCCTGGCCACCAATGAACGGTGGAACAACCAAGATGGGGAACGACAGGAGCGAACGGAGTGGCACAAGATCGTGACCTGGAGCAAGTTGGCTGAAATTTCGAATCAGTATCTCACCAAGGGTCAACTGGTCTTTATCGAGGGACGGATCCAGACTCGTGAGTGGGACGATAAGGATGGCAACAAGCGTCGCACTACGGAGATTGTCGCTTCAGACATGCGCATGATGAGTCCTCGGTCCTCCGATGGTCCTCGGCAGCAGGAGCAGAAGCAGGAGCCTGTGGGGGTAGCGGCGGAAGGCGGGAATGGGGGAGAAGATAAGATGGATGCCGGAGTGACCGAGGACGACATCCCCTTTTAGTTCGTGACTTCGTCACGACGTGTAGCCGTCACGAAGTGCCTAGGGCGTTTCGATCCCCAGTGATGCCAGTTCCTGACGGGCCAGGACGGCTTCCTGGGAGTCCGGGAAAATAGTCACCAATTTGGTCAGAGTTTCAACTGCTTCGACGTCGAGTTGAAGTTGTTGTAAGGCAAAGGCCTTTTTGTAGTAGGCAGTCGGAGTTTTGTCGGCATCAGGATAGAGGTTAATGACCTGATCAAAGGCCCGCGTGGCCTGCTCGTAGTAGCCCTTCTCGTTGTAACAAACTCCCAGGTAGTAAGAGGCGTTGTCTGAATATTCGCTGTCCGAATAATTGGTGAGAAAGTCCTGAAATCCGGCGATCGCCAGATCGTAGTTTCCCATCAGATAATCGTTGTAGACCGAACTGTAAACCTGGTCAGGCTGGATAGTGGTTCCGGCCGAAGGGACATTGCGTAGTGACTGGACTTGAAGTTGATTCTCTTGCAGTTTTTGTTGAAGTGCGGCGATACGTGTGTTGGTATCGTCCCATTTAATGCTCAAATTCTGGACCTCCTGTCGCACCTGATCCAAAGAAGTCTCCTGAGCAATCCTTTGAGCTTGCAGGATTTCCCCCACCGAGCCCATTTGGACGTTGTTGGTGGCCATCTGATCATTCAACTGCTCCAGCAACGACCTCAAAATAGCCGTGGTGTCATCCACGCTTTTTTGAAGCACTCGGATCTGATTCTGCACCTGCAGGACGTCGTTTTGAAGACGAATAATCTCCTCTTCTGTTCCTGCCAGTCCCCAGGATAGGGACCCCGTTAAAACCAGCAGAAGACTCATGATCAGTTGGATTCGCTTCATAACGGCCTCCTATCGCCCGGAATAATCCCAGCGGACCAAATTCTATCCCCCAGCCGAGGGGGAATCAACTCGCGTTCCAAGTTTCGAGCTCCTAAGGTCTGTGGTCTGTGGTCTGTGGTCTGTGATTTTACCTTATTACTATAAAATGAGCGCGGCGGTTCATCCGGTAGGCGGCTTCGTCATAACCGGGTGCAAAAGG
>Ga0066376_10003341_pt1 | contig 14410 bp, 11 predicted proteins | sample Knorr_S15_td_Bot_FD_77009 | JGI IMG/M metagenome (GOLD analysis project Ga0066376, IMG submission 77009) | Marine microbial communities from Southern Atlantic Ocean transect - Knorr_S15_td_Bottom_ad_5009_LV_A | ecosystem: Environmental > Aquatic > Marine > Oceanic | place: Southern Atlantic... | reverse complement strand
TCTCTCGGCAATATGGGAGAAGGGTTTATTAATTGAGAATACATCGTAGTGGGGCAGTTTCATCCCACGTAGCCCTAGCTACTACCCCCGCCTAAGCCCTCGGCGCCTCGGCTTTCCCTTCTGAGCTATACTTCCCCCCAGAGGCAGGCTCATGCGGTTGGTGGCCAGAACCTAACGGCTAGGAGTCCCATGGGGGATTAGGTGGAACTGGGGGGTATGGAGATTAATCTCAAGCTCACAATATCATTCCTTCTACCCGCAGCATTCATGTCGCTGCTGGTAGCTTGTGGCGATACCCAGCCCCTGTCAGATGTTGGTAAACGACATCTTCAAAAAACTAATTTGATTGTTTGTCAGACTAATGAAAACTCATAAACCCATATACACTGATCTTACAGTAGCATCTCTGTATCATTTTGCTACCATGAGGGGTCTCGAGTTCAAGAGATCCTCTCTGCAGTCAATATGCGAAGAGCAGAACATATTAGGAATGATACTTCTTGCCACTGAAGGTGTAAACGGAACTATAACAGGTGAATATGATTGTATTCAGATCGTCATAGACGCAATAAGGGGATGGGAGGAGATTAGTGATTTGGAAGTAAAGTACTCAACCTCTACGCATGAAAATTTCAATAGAATGAAAGTGAGGATTAAAGACGAGATTGTTACTATGGGAGTTGGTTCCATAGATGTGTCTGAACAATCTGGACAGTATGTAGAACCTAAGGATTGGGATGAGTTCATAAGGCGTAAGGATGTAATGGTCATAGATGTTCGTAATAATTATGAGACATCCATAGGGAAATTTGCTAATTCTGTGGATCCTGATACGGATAGTTTCCAGCAATTCCCTGCTTGGGCAGATGAGTTTTATAGTAGGAATGCTGATAGTAGCAATACTAAGATAGCAATGTATTGTACTGGTGGTATACGTTGCGAAAAAGCTACTGCATATATGAAAAAATTAGGGTTTGAAGAGGTATATCATCTCAAGGGAGGGATACTAAAGTACCTCGAGGAAGTGATCAGTCAAGACATTCTTTGGGAAGGTGAATGTTTTGTTTTTGATGATAGGGTGTCACTAAAGCATGGTTTGTCCGAGGGGAGCTACAGTTTATGTTACTCATGCCAAGAGCCTGTATCTCAGGAAGACAAAACGTCCCCGATGTATGAAGAGGGTGTTAGTTGCCCATCATGCCATGATAATACTTCTGAAGATAGACTCATGAGGTCTCGGGAAAGGCAGAAGCAGATCTTGTTGTCTAAGGAACGGGGAGAGAAGCATATCGGACGAAGATTTGATTGACTTCAACTCTACTTAGAGGTGATAGGCATATGGGCAAGAGTAGATTGATAGGATAAATGACTAGTAACCGGCCCAAACCTACCTCACAACAGCCTTATAAGCCTTAATAGCATCCTCGCTATTCACCTGTTCCGCATAGGCCCACCGCAACCACCAAGCCCTCTTCACTTGCCCCCCAGGCTATACTGCCCTCAGAGGCAGTGGAGAAACCGCAGTACCGTAAAATTAGTAGAAATCGCTATATTCATCGGCGGGCGTTTCGCAGCTTCTGGCTCGAAAATGTCGCCACCAAATTACAAGAAGGCGATATGCCAGGAAAATCTCCCTGCGGCATATCGCCTCTTGTAATGAAAATGTTTTTCGCCGATCTTTAGTTAGATTCCTTCTATTGATTCTTTGAACTGCTTGATAGCATCTATGTGGTCTTGAGGAGACTTTAGGCCCGCACCCATTGTGTTGACGGATAGATGGGTAGTACCAAGTTCTTTCCAGGCACTTGCTTCATTTGCCCACGCATCAGGGTCGCCCTGACTCATGGAGATTCTGGCTTCGATTCCAATCTCGGAGGGGTCACGACCTGCCTCTCGCGCATAGGCGTGGAGCCTTTCGATGTTCTGGCGGCCTTCTTCATCAGGGCCGAAGCGCTGTGGGAACCAGCCGTCCCCTATCCTGGCAAGACGCTTCATTACCCGCTCGGAAGTGCCACCGAACCAAATTGGGATTGGCCTCTGCACAGGCAGAGGGTTGATGCCAGCGTCGGTAATCTTGTGCCATTTGCCATCGTAGGTCACGAGTTCGTTGGTCCAGAGTTTTCGCATTACGTCTATCTGTTCCTCCGATCTGCGGCCCCTGTTATGAAAGTTCTCGCCCAGGGCTTCGTATTCGACCTGGTTCCAGCCAATGCCTATACCCAGCCTTAGTCTACCGTTGCTCAGAACGTCCAGGGCAGCGGCCTGCTTTGCGACCAGTACGGTCTGCCTCTGGGGTAGGATTATTATTCCTGAAACGAACTCGAGGGTCTGAGTCAGGCCAGCAAGGTAGGCAAAGAGAACGAAGGGTTCATGGAAGGAGTCAGTGTGGCGGTACGCGCCACTCCAATCGGGACGGCTTCCGGCATTTGCTCCCAGAACGTGGTCGAAGGCCAGCAGGTGCTGGTAGCCAAGGCCTTCGGCTGACTGGGCATAATCGCGAAGGGCGCCGGGGTCAGACCCAATCTCTGTTTGTGGGAATACTACTCCAATTTGCATTGTTTCCTCCTGCGTTACAATCGTCTTGCTAAAAACAGTTTCGTGGATATAAGAAAAGTTAGTTCAAAGGCATTCAGCGGTCATTCTCCATATATCCCAGACAATTCATCAGCTTGGGTGAGAAGGCCAGGGCTGAAAACAGGGAACCAGTCTTAGCTTGAATAGCCCAGCCAAATGGATAAAATGGCCACCAGTGAACGGACAGGAACATTGATCCTTCCATTGAAGAATATAAGCGCCCGAAGTAGTCGACCTTGGTGCCCTGAGCATAAGGGGCTATCAACTGAATTACGCCTCAACAATATATCCTTTCGGGCTTCATTTTGCGTTCAGTGGGGATAGTAGCCCTCCTGCGAGGTATTATTATCCAGGTGACAGGACCACTATTGCCCACCCATCGGGTCGGAAAGGGAGAGGGGACGTCGAACTGAGGCGAATAACTGTCTAGAATAAGTGAAGGCCTAATCAAAGCGTTAGAAGAATGTTAGAATTGAGACCAATGGTCACAAAGTCAAAACGAACACAGGTAGTGCAGCAATGACCCTATTATGCGGTGTAAGGTTGGCAGGAGCGGCAGGGTTCGAACCCGCGACCCTCGGTTTTGGAGACCGATGCTCTACCAGCTGAGCTACGCTCCTACTTTACACATATGGAATTTTAGTGTCTGGCCAGACGCCGGTCAACTAATGACGGCCAATAACTAACTCCGATCGAACACACTATCCCAACCAGGATATGCTCTGTCCAAGACGGCCTGTAAGCCGAGTTCTGTATCCCGAAAAGTCGGGACGGCGACCATCTATCTAGGCCCGCCGTTGCCGACGGGCTCGAGCGGCCAACCCGGGGATGGTCCGGGACCCATATTCCCCCTATTAGGCCTTGCACCGGATGGGGTTTGCCCTGCCTCTGATGTCACCACCAGAGCGGTGAGCTCTTAACTCGCCATTTCACCCTTACCTACCTGAGCAGGCGGTATGTTTCTGTGGCACTTTCCGTCGGGTCACCCCGCCCCGCTGTTAGCGGGCATCCTTCCCGATGGAGCTCGGACTTTCCTCTACCCCGACAAGTCGGAATAGCGGCCGCCCAGCTATCTTGAACCAAAACATTTTAACACGTTGGGGAGAGCAGTCGGGAGGATTTAGGCGAAATCTTAGACTAGAACGTCCACAGAGTCGTCCTGAACGATAACTTTGGCGACGTGCTCTAGCAAGAAGCCCTGCTGTTCGCCAAACTCCATGGTGTCCCATTGAGAAAAGGAGGCTTCGACATCCTTGGGGTTCTTGGCCTTCTCAGCACCGCTGCGGATCTTATCCAGCTCTTTTAGGTATTCGCCAAGCACCAACAGGTCCATCTCGCCCTTAGCCGTTCGCTTCATAGCCTGCAAGAAGCGCCGCTCGCCATTCTTGATTCGGGAAGTCCACACTGCCTGAATCTCGCTGGCCCTATCTGAGGCTTCGCCGTTACCATTGGTGCCCGCAGCCTTCAAAGCATACTTGAGCTGCGACATGACGGTACCCTCGAGGAGGGGAGCCCTCCACGTATGGTATTTGCATACGCTCATGTTGTTACGAGACTGACACTGGTAATACCTGTAAACGCCGTTGGACCTGCGGCCGTCCTTTCGTTTCCAGGACTGCCTTCTGGTCACGCCCATCATCTTGTTTTCGCAGTATCCGCAGAAGACCATGCCGGACAAGAGGAAGGGTTCGGCATTGATGACTCGCCCCACAGGCTTTCGAGACCTGGTCTCGTCCTGGGCTGATCGAAACAACTGTGGAGGGATTATGGCTTCGTGGCTCTTGGGTAGGCGGAGGCCGAATCGGGTGTAGGTGCCCATATAGGTCGAATTCTTGAGAATGTCCCGTATGGTGACCATATTCCAGTTGCCGCCGCGCCTGGTCTTGATGCTCCGCTCATTCATGTGCTGCGCGATCAATCTCAGCCCCATGCCGTCTTTGGTGTAGAGCCGATATATCAGTTCCACAACCGGCCTCTCTTCGGAAACGATCTCCATGCTGCCGTCGGAGCCGTTGCGGTAGCCGAAAGGGGGCTTTCCTAACCCTTTGCCCATCATAGCTCGCTCTAGCATGGACTCTTTGATGCGTTCGCTGCGAGTGCGGGAAACGCCCCTAACCCCAAGCGTGTCCAAGGCGTTCTGGAAGGGGTCTGGCAAATCGTCGTTGTCGCACTTGACCTGAGACCCGGTGCCTTCCAATTCGACCATGGTCCGGGCCACGGCCTCTAGGTCTTCACCGAGGTGGCTTGCGTCAGGAACAACAATAAGAAAGTTGGATTCCGATTCTCGAAGGTAATCCAAAAGCTTGTTGTATCCGGGGAGTTGAGGAATGCCTTTGGATATTTCTTGTTGGGGTGCAGCCTCTCCGGACAAATCATCACCGAAGGTAATGATTGCCTGGTTCAGGTATCTCTCACAGTAATCGACGAACCGTTCACCGAATTCGTCCAGTGTAGAGGTATTATCTCTTACACGAAAATATCCGATTGCACGCATTTAACACTCATTCGATATAAAGTATCCGTCTACAGCTGTTGCAGTAGACAATCTCTTCGGAGGTTTTTGCCTTTCGAAGATCACCTACCGGCAAAGCTATCCGGCAAGCCTGGCATATTCCTTTACCAGCATCTAACCTGGCCACCGCCTTGCCACCCCGGGTCTTCCGCAGCGACTCGTATGTTGCCAGGTTCTGAGGAGAAATATTCGGAATTTGCTGCTTCCTGACCTCTGACAGGTCGGCCAATTCTTTTTCCAGGTCCTCCTGCTTTTGTCGTAAGACTGGAAGCTGAGTCTCCCTCTCCGTCTCAAGACCGTCCAGGGTTTTAAGAACGCTATCTCTGCCTGCCTGTAACTCCTCCACCGCCACCATTAGCTCAAGAAGCTTGTCTTCATCCTCGCCAAGATGTGTTTGCAGGTACTGACGCTCTTCTTCGAGCGCCTCCAACTCTCGCGAATTGGTCACGCCACCGCTGTAGAGCTTGTCCTCGACGGCCTTCAGCTTATCCTGGTCCAGCTGCACCACCAGTTGTGCGGAGTTGCTAGCCTTGCCCTGTGCCTCAGCCTGGGCTTCCAGGGAGCCGGCCCGCTTTCTGGCTGCCACGATCGGTCCGTCGTCGGCAATCTTTGCCCTGACTTCTATCAGCGCCGCGTCCTTTTCTGCGGAGACTGTGTCGGTTTCTTGTAGTTCAAATAGCTGCCTGACAGAGACCATGGCTGCCTCCCTATTTGCAGCGAGGGCAACGAATGTGCCACTCACCCTTCATCATAGAACGTTGTGTAGGTTGCCCGTATAGCGAAGTAAAGTTCCCGTTTCGCGCAATACCCGCTCCGACCGGTCATGGAGAAAATAATACCCGGCGATTTGGATATACAAGGATAATACCAATATACGGGTATGGCCGCATCCGCCCCTCTGATGCGCCAATATTTGGCTAGTGACTGACCCGATATTGGTGTACCATTCGTCAAGCCAGTAGCAGAGCATATTATTTCGCTTATCAAAGGAAAAGGCCGCATATGACTCCCCCACAGAACCTGGATAGAGTACCCAAGACTAAGATCGTGTGTACCTTGGGCCCAGCTACTGAAACCGAGGAGCAGATCGAGGAGCTCATCCTGGCCGGGATGAACATTGCAAGACTGAACTTCTCCCATGGAGACCTTGAAGCACATACTACTGCGTTCAAACGGGTCAGAAAGACTTCAGAAAAGTTGAATATACCAGTAGGAATAATGGTGGATGTGCCGGGTCCCAAATACCGCACCCGATCTACTATTCCAGGGGTGCTGGATGTCAAAGATGGGGACGACATCATCCTGACCAGCAGGGACCTGATTGGAGATAGCAAGACAATATCCGTCACTCCCTCCGGAATCCACAGAGACGCAACCGTCGGGCGCCCCATACTCCTGGACGATGGCCTGTTGGAGTTTGTAGTTACCGAGATTGACGGCGAAGACGTTAAGTGCCGAATTATTGTTGGCGGCAGAATCACAGAGCGACGAGGTGTGACTACTCCTGGCAAGTCCCCGTCTCAGCCCTTTCCAGACGAAAAAGCTGAGGAGGCCCTGAAATTCGCTGGTGATATGAATGCCGACTTCGTAGCTCTATCAACTGTTACAACGGCAGACGATGTGGTTCGGGCACGGGAACTTCTGAGTGAGTATCACTCTGATGGATACATCATCTCGAAGATTGAACGGGCTGAAGCGCTGGATAACCTGGATAGCATTATCGAGGTCAGCGATTCCATCATGGTGGCCCGAGGAGACATGGGTGTAGAGGTCCCTCTATCCCGAGTGCCGATAATACAGAAGGACCTGATTAGAAGATGTAACCTGGCTGGCAAACCTGTCATTACCGCCACACAGATGCTGGAATCCATGATCAGGTCTGCCATTCCAACCAGGGCTGAGGTCACCGACGTCGCCAACGCCATTTTCGACGGCACCGACGCCATCATGCTCTCCGGAGAGACGTCCGTGGGCCAGCACCCTATTGCGGCGGTGAAGGTCATGGCGCAGACGGCACTGGAGGCGGAGAAGGCACTGCCTTACGAGTCCCTGTTGCTTGAGAAGAGGCGTCAGACCGACGGCGCATCCGTTGCAGACGCCATCAGCTACGATGCTGTCCGCACTGCCTTCCAGATCGAGGCCGACCTCATCGTCACCTTCACGGAAGCTGGCGGAAGTGCTGGACGCGTATCAAAGTATCGCCCGAAAGCCAAGATTCTTGCCTTGACCGCCAATGAGGAAATACAGAGGCGTTTGACCTTACGATGGGCAGTTGTCTCCATCCCCGTGAGCGATGTCGAAAACGTCGAGGACTTCTTCGCTGCGGGCTCCTGGTACAGCAAGCAGGTCGCTGGCCTTTCTGTAGGCGACACCGTGGTATTGGTCGCTGGAGTTCCCATCGGAATATCAGGAAGCACCAACCTGCTCCGGGTTATGACCATAGTCTAGGAACTGCCACTGGTCTTATCGCCTTTCCTCTGTTGTTGTATCCGGCTACTCTGTGGCCCACTATGAGGAGCTATAAGGGCGAACGTCGGATACCCTGGCGTACTGCAACGGCCATTCAGACGTGTCGTCATCCAGTTCGTCTCTGGCGATTAACGGCCAGTAAGGATTGCGAAGCAGCTCTCGCGCCATCAATATCACGTCCGCCTCTCCGTCCACCAGTATCTTCTCAGCCTGGCCAGGCGACGTTATCAGTCCAACCGCCCCTGTAAGAATGCCTGCCTCTTTCTTGATACGAGACGCGAACTGCACCTGATACCCGGGGAAGGGCTTCAGAGTCTGGTCAGGGGAGTTGCCGCCAGAGGAGCAGTCTATGAGGTCCACTCCCTCGTCCCGCATCCACCTTGCTAGCTCGACACACTCGTCAATGTCCCAACCGCCTTCCATGTATTCCGTCGCGGAGACACGAACGAAAAGAGGCATGTTTTCCGGAATCTGCTTGCGAATGGCCTTCACCGTCTGCATGGCAAAGCGGGCCCGGTTTTCAAGCGATCCGCCGTACTGGTCCTGACGCTTGTTCGACAGCGGAGATAGAAACTCGCAACCCAGATACCCGTGGGCCATGTGAAGCTCGATCACCTTCATACCCACATCTACTGAGCGCTGGGCGGCGCTTGCAAAGTCTGCTACCACGCCGTCGATATCTTCGACACTTAGTTGCTTGGGCGTTCCCCATGCGTCCTCATAAGGAAGCGGGCTTGGGCCGACTATCTCCCAGCCACCTTGATCCGGGGCAAGGTAATCGCCTCCCACCCAGGGCTGCTTGTGGGATGCCTTGCGTCCAGCATGGGCAAGCTGTATCGCCGGGGTGCTGCCCCGACTGACTATGGTGTCAACAACCTCTTTGAGCTGCTCCATTTGGCCGTCAGACCAGAGGCCGAGATCCCAGGGCGTGATGCGGCCTTCCGGTTGCACCGACGTGGCCTCCACCATTACCAGTCCAGCGCCACCAACGGCCCGGGTACCATAGTGCACCAGGTGCCACTGACAGCACTTGCCGTCCATACCCTCGGCCGAGTACTGGCACATGGGGGAAACCATTAGCCTGTTGGGAATCGTCTCGCCCCTGATTTCGATCGGTGTAAAGAGCTTGCTCATCTTCTTCCGCTGTTTTACTTGTTTCACTGCTTAGAATTAGTCTCGATCTGTTTTCGCCAATCTGGATGGGCAGGGCTGCGCCCGTTGACTCTCCCAAACCCGGCCAATACTAGCACACCCGCTGCAATTCATCACACTCAAAGTTCATGAATCGCACTGGGTAGGGTTCTATGCCAACCAAGCAGGTGTTAGAGACGCCCTATCGTTAATCAAAAATGTTGAGGCTGCCAATTACGTTGTCAGCAAATTCCAGGGCACAAGGTACCCAAGCCGTTAGACATCTTCGCGGCGGCAAGGTAAAATTGTCGGAATCCCTTGAGTTAAGCAGAGCGTGGAGGACACGAGTGCTACGGCTTTTCAACACCCTTACCAAGACTTCAGATGAGGTGCGTCCGATCAACCCCGGGGTTGTGAAGATGTATACCTGCGGACCAACGGTTTATCGCGATGCCCACATCGGAAACCTGCGTTCCTACCTTATGGCGGACTGGATTCGTCGGGCGCTGCTGGCCCAGGACCTGAAAGTGGTGCATATAAAGAACATCACTGACGTGGGCCACATGCGGCAAGAGGTACTGGAACTAGGCGAGGACAAGGTAATAGCCGCTGCTCTGGCCGAAGGCAAAACGGCAGAGGAGATAGCTCAGTACTACACCGAGCGATTTCTCAGCGACGAGAAAAAGGTCAACATTTTGCCTGCAGATGTTTTTCCCAAGGCCACCGATCACATCGTCGAGATGGTGGATATCGTTGCCGAGCTGGTCAAGAATGGCCTGGCATACGAGGTGCAGGGCAATGTCTACTTCGCTGTAAACAAGTTCGAAGGCTACGGAAATCTGTCCGGCAACATCATGGAGGCCGCGCTTCTTGAGGCCGTCCGCGTTGAGGTTGACCCCCTAAAGAGGGATACCCGAGACTTCACTCTCTGGAAGGCCGCTGAGCCTGGCCGGATTTTGAAGTGGGAAAGCCCCTGGGGAGATGGTTTCCCTGGCTGGCACATAGAGTGCTCCGCCATGTCCATCAAATACTTGGGCCGAAAATTCGACATTCATACTGGCGGTGTGGACAACATCTTCCCGCATCACGAAGGCGAAATCGCTCAAAGCGAGGGATTCACCGGGGAGCCCGTCGTCAACATATGGACTCATGGTCAGCACCTGCTGGCAGACGGCGTAAAGATGTCCAAGTCCATGGGCAACTCCTTCATTCTTTCGGACATCGAAGGGCAGGGGATAGACCCTCTGGCTTTTAGGTATCTCTGCTTGACCGCCAAGTACAACACCCGCCTCAATTTCACGTTCACATCGCTGAAGGCAGCCCAACGGGGACTTCTCAGGCTGCGCAACATGGCCTGGGAATGGTCAATGCTGCCCTCAATAAACGGTCAGTATGACAGCGACGTAAACGAGTGGTACGGCAAATTCCTGGATAGGGTGAACGACAACCTGGACCTGCCCGGGGCTCTGGCCCTGATGTGGGAAATGGTGCGCTCAGGCATGCCTGGACAGGCCAAGCTGGCGACTATGAAACGCTTCGACTCAATCCTAGGCATGGACCTTGATGGCGCTGAAAAGGCCTATCAGGTCCCGCAAGAGGTCAAGGTAAAAGTCACCGATAGGTCCAGTAAACGCACCGGGGATGATTACCAGAACGCCGACGCAATAAGGGCAAACCTTAGCGAGGACGGCTACATCGTCCAGGACACCATGGGTGAGACCAGGGTGAGGCCCAAGACAGCATGGGAGAAGCGCCAGGAGGCCTGGCACAGCTTCTCATCATCCGTCGAGGTGCCGTCTCTCATTGACGAGCCGGACAGCGTAGAGGTTACCATCGGCATGGTGGCCTGTAATTACCTGGGCGACGTGCAGCGGTGTTTAGACAGCGCACTCAACTGGGTGGGCGACAGGGCAGTGGAGGTCCTGGTTGTCGATAACGGTTCCGCGGATGGAACTGACAGGTGGCTTGAGGAAAAGGCACTTACCGAGCCAAGACTGAGAATTATTCATACCGACCACGTGCTGGGCGAGGGAGCCGTCAAGAGCATCCTCCTGAAGCAGGCTCGTGGCAAAACGGTAGTTATGCTGGATACCAGCGTTGAGGTTTCCGGTGATATCTTCGGCCCAATAGACGAAACGCTGAATGACAACACTGTCGGCGTTACGGGCCCCTTCGGCCTACGCACCGATGACCTGCACCACTTCCACGACGGCGAAGGCGAATCGGGCATTATGGACGCCATGCAGGCTTACTGCTTTGCGTTCAGAAGGGCCAAGCTAAAAGAGGTCGGCCTTCCCAGGGAGACATTCCGATTCTACCGCAATCTAGACCTAGACTATAGCTTTCAATTCAAGGACAAGGGCTATAAAATACTTGCGGACTCAAACCTGCCGGTGCAGCTGCACGAGCACAGAGTCTGGTCAGCGTTGGCTGAGGGCGAGCGGGACGAGCTTAGCAAGAAGAACTACCGCCGATTCCTCGACAAGTGGGCAGAACGGCCGGACCTGCTAGTGAGCAGCGCCAGCGGCGACGGTCACGGACATCATCATGACCACGATGACGACCATGGGCATGACGACGACCACGGGCACGACCATTCTCACGAGTAGCGGCTGACACTAACGTAAAATTTTAAGGCATTTACGGCCCCGGCATTCCGGGGTCGTTTTGCTCGCCAATTATCATCGGAGATAGGAATGACCTTAACTCTGCTTTGGCTCCAATTAGGCGGAGCCGCACTATTCATACTGTTCGCATCCAATTACCTGGCTAAATCAGCAGACGTTATCGCCATCAAGACGGGACTGGGACGGTCCTTCATCGGCGTCGTGCTCCTGGCAACGGCCACGTCCTTGCCAGAGCTTGGGTTGGGAGTGACATCCATTGTCGCCTTCGATGCGCCGGACCTGGCAGCAGGCGATGCCTTTGGTAGCAACATATTTAACCTCTTGATAATCGGGCTGCTGGACCTATACTGGCGCAACGGCCCCATACTCAACCGCGTTAGCATAACCTCGGCCGCAGTAGGCGCGCTGGGTGTGCTGATAATTTCCATAGCTGTCCTGGGCCTGTTCGTTCACGACGCGACAACAGCCTTGAGTAACCTGCCCATTAGCCCATTCACTGTCGTCATGTTCGTGGCATTCCTTGGGGCCATGTACATGATCTACATCATGGAAAAGCGCAGAGACTCCTCCTCAGACGAGGCAGACGCAGGGACACCAGACTACAGCGACTCCAGTCTAACCAAGACCTTTGCCCTGTTTGGTGGAGCCGCGATTATAGTTGTGGCTGCAGCAATGTGGTTGGCGCAAATAGGCGACAGCCTCACCGAACTAATGGGATGGGACGCCAGTTTCGTTGGTACACAATTCCTGGCATTCAGCACTTCGCTGCCGGAGCTAGCAGCTTCATTTGCCGCCATTCGCATCAACGCACCTGAACTGGCCATATCCGGTGTCCTTGGCAGCAACCTGTTCAACATGGGCTTCATTTTGTTCATTGACGACGTAGCACTTGTAGGCCAGCCCCTCTGGGAAGCGGTCTCGTCCGTCCACACCATGACAGCAATGTTCGCCGTCTTGATGACGGCAGTAGTAATGATAGGCCTCATCACTCGTGGACGAAACAGGCCGCGCAGTTTCGTCACGTTTGAGGCGGCAATTCTGATTGGGTTGTACATATTATCCAGCGTGCTCGTGTTCAGGCTGGCGTAAGCTCCCTGCCGTAGTGGGATTCCTTGACACCTCGCGCCCTGCCCAATACATTACGCCTCGGACGGACCAACCTCCAATATCATATCTCAGGAGATCGAATTGTTCTTCGAATTGCGAGAGTACCGTACCTGGCCGGGGAAACGGCAAGAGTGGGTAGACTACATGGAGCAGGTCGTCATTCCTTTTCAGGTCTTCAAAGGCATGGTGGTAGTCGGCAGCTTCGTGGGCCAAGACGAGGACGACCTCAACGTCTGGATAAGGCGATTTGAGGATGAGGACGAGTTACAACGCCTGCATGAGGCAGTGCATGGAAGCGACACGTGGCAGAACGAGATTAGCCCCAAGGTTCCCAGCATGATGGACCGTTCCAGGCAGGTAGTGCGAAGGATCGAGGCCACCTCAAGGTCTGTAATTCAATAGCTAATCGCGCTTGATCGATGGCTTTCACAAGCGAAAACTAAATCCAATTTACAGGAGAACGAATTGTTTTTTGAGCTGAGAGAGTACCGAACATTGCCAGGAAAACGGCAGGACTGGGTAGACTACATGGAGCAGGTCATCATTCCCTTTCAAGTGGGCAAGGGCATGGTGATCCTGGGCAGCTTTGTGGGCCAAGAAGAGGACGATCTGTACATATGGATCCGACGCTTCGAGGACGATGCTGAGAAAGAACGTCTCTATGAAGCCGTCTACGAGAGCGACCAGTGGAAGAACGAGATTGGGCCTAAGATCCCTGACATGATGGACCGCTCCAAGATCGTGGTACGACGAATCGAGGCCTCTTCTCGATCTGTGATCCAGTAGGCCCTGGCCAGTCAGTGATTCGCTGAACATGACCGCTACAAACGCGCAGCCAGACCTGCTTCTCGTCCATTTCGATGCGAGCCTGACTGCGCCAAGTAGGCCAGACGCCGGGCCTACTAAGGCCGTGCTGATCTCAGGCGGACGTGCCCGGGCCTTATCAGCGGGCCTTGACACTCAGGATACTCGGCGACAGACGTCCGCAGGAGCCAGGGTAATAGACTGCCAGGGCTTGCCATTGCTGCCTGGATTCGAGGACGCGCACTGCCACGTAATGGCCTACGCATCCAGCCTGATGGCGGTTGACTGCAGAGCGACTGCGGTGGCCTCCATTGCCGACATAAACAACGCGATTCTAGTCCGTGCCAGATCCACTCCAGACGGGCAGTGGGTCAGGGCAGCGGGCTACCATGAGTTCGATCTGGCCGAGAAGCGCCACCCCAACCGCCAAGACCTGGACAGGGTTTCCCCAAATCATCCTGTGCGCTTGCTGCATCAGTCTGGCCACGCCATGGTGCTGAACAGCCTAGGCCTGCTCGCCGCGGGGATCACCAGCGCCACAGACGAACCACCGGGCGGCACCATCGACCGCGATCCTCTGACCGGCGAGCCCACGGGACTTCTCCTGGAGATGTCCGATTATGTCAGAGATAGAATACCCCGTCTGACAGCCGACGAGCTTGGAAGAGCGACGAGGATTGCCAGCGACAAGTTCCTCTCCTATGGCATCACGTCGGTTTGCGACGCCTCCCCAGGCAACACGCCCCATCACTACCGCCGCATGGATAAGCTGCAACAGGACGGCGACTTCGTTCCTTACGTCAACATGATGGTCGGCGCGGCTCATATGGGGGAATTCGCCAACCAAGGACTTCTCTTGGGAACGGGCAACGACAAGTTGAGCATTGGCCACGTGAAGATCATGGTTACTCTAAGTAGCGGTAGCCTCTCGCCCACACAGGAAGAAATGGCTGACCTCATCAATAAGGCCCATTCGCTCCAGTTGCCCGTTGCCATTCATACGGTAGAAGTGAAGGCGCTGGAGGCCGCACTCAACGCCCTGGAAAGTGCGGGGCCCCCGCCAAGCGACCACGTAAGGGACAGGATCGAGCACTGCTCGGAATGCCCAGATAATCTTCTGCCAAGACTGGCTCGGCTAGGGGTGGCGGTGGTAACCAACCCAGGTTTCATCTATCACAACGGAGAC
>Ga0066376_10003340_pt1 | contig 14421 bp, 10 predicted proteins | sample Knorr_S15_td_Bot_FD_77009 | JGI IMG/M metagenome (GOLD analysis project Ga0066376, IMG submission 77009) | Marine microbial communities from Southern Atlantic Ocean transect - Knorr_S15_td_Bottom_ad_5009_LV_A | ecosystem: Environmental > Aquatic > Marine > Oceanic | place: Southern Atlantic... | reverse complement strand
TGCTGTAAGACTTTGCCAAACGGATTGCATATAAAAGAACGTCCCCAGAAAGTGAGATCGTCTTCCTTGCCACAACGATTTACGGAAGCCAGAAACAGTCCATTTGAAATCGCATGCGATTTTTGAATGGTTTCCCATGCCGCGATTTGTTGGGGAGACTCTTCGCGGTCGCATTCCTGATAACCGATGGCGGTAGGGTAGAATAAAAACTGTGCCCCGGATAAGGCGGTGAGACGCGCAGCTTCGGGAAACCATTGATCCCAACAAATGAGCACACCAATTTTTCCATAACGGGTAGAGAAACTTTTAAATCCGTTATCGCCTGGGGTGAAATAATATTTTTCATAAAAGCAGGGGTCGTCGGGGATATGCATTTTCCGATAAGTCCCAACGAGGCTGCCATCGGCATCAATGATTATGGCTGAATTGTGATAGATGCCTTCTGTTCTTTTTTCAAATAAGGGGACGATCAATACAATTTCCAATTCCTTTGCCAGTATTACAAGCGAATTGCTGGTTGGGCCGGGAATGGATTCGGCAAGAGAAAAATGCTGCGGATCTTCTGTTTGGCAAAAATAGGTCGAAAGAAAAAGCTCCGGCAGGCAAATAATTTGCGCACCTTTACTAGCCGCTTCCCGAATTGAATCGATTGCCATCTGCAAATTCTGCTTTGCATCGTTTGTGCAGGCCATTTGGATTAATCCAATGATCCGCGTTTCTTTATTGTTCATCGCAAATTAAACCCCTTTATATAGCGATATGATATCATATCAATCTGCGGTTAACTGCAAAGGCAATTTCCTGGTTATTAAAATTTTCTTTTAACTAAATATAATGTGGATCAAACAAGCATTTAGAGATTATTACAAACCCAAACTCAAACGCACCTTAAAACGCGATCCAAGTCAAGAAGAGATGGATCAACGTTTTGAGGAGATTTATAGTCAGGTCAACTGCGTATTATTAGCGGGTGTGCTTGAAGGGGTTGCGATTTATTTTTATGAGATTGCAAAAATTTCCAAAGAAGAGCTGGATGGCTTCAGAGATCGCCCGGAAGAATATTTGTTTGAACGGTTTGGTGGCGGTAATTACAAACTTAATTTTTTTGAAGGTCCTTCCTTTGTTGTCTGCGTCAACTTCAAGCCTAAGGGTGAATCGAAATGGATCCCTCTGTTGCCTGAAAAAGCAGGCAAGAATCCTAATCCTGCTTGATATGAGTTTCTTTTTATAGCGATGAACAAAAGCACGATGCAAGGCGAAGAATTATTAGGTCATTTAAGTCGGGTTCAGGGTTGCATAGCTGAGCCTGAGCGACCCGCTACGGTTGAAGGACTGCGTGGTGCTGCAAGTGCCTATTTTCTTTCGCGGTTGCATCAACTGGAAAAAGGCCGCCCGATCTTGATTGTCACAAGCGATCAAAATCGCAGCGAATCATTTCTGGAAGATTTTAAATATTTTTTTCACTATCTGAACCTGAAAACCAAGCCTCTTTTATTTCCATCCTGGGAATTATTGCCTTATGAAGACCTGTCCCCTCTAAGCGAAATTTCTGGCGAAAGACTGGAAATTCTCAATCGCCTTCGAAACGGAGAAAACCTTTTTCTCATCGCTCCTGTTGAAGCGATCATGCAAACGGTTATTCCGCGTAGCTCTTTGCAACGAAATGTATTTTCAGTTCAGCTCAATGATGAGTTGGAACGTGAGTTTCTGGAAGCCAGCCTGACAGAAAATGGATTTTCCCGTTCGCCTCTGGTTGAAAACCGATGTGAGTTCAGCGTGCGTGGAGATATCGTAGATTTTTTCCAACCGGGTGCAGACAACCCGGTGCGCATAGAATTTTTTGGTGATACTGTCGAGTCCATCCGAGAGTTTGATGTCTTTTCCCAGATATCGATTAATAAATTAAAGACTATTGATGTCCTGCCCGTGCGGGAGCTTTGTTTGAGCGCCGCTGAAAGTCAATCCGGATTAAAAAAGATTTTGCAACGAGCTGAAGAATTCGCTTTGGATATTTCTAAAACAAATGAACTACAGGAGAAAATTGAAAACCTGGGGTTTTTCCCTGGCATGGAATTTCTGGCACCCTTCTTTTTCAGCAAACGGGAAACGATTTTTGATTACCTGCCTGAGAACACCCTCATAGCCCTGGATGAGCCGGATTTGTTAAAAGAAAAAAGCTGTCAATTTGAAGAACTTATTGAATCTGAATTCGACGGTTGCATCGATAAGGGCAGGGTTGCCTCAAAACCCGAAGAGATATATCTATCATCTGCCGAATTTGAGGATAAATGCCATCGCCGCTCTATTATTTTAAATTCGCTAAAGACCACAGAGGGTGACGATGATTTGAACGCCTTGGATATAAAACAAATACCGCAAATGGTAGGCAATCTGGATTTGCTCACAGACCAGATTCTTCGATGGCAAGGCGGCGAGCAAAAAATTATCATCGTGGCTCCGACCAAAGGCCAGGTTCGTCGCATCCATGAGCTGATGAATGAATGGGGATTAGAAGTCGATGTGGACCTTGGAAGATTAAGTGAGGGGTTCCATTTCAAATCTGCCAATCTTGTTTTTATCGCGGAACATGAAATTTTTGGCAGATCACACAAACATCGGCATAGAAAGAAATCCAAGTCGCAGAGTTTTCAAAGAGGATTGAAGGATTTAAAAAAGGGCGACTATATCGTTCATGTGGATTATGGCATCGGTCTTTATCTTGGAACAAAAGAAATAAAAACCGGAATGGGAGGTGGCGAGTTTCTGAACATTCAGTATGCCGATGATGAGAAGCTTTATCTTCCCATGGAGGGATTGGGCTTCGTGCAAAAATATGTGGGAGGCTCTGAAGCTCCACCTCCATTAAGTAAGATGGGCGGGATTGCCTGGAAGAGACAGAAAAGAAAAGCTAAAGAAGCTATTGAAGAAATGGCGGGAGATTTGCTGAAGCTTTATGCTTCAAGAGAATTGGCCAAGGGCCACGCTTTTTCAGCGAACACCCTAATGGTGCGTGAATTTGCGGACTCTTTTGAATATGAGGAAACAGAAGACCAGTTAAAGGCTATTGAAGAAGTAGAAAATGATCTGGAAAACGACAAGCCTACCGATCGGCTCATTTGTGGTGATGTGGGTTATGGCAAAACGGAAGTGGCCATGCGCGCCGCGTTTAAAGTGGTCATGGATAAAAAACAGGTGGCGATGCTGGTGCCTACTACCATTCTTGCGCAACAGCATTTGCAGACCTTTCAGGAACGTTTTCGAGAATACCCGGTCAACATTGACATGGTCAACCGCTTTAGAACACCGCGTGAGCAAAAAGCTACATTGGAAAAATTAAAACGCGGCGAGGTGGATATTATTATCGGAACGCATCGCCTGCTTTCCAAGGATGTGGAGTTTGCTTCTTTAGGATTGATCGTTGTAGACGAAGAACAAAGGTTCGGCGTGAAGCACAAGGAAAAATTAAAAAAACTTAGAAACTCGGTGGATATTATAACGCTTACGGCAACACCCATCCCACGCACCCTGCATTTTTCCTTAATGGGTGTACGTGATTTGAGCGTGATCGAAACTCCGCCGCTGGATCGGCTCGCGGTTAAAACTTTTATAAGAAAGTTTGATGAAGAGATTATTCGGGACGCTATTTTGCGAGAGGTGGATAGAGGTGGGCAGGTCTTTTTCGTGCACAATAAAATCCACAGCATCCATTCCATTGCGGAACTGATAAGAAGACTGGTGCCGGGAGTGACTATCGATATAGCGCATGGTCAATTGCCGGAGCATCAACTTGAAAATGTAATGAAAAGATTTCTCGATAAAGAGATAGATGTTTTGCTCAGCACTTCAATTGTTGAATCCGGGTTGGATATTCCATCTGCGAATACCATTATCATCAATCGCGCGGATCAGTTTGGGCTGGCGCAACTTTATCAGCTTCGCGGTCGTGTGGGCCGATATAAGCATCAGGCATATGCCTATTTATTGATCCCCGGCGCAGGAGTATTGAGCAATGAAGCCAACAAACGACTCGCAGCGATAGAGGAGTTGAGCGAGTTGGGAGCCGGATTTCAATTGGCGGCCCGGGACATGGAAATCAGAGGCGTGGGTAATATGCTTGGGAGCAATCAATCGGGGCATATCGCTTCTGTGGGATTCGATCTCTACTGCAAATTGGTTGAGGATATGGTTAAAGATATTCGCGGGGAAAAGGTTGAGGCCCGAGTAGATACAGAAATCAATCTTATGATGAAGGGCTTTATTCCTAATGAATATATTCCTGATCTTAATCAGCGACTGGATTTTTATCGTAGAATACAAATAATAGGAGACAGGAATGAATGTCTGGAGTTATCGCGAGAAATGAGCGATCGGTTTGGTCCGCATCCGGAACCGGTAGAAAAATTACTGGCGTTGCTGGAGATTCGTGTGTTGTGTCAGAAACTGCATATAAGTAAAGCGGAAATGAAAAAGGGAGAGGTTTTCCTAACCTTACTGCCCTCCACTCCGCTCAGCCCCGAAGACCTTACCGCTTTTCTTGATGGGCGATTAAAAATGCTGTCTGAATATCAGATAGGAATTCTTCTCGATAGAAAAGGTTGGCAGACAGACCTGAAAATGATTTCTGAGTATCTGCAAAAACTTTATCGGTCAATGACCTTAAAGAAGCCGTGACGATGAAAACTTATTTCAAGTCTTCCCTGATAGCATTAATGATTGTGTTTTTAAGCTCGTGCTTTAATGGTAACTTTTCAAGAGAGCCGATAGCGGATGATGAAGTTGTGCTGGCAGTTAATGATGAAAAAATTACAGCAAAACAATTTAATAAAGTATTGATTGAGCAAAGCAGGATTTTTAGAGTTCAGAGTATTCAGGAATTAAAGCCGGAAGAATTGGTTTGGATTAAAACGAGGGTGCTGGATGAAATAATTAAAAATACTTTGCTTGCACAAGAGATTACTAAAAATAACATTGAAGTTGAACAGAATGTTCTCGAAGAGGCTCTGAGAGAATCTCGAGAAGGATACCTTGAAGGTACATTTGAGAAAACGCTGGATATGGAAGGGGTTTCAATTGAGGATTGGGAGAAATCTATTAAGAACAAGCTCCTGACAAATAAATTGATTCAACTACAGGTGAATAGTAAAGTATCAGTAAGTGATAAGGAATTGCACGATTATTTCGATAAGAATGATAAGAAATTCCATAAGAGGGAGCAGGTGAAGGCGCTTCATATTATGGTTGAGTCTGAAGAGGAAATCCGAGAAATACAAAAAGAACTACGCAGCAAACAGAAAACATTTCCGGCACTTGCCATGGCATATTCCCTGGGTCCCGAAGGAGCTCGGGGGGGAGACCTGGGATATTTTGAAGCGGGTCAGATGCCAGAAGAGTTTGACGATGTTTTTAAATTAAAGGTCAATAAGGTAAGCGGCATCATAAAGACGCCGTATGGCTTTCACTTGTTTAAAGTGGTAGATAAAATTGAAGAAAGAAAAATGGACTTTGAAGAATCTAAAAGTAAAGTTGAAAAAATCCTTCTTCAGCATCATCATGATAAAGCTTTTCAGCAATGGTTTTTAGAGCTTAAGAAAAATGCCCAAATAGAAATTGATTATGAGTCTCTCGAAAAAATTAATTAATCCGGCCTTTATGGCGATCTACTTATTTCTGGTGTTTTTCCTGCCAGATAGCGTAGCGGCTAAAGTATTTGATCGGGTTGTTGCCAAGGTGAACAACGAAATTATCACATTGAGCTCTGTTGAGGAAAGGGTGGAGGTTCTCAAACAGAAATATAGACGCAGTTCTAGTACCCCAGGTGAAAAAGAAATTTTGCAGGAAGCTCTTAAGATGATTGTGGCGGAAAAGCTGCAACTTCAGGAAGGAAAAAAAATGGGGCTGGTGGTAGATGATGCTGCCGTGGATGCCGCCCTGAAGGAGATAGAGAAAAACAATGGTTTTGAGGAAGGCCGACTGGCTGCAATGCTGGAATCGGAAGGCAGGACGATGGAAAGCTACAAGAACCATATTCGCGATCAGATTCTTGTTTCAAAGGTAGTACGATTTGAATTGGGCAGCCGCGTGAATATAAGTGAAAGAGAGATTGTCAGATATTATCAAAAGCATCAGAAAGACTTTTGGGAACCCGGCAAAGCCCGCGTACGGCATATTCTCCTTCTTACGGAAAAAGGGTTGCCCGCAGCTAAAAAGAAAGAAAAGTACCAGCAAGCAAAACTTATTCTTGCTGAAGTTAGAGGCGGCAAAGACTTCGTGGAAGCAGCAAAGGAATACTCCGAAGATATCTCTGCAAGTTCGGGCGGCGATGTCGGGTTTGTAGAAAAAGGTAAAATGGTCCCGGAGTTTGAAAAAGCAGTTTATAGCTTAAAAGAGGGCGCGATAAGCGATATTGTTGAGACAGAGTATGGCTACCATATCATCAAGGTAGATGAAGTTTTGCGGGGTAGAACACTGCCGTTAAAAGAAGTTAAGAATAAAATTCATTTTATTCTTGGCAACGAAATGCAAAAGTCTGCATACGATGATTGGATGGGCGAACTGAGGAAAGCCGCATTTGTTGAAATTTCATTGTTTGATGATCCTAAAAAGAATTTTAGTAAGGATATGTTCAGCTCGAAAAAAATTCGTAGTCATAACGCCGGTTCTGTAAGACCCGGGGCCTCAACGATGAAAAAACGCATGCCTCGGAAGCGCGCTGAAAAAAAACGCATGCAGGATAAATGGGAGGAGATGTATAAGTCCGTTGAGAAATCAAAGGAATTAAACCGTGGCCAGAGCGGTTCCCCTCTACAGAGTCTGGAGGAAAAATTGCAGCGAATTAAAGATCTGCGTTCTCAGGGAAAAATCACAGAAACTGAATATCAAAAACGCAAACAGAAGTTGCTGGACAGCCTCTAAAAATATCGCTTCATTCTATCTACCCGCTCCATAATCATCGCCAAAAATCTGATATGTATTTGAGGGATAGGTTATGACTTCTTTTCTTAAAAAGATCGAAAAATTTTTAAAGGATTTGATTGCTCCCGGCGATAAAATCCTGGTCTGTGTTTCTGGTGGCGTGGACTCTATTGTTCTCCTGCATGTTCTGCATAGGTTTTCCAAAGGTCAAAATTTCAGTTTGGTCGTTGCGCATGTCAATCATATGGCGAGAGGAAAAAATTCCGATGCAGATGCTGATTTTGTAGAGGGCGTTGCAGAAAAATTAAAGCTGCCTTTCTTTTTAAAGAAAATTGATGTCGGAATTAAGCGGCTTCAATTAAAAACCTCTTTTCAAGACGCGGCCCGGATAATTCGCTACCAGTTTTTTGAGGAAACATTAAAAGAAGTTGGCTGCAACAAGATTGCTTTGGGCCATTCTGCAGACGATCAGGTCGAAACCATTCTGATGAACATTGTCCGAGGGACGGGCTTGAAAGGCTTGACCGGAATCCCGCAAGTGAGAGGAAATATTATCCGACCCTTTTTGGAAATTTATAGAAAAGACCTGGAAACCTATCTCAAGGAAAACGATATTTCTTTCCGTAATGATGCATCCAATTCGGATGAAAAATATTTGCGTAACCGAGTGCGACACGAACTCATCCCGCATCTTGAAACCTACAACCCTGGCATTAAAAAAAACTTGCGTGAAATGTCGGGCATAGTCCGGGAAGATGATTTGTTGCTGTCTCAGATGGCGCAGGATATTTTTAAGCAAAAAGAAGGCAGCGATAAAAAAATTGTCTGGGAGATTGAGGATTTTCAATCCTACCCCCTTGCATTGCGGCAACGACTGGTGCGGCAGATTTTTTGTCGAATCACGGGAGATATGCAGGCGATCACGGCTCACCATGTTCAAGAAGTCATCCATCTTTTTAATTCTCCCAAAACCGGTAAGGTCATAAATATTCCACGGGGAATGACCGTTACCTGTAATTATGGTGTGGTTTCGTTTGCAATGAAGGTAGATGTTTTTGGTGAGGACGAACAGTGGATGACTCCCATTGCTGTTCCGGGGACCACCGAATTGCTTGTAGGACAGATTCGGATGCAGACGCAAATTTTTTCGCATGCCAAGGATTTGTCTTCACTGGACCCTGAAAGACAGGCCTTTTTGGACCTGGAAAAGACAGGACTTGCCATTCAGGCACGGTTTTTCCGTGCCGGCGATCGATTCTGCCCCTTAGGGATGCTGGGAAGCAAAAAACTGAAATCCTTTTTTATTGATAGAAAGGTGCCTCGCGAGGCAAGGTCTCGAATCCCCATATTGACAAATGCTAATGACGATATTATTTGGGTGTATGGACAAAGAATTTCCCATTCATACAGAGTGACCGATAAGACAAAAAAGATACTTTTTGTCGAAGGCGACAAGGCCATTAATTATTGAAGTCTAATATAATAACTGTGATAGGATGGATTAAATCCGAGTACTGTTTTTCAGCGTTTTAAGGAGATAACTTTGAATCAATTTTATAAAAATCTGGCACTTTGGCTGGTTATAGGCATCGTTCTTATTGCCTTATTCAATATGTTCAATCAACCGTTAACCCAGCAATCTGAAGTCGTTTTCAGTGATTTTATGGATCAGGTTGAGCAAGGGCAAATTAGCGAAGTTGTAATGAGTGGAGATAGTATCAGCGGCACGTATAGCGATGGCAAAGCCTTCCAGACGACGGCGCCCCCTAAAGACCCGGATTTGATTAAGTTACTGCGCGAAAAAAATGTTCGTATTGTTGTTATTCCACCGGAGCAGACGAGTTGGTACATGAGCATCCTGATTTCCTGGTTCCCGATGCTTCTATTGTTAGGAATCTGGATATTCTTTATGAGACAGATGCAGGCTGGCGGCGGCAAGGCCATGTCTTTTGGTAAGAGCAAGGCTCGATTGCTCAACGATAGCAAAAACAAAACAACGTTCAAAGATGTTGCCGGAGTGGATGAAGCCAAAGAAGAACTCCATGAAATTATAGAGTTTCTAAAAGAGCCGCAAAAATTCAGCAAACTGGGTGGCAAAATTCCCAAGGGTGTTTTGTTGGTAGGCCCTCCGGGTACCGGAAAAACATTGCTGGCGCGAGCCATTTCCGGCGAAGCCAGTGTTCCCTTCTACAGCATCAGTGGTTCGGATTTTGTTGAGATGTTCGTTGGGGTAGGGGCCTCGCGTGTTCGAGATCTTTTTGAGCAGGGAAAGAAAAATAGTCCCTGCATCATATTCATTGATGAAATCGATGCAGTAGGGCGACACCGTGGAGCAGGTTTAGGCGGTGGTCATGACGAAAGAGAGCAAACCCTGAACCAGCTTTTAGTCGAGATGGATGGCTTTGAAAATAACGAAGGTGTTATCCTGATCGCGGCTACCAACCGCCCCGATGTATTGGACCCTGCATTGTTACGACCGGGTCGGTTTGATCGCCAGGTCACGGTCAGTCGTCCTGACGTTAAAGGTCGCGAAGGAATATTAAAAGTGCATACCTCTACTGTTCCACTAACCGATGCGGTTGATTTGAAAATTATTGCCAGAGGCACTCCAGGTTTTACCGGTGCCGACCTTGCGAACCTTGTCAACGAAGCCGCATTGCTTGCAGCGCGGGATGATAAAAAAGCAGTGGCTATGGATGACTTTGAGGAAGCCAAAGACAAAGTAATGATGGGTGTTGAACGCCGCAGTATGGTGATCTCTGATAAAGAGAAAAAGAACACCGCTTACCATGAAGCAGGTCATGCACTGGTTGCGGCTTTATTGCCGGGCACAGACCCGATACATAAAGTCACCATTATCCCTCGTGGAAGGGCACTGGGAGTTACGATGCAGCTTCCGATAGATGAACAGCATACTTACCCGAGGAAATACCTCTTCAACAGTCTCGCTATTTTGATGGGGGGACGGTGTGCAGAAGAAATCTGTTTGGGAGAAATGACCACAGGTGCTGGAAATGATATTGAACGGGCAACAGAAATGGCTCGTAAAATGGTTTGTGAATGGGGAATGAGTGACAAGATGGGGCCCCTCACTTATGGAGCAAAGGAAGAGCAGGTTTTTCTTGGTAGGGACTTCTCAAGCCAAAAGAATTTCAGTGACCAAACTGCCAAGCTGATAGATCAGGAAGTTAAAACATTGGTTATGGGAGGGCATACCCGGGCTACAGATTTGCTTAACAAAAACCGCGACACACTGGAAGAAGTGGCTCAAGCCCTATTGGAGAGGGAAACCTTGACCGGTAAAGAAATCCAAAACATCATTGAAGGCAAAGATATCTCAGATGATGAAGATTCAGGGACAACGCAAAATCTAAAATCAGAGACTCCCCCGGTAGACAAAAAGAAATCCAAGTCAGACTCCGAAGACGGCCTAATGGATGGGAGCATGCCGGACCCGACTCCAGCCTGATCGACAATAGAATTCGCAGAATCAAAACTCCACTTACCTGTTGACCGGTAAGTGGAGTTTTTTTTTGATATAAAATTTCACACTTGGATAATATGAACCGATTTTCATTTTCCAATAATTGCCTTCGGTTGATGGGGATCATAAATGTTTCTGCAGATTCATTTTATGAACAAAGCCCATCAACGGACGCGGCAATGTCCTTGGCTGAAAGGATGGTCAATGAAGGCGCCGATATTCTAGATTTGGGTGCCGAGAGTTCCCGTCCCGGTTCCAAACCCATTTCGGAACAGGAGGAGCTGGATAAATTATTACCGGTAATTGCTTTATTGGTGAAAAATTTTGATGTCCCGATTTCCATAGATACCTATAAACCTGTTGTTGCTGATGCGGCTTTGCAGACCGGTGCTAAAATTATAAATGATATAACCGGATTGCAAAAATTCCCCGAGATGGCTGAGGTTGTAGCCCGGTTTGGGGCAGGAGTGGTTTTAATGCATATGCAGGGAACACCCTCCACCATGCAGGTCAATCCCCGCTATGAAAATGTTGTGCAGGAAATTAGTGAGTTTTTGCAAGCGAGTATAAAGATTGCCGAAGCGGCTGGAATTTTGCCTGATCAAATCGCCATTGATCCTGGAATAGGATTTGGTAAATCCCTGCAACACAACCTTGAAATTTTGAAAAATCTTGATACGTTTATGCAACTTGGTAAACCGGTTCTTTTAGGCGTTTCCCGAAAATCTTTTATAGGTGATATTTTGCAACTGCCTGCTGAGGAGAGGTTAGGCGGGTCTCTGGCAGCCACAGTGATGGGTGTTAATAAAGGTGCATCGATTATAAGAACCCACGATATCAAGGCTACCCGTGAGGCTGTGAAAATAGCCGAGGCTATCATTAGAGGAGAAACCTATTGACCCGTTTATTTGTCAATGTCGATCATGTTGCCACAATTCGTGAGGCCCGAAAAACAGATGAGCCTGATCCATTAAAAGCTGCGTTGTTGGCAGAAAAAACAGGTGTAGACGGTATCACCGTTCATTTAAGAGAAGACCGTCGCCATATTCAGGATGAGGATGTACGCATCATTCATAAAAATATAAAGACCAAACTAAACCTTGAAATGGCTGCGATCAAAGAAATGGTCGATCTTGCATTGGAGTTAAAACCTTACCAGGTATCTCTGGTTCCTGAAAAGCGGCAGGAGATCACAACGGAAGGTGGACTCGATGTCTGCTCTCAAATACCGGAACTTTTAAAAATCCAAAAACAAATTAAAGGTCAGGGAATACTGTTTAGCCTGTTTGTTGATCCCGATATACGGCAGATCGAGGCCGCAAGAAAGGTAGAGGCAGACAGCATTGAAATTAATACCGGGGCTTATTCAGAATTAACCGACCCGGTAAAGCTCGAAGATGAGTTGATACGTATTCGCGAAGCAGCAAAACATGCAGCTAAATCAGGATTGCGGGTGTTTGCCGGGCATGGTTTAAATTTTGAGAATGTCAAAGCCATCGCCGCCATTGAGGAGATTGAAGAGCTTAATATTGGGCATTTTTTAGTGGCCCAATCGATTTATCTCGGTTTGGAAAAAGCCGTTAAGATAATGATGGAGACAATAGAAACAGCCCGTTCATAAAATCCTGGCTTAGAGAATAAATATAACTCATTGAAAATATGTAAGTTTTGCGTGTTTTTTTGATTATTTTCCGCTAAAATCTGTTGTATACTTTTAAAGCTTGATTTTGTTTGAATTTGAGATGGTTACAATTATGGATGAATCCAATTCTGAAATAGCTCAGGAAAATATAACGATACGCGAACGCGGCAATTCCAACGCGCACGAGTATTCACGTGTGGTGGAAACTTTTAAAAAGGTTCTCGAATACAAAGAAAAATTTCGCAACTCCCTGGAAGAGAAATTAAGCGCAATAGGTAAGGAAGTTAATACAAATGTGGAAAACCTTGAAACTCTTTTGCGAAATATAGATATCTATGACCAAAACATAGATAAAATTTCCACCAATGTGGGGAATTTGTATTCAGAAGAAAGTTCTATTAAAGCAAAATATGAAGAGTTGTTGAGCGGCAGTTCTCAGGAAGGCGTTGAGACTGTTTCAGATGCAAACCCAGAAGACCCGGAAGGATCGCGCGAGCTTCTCATTCAGCGGCGCCGAAATTATATAGACAATCTCGATAAAACTTTTAAGCGACTCGATAATGAGTTGTTCTCCATCGATAAGTTAAGGGCGGAACTGACGAATGCCCGTGGTGAGATTCTTATGAAGAAAGATAACGCGCAAAAGAAAATCCGCATGCTCGAAGAAGCGGGTAAAAAGTTTTTAGATGAAGTAAAACGTATTGAAGCTGAATTGGGATCGTCAATTAAAGAAGAAGGTTTGTTGATTAAAGAATTTAAAACCCTTGTTGGTAAAGTTGAAAGCAGCCTTGAAATCAGTGATGAAATGGATCATATTTTGTTCACGCATCTTACCGCCGCAGAATCTCGAAGCCTTCCACAAAAAAGTCCTGTCTCGTCACAATAGTAATCCTTTCCCTCAATCCTAATGCGTCCCGTAAGGTTTGTGTTGACTTGAAATTGTAAATTTTGCATACTCGCGGTAGTTAAAACTCGGTGTTATTCCTACTCCAGATTTTTTCCTTTGTTTCCCTGCCTGTTTAAACTTTAAATTTTGTTGCGAAAGGGTGTTGCTGAATATGTCTATGAAGGTTGCTATTAATGGTTTTGGGAGAATTGGTCGCGCGGTTCTCAAAAATATCCTGCTAGATTCTGATTGTAATAATATCGAAATTGCCGCGATCAATGATCTAACAGACCCCGCAACTTTAGCGCATTTGTTTAAATACGATTCTGTTCAAGGCGTTTTGCAAAGGGAAGTGACTTCAGGTTCTGACTCTATTTCCATCGATGGAAAAACGATTAAAATCCTCTCTGAGAGGGAGCCCGCCAAGCTTCCCTGGAAAGAGTTGGGCGTTGATATTGTCATTGAGTCGACTGGATTTTTTACCAAGAGGGAAGGTGCAAAACTACATCTGGATGCCGGGGCGAAAAAAGTGATCATTACTGCGCCGGCGAAAGATCCGGATGTCACGGTGGTCCTGGGTGTCAATCCACAGGCTTACCTACCTGAAGAGCATGAAATAATTTCGAACGCCTCTTGCACCACCAATTGTCTGGCACCGGTGGCCAAGGTGTTGCACGATAACTTTGTTATTAAAAAAGGATTGATGACCACCATCCACTCTTTTACAAATGATCAAAGAATTCTAGACTTACCGCATTCAGACCTTCGCAGGGCCCGTGCGGCGAGCGTTTCCATGATTCCAACAACCACCGGAGCGGCCAAAGCCGTGTCTTTGGTGCTGCCTGAAATTGAAGGGCGATTGGATGGTATGGCAATTCGGGTACCAACTCCCAACGTTTCGCTGATCGACCTTGTGGTCGATGTTGAAAAGAATACTTCTGCGCAGGAAGTCAACGATGTGTTTCAAAAGGCCGCGGGTGAAGGATTAAAAAATATTCTCAGAGTGGAAGAGAAGCCTCTCGTATCCATTGACTATAACGGCGACCCCTACTCAGCCATTGTTGATGGGCCTTCGACCCGGGTGATGCACGACAATATGATAAAAATTTTAGCCTGGTATGATAATGAATGGGGTTATTCCAACCGCGTTAAAGATTTGTTGAAATTTGTGATCAGTAAAAATAATTCCTGATAAGACAAGAGCACTCCGATGAAAATCCCCCTTATAGTGGGAAACTGGAAAATGAACCTGCTGGCGAAAGAAGCCGCAGAACTTGCTCTTGGTATTAAGAAAGAAGTCGAAAAAATCACTGATGTTCGTGTGGTGCTGGCACCGTCATTCACCTTGCTCCATAGTGTGAGTCAAATCTTGTCAAGGTCGCAGGTGAGGTTAGCTAGCCAGGATATTCATTTCGAAAAAAATGGAGCGTTTACCGGAGAAGTTTCTCCTGCCATGATTAAAGATGTGGGCTGCGAATATGCCATCATCGGGCATTC
>Ga0066376_10003338_pt1 | contig 14426 bp, 14 predicted proteins | sample Knorr_S15_td_Bot_FD_77009 | JGI IMG/M metagenome (GOLD analysis project Ga0066376, IMG submission 77009) | Marine microbial communities from Southern Atlantic Ocean transect - Knorr_S15_td_Bottom_ad_5009_LV_A | ecosystem: Environmental > Aquatic > Marine > Oceanic | place: Southern Atlantic... | reverse complement strand
TCGGCCTGATGAAGGCGACTATATTGCCCAGCATTTAGCTGAACTTTCGTCAGGGTTTTATGCCTCTAAAAGTTATATTGAAAAGTATGGCATGCCAAAAAACATTGAGCAGTTGCAGCAGCATAGTTTTGTTTCTGGGGTGGCTGGCTACAACGGTAAAGTGCCTTATTTTGCATGGGTTGATCAACACATTGAACCTTCGCAAATTAAGTTACGGGTGTCTGAAACATCAGAAGCTACACGGGCGATTGTGAGAGGCTTAGGAATTGGTGGTTTACAGCATGAAGTGGCAAGCCAATACCCTGATCTGCTGCCAGTGCTTCCTAAAGAGCTAAACTGGCCAACAGATCTTTGGCTGGTGACGCATCACTTGGTGCATCGCACAGCCAAAGTACAAGCATTTAGTCAGCTTTTAAAAGCGTATTTTAAAGATTTAAAAGCTTAAACAGATTTTTTAACACTAATGCCTAGCCGTTTGGCTAGGCGCACAAGGTTGGCTCTATCAACACTTAAGCTGCGTGCTGTGGCTGCCCAGTTTAGGTTGTGCAGTTCAAGTTGTTGCATAATCAATTGATAACTAAAAGCATCAGTAGCCTCTTTCAGCGATAAGCGAGTGGTTTTTTGTTCGTTAACTGCAACAGGGCTTGGTGCAGCAACGGCCGTTTTAGCAATATCACAATGCTCAGGCTCGATTGTGACAATGCTTTGTTGCCATTGCTGTTGTTTGGCTTTGAGTGCTGCGCGACTGATCACATGTTCAAGCTCTCTCACATTGCCTGGCCAATCATATTGACGCAGCAGTAACTGTGTATCGCTACTAAGTTTAAGTTGCTTAATTGCCAGTTTTTTAGATGTTTGCTCAATAAAAAAACCTGCCAATAAAATAACATCGTTATCGCGCTCTTTTAGTGGTGCAACATGCAATGGGTAAACGCTTAATCGGTGATAAAGATCTGCACGAAAGCGCCCCGCAGCGACTTCTTGTTTTAAATCGCGATTGGTTGCTGCAATCACTCTGACATCAACATAACGGCTTTGATCTTCCCCCACCGTTTGTACTTCACCACTTTGTAAAACGCGCAATAACTTACTTTGCATGGCAAGCGGAAGTTCGCCGATTTCATCTAAAAATAGCGTGCCGCCATCGGCGAGTTGAAACTTACCTTGACGCGCAGTATGTGCGCCAGTAAATGCGCCTTTACTGTGACCAAAAAATTCACTTTCGGCTAAGTTCTCTGGTAACGATGCGCAGTTTAAGTGGATCAACGGCATGTCACGGCGTTTTGAGTTTAAATGGATATTGCGCGCAACGAGTTCTTTACCGACGCCTGTATCACCTTGTATTAATACACTAAATTCTGAGGCAGCTACGAGCTGGATATCATTTTTAAGGGTCTGCATTGCTTGGCTATTACCAATAATTTCGACACCTTCTCGTGTTAGTGCCTCAAGGTTAAGCTGCTGTGCAACTTGATGGCTGTGCTGTGCGTGTTGCATAAAATGCTGCAAGGTTAGGGCATGCTCAACATAGCCTGCAGCTAGCTGTTTTAGTTGATTGAGCTCGTTCATTGCTAAAGCGTCAAAGGCATGTTCATCTAAACTATCAAAGGTCAAAACACCCAATAGTTCGTTGTTGTCTTTGCTGCTCAGCAGCGGCACGCCCATGCAGGCATGAACAGGAAAGTCTCCATGTTGGCTTTGTAATAAACCATCGTAGGGATCGGGTAGGCCACAATCTTTGGCAAATTTTAGCGGTTCACTGCCACGGCATATTTCAAATAAGCGAGGGTGCTCCGCAATTTTAAAGCGCCTTCCTAACGTATCGTCCGACAATCCATGTAGGGCTACGGGCTTTAACACATCGCCTTGTTTCAATAATAAGGCAACTGCATCACATTCAAGCCAATCATTAATGCAACTCAACAGATAACTGAAATTATGATCAACACAGCTTGCTTTGGTAAGTGCAAGTGCAACATCAAGAAGGGATTTTTTGAGCACCATGTCAATTTGACCTGAATGTGTTTTATTGATGTTTTTAATGATGTGTCATTTTGACTTATTTATCAAGTGTCAAAATTTAATAGATTGATATTTAATGGTTTTTATTTTTGGCTTGAACTGTGCAATAGCTGGGGAAATTAAACGCTGAGAGCACGAATGAAAGTCATTAATTTAACTGAACCTATGCCAACTAAGATCAAATTTTATCAACTCAGCCAGTGGCCGTTATGGGCATTAGCATTTCGGCCTTTTTTCTTGGCGGCAGGTGCCTTAGCTGTATTTGCTATGAGTTACTGGTTTTTAATCTTGGCGGGCTATGCACAGTGGCACCTAACAATGCCCGCAACGCTTTGGCATGCTCACGAAATGCTGTTTGGCTTTGCAGGCGTGGTTGCCATGGGCTTTTTGCTAACCGCCGCACAAACATGGACAGGTGTGGCGAGTGTAAGTGGTATTAAGCTTTGTTTGCTTAGCATGATTTGGCTTGCTGCAAGGCTTAGTTTTTTTATTGAGATTGCAGGGTTCGAGCAGCTGAACCTTTATCTTGTTAGTGCGCTACAACTCGTTTGGTGGCTAGCTGGAATTATTATTCTAGCTGACATGCTAATACAGGCAAAAAGCAGCCATAACTACTTATTTGTTGTCATCGCATCTTTGCTCTGTGCGCTCAATGTGATTTTTTTGAGCTTAGTTGTACTTAATAAAATGTCGCTGGCACTGGGGGTTGTTGATACCGCTGTACTTATCATGACACTGCTAGTTGGTGTTGTGGCTGGGCGAGTTGTGCCATTTTTTACCGCACGCGGTCTTAATTTAAGTGAACAAGTTAGCACCCCCAAACTCGATAAATTAGTCGTTGTTAGCTCATTTTTCGCCATTGCGTGGTTCTTTATGAGTCAGCTATTTTTTAGTGCAATGAGTACTGGTTGGATCTTTGCTTGGCTTGCTTGTTTACATGGGGCTCGGTGTGTTTTGTGGTGGCATAAAGGGATTTTAAAAGTACCTTTGCTATGGTCATTACACGTGGCTTATTGGGCTTTATCTGTGGGTTTAATACTCATCGCGCTGAGTTATTTCAGCCCTATTATCTTATTCAAAGACGCGCTTCATCTGATCACTGTTGGCACCATAGGTGTGATGATCATCGCCATGATGGTTCGTGTCTCTCACGGTCATACAGGGCGTGCATTACAAGCCCCTGCGTACATTAGTTTGGCATTTATACTCATTGCGTTAGCTGCCATTGTACGCTCGTTACTTCCCGTTTATTTAGGTCATCACCTTGCATGGCAGTTAAGTGCGTTGCTGTGGGTTGCTGGCTTTAGCTTATTTTTATTTCATTGTGCGCCCATCTTAGTGAATCGTCGTGTTGATGGTCGCCGCGGTTAATCTCTCCAATAGGAAAAACTATGTTATCTGAAAAAACGATCCAGATTGTTAAAAGTACTTTGCCTTTACTTGCACAAGCAGGCCCTCAAGTGACTGAGTATTTTTATGATCGTATGTTTAGCTACAACCCTGAGCTTAAAAATATTTTTAATATGACACATCAGCAATCGGGCTCTCAGCAATTTGCGCTGTTTAATGCCTTAGCTGCTTACGCGGCAAATATTGATAACTTGGCAGTGTTAAAAGGTGCGCTTGCGCGCATTAATCATAAACACACCAGTTACCATATTTTGCCAGAGCATTATCCCATTGTTGGTGGACATTTGATTGCGACTTTAAAAGAGTTATTGCCAGAACAATTTACCCCTGAGGTCGAGTATGCATGGCGTGAAGCCTATTCATTATTAGCGGATGTGTGTATCAACGAGGAGATGTCGTTATATCAAAAAACCAAAAAGGCGCCGGGAGGATGGTTTGGTACCCGTACTTTCACTATTACAGAAAAACGTATGGAATCATCGCAAATTTGTAGTTTCACATTAACGCCTGCTGATGCAAAACCTGTAGTGGCGTATTTACCTGGCCAATATTTAGGGATTAAAGTAACGCCTGCAAACAGTGATTTAACGCAAGTGAGGCAATACTCTTTATCGCAGCAAAGTAATGGTTGTAATTACCGTATTAGCGTGAAAAAAGAAGGCTTGGTATCTAACTACCTACACAGCTTAACTGAGGGGGAAGAGGTAGAAATTTACCCACCCGCAGGCGACTTTGTGCTTCGCGAAATTGACTCGCCTGTTGTATTGATTTCAGCGGGAGTTGGTCAAACCCCAATGATGGCGATGCTAGAAACACTATTAAGTAATCACCCTAACCAGTCAATCCATTACCTACATGCTTGCGACAGTGAGACGCAGTTTGCCTTTAAAGAGTACTTAATAAAGCAACAAAACGCGCACGCTTCATTACATTGTGTTACCTGGTTTAAAGATGGCAAAGGGGGTGATTTTGCGGGCTTGATGGATGTAAACGACATTGCTGACAGCTTACCAATTAGTAAAGGTGACTTTTACCTGTGTGGCCCAATCGCCTTTATGGCAATGATAAAAGAGCAACTGCTAAGTATTGGGGTTGCAAGTGAGCGTATTCATTATGAGGTATTTGGCCCTCACCAAAGCCTATGATGTAAAAGGCGCAGCTTGAGCTGCGCCTTTTTGTTAGTTAACTTCGCACTCTACATTAGGAAGTGGAATACGGAGCTCTTTTTTGGGGTAGTAAAGCAGGCATTGCTCACCTGCTTTTTGCAACACAAACTTCTCAGAAGGAATTGAATGGGCGCCCATAATTGGCAGACCATCAGGTCCTTTGTTGGTGCCGTGATCAATCAGTAACTCTGCGCTCTTAGTAAACACATCATCGGCTAAGGTGACCAGTGCACCGCCTTTAGCTGATTGAATAGCCTGCTGTAGCTCAGTAATCACTCCCGGGTTTACCCGAACAAGCGTGGCATTTTGCGGTTGCTCCGCTTGAGTACTTTTACAGCCAGCTATGCTTGCCAGTAAGGTGCAGGTTAATAACAGTGCTTTATTCATTATCACCTTCCTTAGCTAGCAGTGGACGGGTTAAATCCATATTATTTTTGTAAAGTGTGGTATTGGCTTTAAGTGCAATACCTGTTTCATCAGCTTTATAAGATGAGGTTGTCGCTTGCTTAGCTGTGACACTTTGCGCTACCACTGGACAACTACCATTTTCGATATGATAAAGTGCTGCACTCAATAGTGTTTCGTCACTATCACCTAACTGGTGATTAAAGTCGTCATCAAGCTCACAGCCTTTTACATCGGCAGCAAATTGTGGTGTAGGAGTCGGTACTAAGCCGTCTGAGTATTCACCAAAGCCCTTGTAATTGGTACCAGTAAACTGAATTGTATAGTAAGTCGTCGCACAGTTATGTGTTGGGGTAAAACCATATGGTTTACCACACGTTGTCCCGCCAATTAAAATAACTTCAGCATCAATACCATTTAAGCCATTGATTAGGGCTTCTGATGCCGAACAAGTGTTTGCTGTACTGAGTACATAGACTTTCGATAAGTTTAAGTCAGGGAGCGTGTTATTCGTTCCCTCGAAAGTAGAATAATCGATTTCAACATCAATAAACGGGTATGGATCGCTCTCGGTCTGTTTGTCATTTTCAATGATTTGATAGTAAAAATAGTCACTCGTATTGGCAGGACCTGCAATCATATAGGCAAGTTGTGATGAAAGCGCTAATAAGCCACCGCCATTGTATCTAAGGTCGATGACAAGCTCGTCAATGTTGTCGGCTTTGAACTTTTTCACAGCACTTATCAGCTCAGGCTGGGCAATACTTATATGGCTGTTAAACTGCATGTAGCCAACTTTATTGCCACCTTCTGTGGTAATAGTATCGACATTCTGTACCGGTGTTTGGGTGATATTACCAGCCACTAAAGAGAATGTTTTTTCTGTCTCATCATTACTAATTACCTTGAAGGTATGTGTATCGCCAGCGGTTGGCCCAAATAAAGCTTCATTTAATGTATCAATACCTGATTCCGTATTTGTATCAATACTGACACCATCCACTAAAATAACGCGATCGCCTCGTTGTAAGCCTGCATTAGCGGCAGGGGAGTCATCTTCTAAATAAGCAACTCGTAAGTCACGAGGAGGTGTGCCACTAATTAAAGCCCAGTTGATTCCATAGCCTGAAACTACGCCTGATTGAGACTCTTGAAAATAGTCTTCAGTTGGCACACTAAAGTGAAAATTGTCTTTATAAGCTCCTGAGTCTGTTGTTTCGAAGGTTTTTAATTGATCAAAATAAGCGGCGACAGAGCTGAAGTTATCTGGGTCGTTATCTTCTATTTCATCGTACCAAAGATAGGTTTCATCACTCCATGAACGTAGCCACATCTTCTCAGTAAACTCAGAGCCAGCGGTATCTGGGTAAGGTTGATTATCGTTATACGGATCATTACCAGTACGCGGTACGGCGCACTGATCTTTAAATTCACTTGATGCGGCAAAGGTGCCAGCTGTCCAAGTGGGTTCTGTCGTTGTTGGTGGCGGATTAGTCGTATCGGTATTGCTTGATGAGCCACCGCCGCCACAGCCAGATAAAGACATGCCTGAAGCCGCTAAGAAGACAGCTAAAGCGAGTTTGGTATTTTTAAACATGGTGCTTCCTTTCTTGTATGAATTGTTTAAAAACTAACAATTACTTACTTTTAAAGCAACCAGTTGTTTAACCCTGCATGTAAAAAAATGTGCAAATAATTACAGGGACTTACGGTTGCTTATTTCAGCTATTTCAAGCTTTTGCCATGATTCAAACAGTTTGTGTTGTTTGTCAGATATCTTTAAGCCATAGGTTTTTTGCATATAGAAATAGGTATCGGCTATTTGCTTTCTTGCATAAATTGGCGGCTCAAATACACGTTGTTTAAAATCGATTTTTACTGGGCAAGCACCGTAACTTGCGCTTGATGTTGTCACCATCCCATAGCGAAAGTTTGAACGGTCTGCATTTATCTCGCCAATTGCGGGGGCGAGGTTATTTATGTCGGCCTCCATTTGACGAAATTTTTCACTGACCTTTACGCAGTTTTTACGACCGCCATCTTGCCAGCATTGTAATTGATGGCCAAATTCCCAGGCTGGCACAATATGCTCCCATTCTATTCTTTTTGCTCGGGCATTTTCGTTACCGGCTCGGGTGATGGCATTGCGTGGAATATAGCCACATGAATCTGGATCGGGTACCAGCTTTTTACCTTGTCGCTTTATGTCGCAGCCACAATATAAGCTTTTGCTATTTTCAGGCAGCGATTTTATAAGGTGTTTTTTGGCGCTCGAAAAGCTAGAAAATTGCTCAGCAGAAGCAGAAAAGTTGATTAAAAAGCACAGTACAGCAAAAGAAATTAAACGCATATCCATCACATGAGTGAACTACAGGAACGGTTATTTTAGAGTGACTATTCTAAAAAGGAAAAGTATTTCAACTCAGCTATAGTTGTTAGGCCGTTTTTATTAAAGGAATTACAACTATGTTATTAGGTGCCTTTTCTGTGAGTTTAAATGTAAAAGATATCCATGCTTCAAAGCAGTTTTATGAAAAGCTAGGATTTAAAGAGTTTGCTGGGGAGATTGAACAACATTGGTTGATCATGAAAAACGGTGAACATTTAATTGGTTTGTTCCAAGGCATGTTTGATAAAACCATGCTGACATTTAACCCCGGATGGGATCAAAACGCTGAGGCGCTGACTGAGTTTGCTACTTTTGAGCAATTAGCGACACGTTTTCAGCAACAGGGGTTAGAGATACAAAAGGCCGGTGACGCGAGTTTTATTATCACCGACCCAGACGGCAATCCTATTTTGATTGACCAGCACGTATAGCTGGTTTTTTACGCTTTAAACGAATGTTTTGCAGTAACAAAATAATCCCAGTTATACAAAACAGCACGCTGGTGGCTGAGAAGCTGATAAGCAATGGATTGTTAAAGTTTTCTCGCTCATCATAATCCATAATGTGCAGCATCCAGAAAAAGTCGAAAATGCGCCACAGGGTGCTGCGCACAGTAATAACGTTACCGGTTTGGCTATCTAGATATAAGGTGGTTGTTAGCCAATCATCAAAGCTTACTTGCCAAACATTGGCTTTGTGACCGACTTCTCTTGGCCCATTTGGTAATAGCTGCGCTTGAGTCATGTTAGCATCAATAAGCAGATGAGCTTGTGCATTTTCAATGATTTGAGCTTCATTTGGAGTAGGCATTTTATCACCCGTTCTACCATCAAAATTGAAGACACCGAGAGGGGTGGTGACTTCTATAATCGGGGTGTTTAAAAAATGGCTATATTTAATACCTTCGATTTGCTCAAATTGCGCGGTTATTTTATCAATCGAAGCAGGGTAGTCTGACACTATAAATGGGCTACTTAAACTGCGATTAGCCAAATGTTTACCATGCACTTTTTCAAGCGGTAATGAGCTCATTACCAGCCCACCTAAGAGCCAAAAGAAGATCTGTAAAGCGAGCAAGTAGCCAAGCCATTTATGCCCTTTACGAGCATACTTGAACATGCGTTTATTCATTATTACCCCGTTATTATTGTTGTATGGGTGCTATTTTAAGTTGTTTAACTGTATTGCCAATGCGGCATAATGTCGCATTAACTGTATTCTAGATTTGGTATATATACAAAACTGAGTTAAAGTTTCAGTCGATATCAATAGAGGGTAAAAACGAGAGTATGTCGGAAATTCAATTTTTAAATGTAGATCTGGAGCTTGAATCAAAGCACGATATTAGTGCGCTTGTTGCTGATTTGAAGAAAAACGCCATGGTTTTACATTATGACCAAGATGAATACCGCCAACTAGCACGGATTGAAGCAACCGCAGATATCAGCTCTCCAGATAAAGCGATTAACCAGCTTTGCGAGCTTATTGAGTCTTGCTCGCGCAATGCATTAAAACAGTGGTTATCGTGCTCAAAACGAACATTTGATATAGGTTTTGAATCAGGTAATTCGCCAAAATGCTTTAATCAACCCCTGCATGCCGATACCTTGTTACGTATCTCAGCAATTGGCGCAGGGATTGAAATTACTATTTATCCTGTTGAAAAATAGGTCGAATTTAGCGCTCTACTACCGCTGCGGTCATTCTTGATACGCAGCATAGCTCTCCTGCGGCATTGGTAATTTTAATATCCCAAACAGAGGTGCGCTTTCCTAAATGCAGCGGTCTAGCCGTTGCAGTTAAAACTCCCTTACGTGATGCTTTCATATGGTTGGCATTAATCTCTTGGCCAACAGCGTAGAATTTATTGAAATCAACAACAAAGTTGGCTGCATAGCTTGCCACTGTCTCGGCTAACACAACGTTTGCTCCGCCATGTACCATGCCCATAGGGTTATGATGTTCTGGGATGGCAGGCATCGTCGCCACTAAATAGTCATCGCCAATTTCTGTCACTTCAATACCCATGGTTTTCATTAAAGTGCCTTGCCCGGTGATCCCTTGCTCCAATTCTTTACATAGCTCTAGCGTGATTGGGTGGTGCCAAATGCTCATTGTGTTTCCTTAGCCTGCTAATTAAAGCTAATACCTTATGGCATCTTAGAGTGAGGTTCAATGTAAGTTTTGTAGCAATATGACAGTGTTAATTAAATTTGCGATTTTCAGATAACTGTATATACTCACAGTTAAATGTACTGTATGGAAAACCAGTTGTATGCGCCCATTAACTAAACGCCAATCGCAAATTTTAGAACTCATTAAAGTCTTTATTAAAGATACAGGCATGCCACCAACGCGTGCTGAAATAGCTCAAACATTGGGTTTTAAAAGTGCCAATGCCGCTGAAGAGCACCTAAAAGCACTGGCAAAAAAAGGCATGATCAAAATGAAGCCTGGGGCGAGTCGTGGTATTCAATTAATCGAAGAAGATGAACCAGAGCAATTAGGTTTACCTTTAATTGGCCGTGTTGCAGCGGGCGAACCTATTTTGGCCCAAGAGCATGTTGAAAGCCATTGCCAAGTTGATCCGTCGTTATTTAAGCCTGCCGCTGATTTCTTACTGCGTGTAAATGGCATGAGTATGAAAGACATTGGCATCATGGACGGTGATTTACTTGCAGTACATAGAACACAAGTTGCTGAAAATGGCCAAGTTGTTGTTGCACGAGTTGATGAAGACGTGACTGTTAAGCGTTTAGAAAAAGCTGGCCGAAAAGTATTTTTACACGCTGAGAACGAAGAGTTTTCACCTATTGAAGTTGACCTAGAGCACGAATCGTTCAATATCGAAGGATTAGCGGTAGGGGTTATTCGAAACGCTGACTGGATGTAAGTGTTCCCAACTTGGTGCATTAAATTGACTTAATTTGGTGCACCATCGAAATTTTGCTACTTAATTAGGATTTGTGAATCCTTACTCATCATTTAAAGCCTTATATGGCGCAGTTTCCCTCTCTTTTTGTATTTTGTTTGTACGCCTAAACATTAAATAACGCGCTGATTATAGTTGTTATTTTTGCACCAAAATAAACATTTATTATCACTAAAACTTGCTTATTGCTCATTTTTTAACTAATTGGTTAGTACATTGTATTAACACCTATTTACGAAATTGACACACCTAAACGTGTCAGGGAGTTATACAACGGGCTTGTATCATTTCATTGCGTCGTGATGATACGAATTCGCTCTAAACAATAAAAATACGAATGGGCACCTTGCTGTAACGCCTTTTCGCTTTGCGTCTTGCAATAGCATTTAAAGGAGCCGTCACATGGGTAAACTGCGTTACGCCTTGTGGCTTATATTACTCGCACCTGTGCAATTTGCATTGGCAAACAGCCAATTCAATATGCGTAAAGGGGTGACTGATATAAGTAATAATGTTTATGAGTTACACATGACGATATTTATTATCTGTTGTGTGATTGGCATCATCGTTTTTGCGGTGATGTTTTGGGCTTTAATACACCACCGTAAATCTAAAGGGGCTAAGCCAGCCCAATTTCATGAAAGTACAAAAGTTGAAATACTTTGGACTGCCATTCCGTTTGTTATACTAATCGCGATGGCTGTGCCTGCAACAAAAACCCTCATTGCTATGGAAGATGCCTCTAAAGCCGATATCACAATTAAAGTGACTGGCTCGCAATGGAAATGGCATTACGAGTACATGGGTGAAGATATTGCCTACTACTCAATTCTAGCTACACCGAAAGATCAAATAGACAACCAAGCAGAAAAAACTGAGCATTATTTGCTTGAAGTTGATAAACCCTTGGTACTGCCTATCAATAAAAAAGTTCGCTTTTTAATGACCTCTGACGATGTGATTCATTCGTGGTGGGTGCCTGACTTTGCGGTTAAAAAGGACGCAAACCCAGGGTTTATTAATGAAGCGTGGACTCGTATTAACGAGCCGGGTGTGTATCGTGGTCAATGCGCAGAGTTATGCGGTAAAGATCATGGCTTTATGCCCGTTGTAGTGAAAGCCCTTCCTGAAGATGAGTTTGCTAATTGGCTTGCTGATGCCAAACAAGAAAAAGCCAATGCAGCAGCCGCTGATGCAGCTTTACTCGATCAAACATTACCAAAAGAAGAGCTCATGACCTTGGGTGAGCAAGTCTACATGGCTAGTTGTGCCGCTTGTCATCAGCCAACAGGTATGGGGTTGCCAGGCGTGTTTCCTGCGTTGAAAGGCAGCCCAATCGTGTTAGGTGATGTGAAAGACCACATTGATGTTGTGTTACATGGCCGCCCTGGTACGGCGATGCAAGCGTTTGATAAGCAGCTTTCAATTAAGCAACTTGCTGCGGTTATTACCTATAAGCGAAATGCATGGGGTAATGATACAGGCGATGTGATCCAACCGAGTCAAATTCAAGCCGCGATTGATGCAGCAGCGGAGGCGAAATAATGAGTAACGTTATTAATGAGCAAGCAACAGGGCATGCGCATCACGACCATCATCATCCTGCGAAAGGGTTTAAGCGTTGGCTTTACACCACCAATCATAAAGACATTGGGAGTTTATACCTGATCTTTTCTCTTACCATGTTCTTGATTGGTGGAGCGATGGCTATGGTGATCCGCGCTGAACTATTTCAGCCAGGATTACAGTTAGTCGATCCGCACTTTTTTAACCAAATGACCACGGTACATGGTTTGATCATGGTGTTTGGTGCTGTTATGCCCGCATTTACTGGGCTTGCTAACTGGATGGTGCCTATGATGATTGGTGCACCTGATATGGCGCTGCCGCGCATGAACAACTGGAGCTTTTGGATATTACCTTTCGCATTTTTAATCCTGCTAGCTTCTTTACTCATGCCGGGGGGCGGTCCTGCATTTGGCTGGACATTCTACGCACCACTTTCCACCACTTACAGTAACGATAACACTGCACTTTTTGTATTTGCCGTACATATCATGGGTATCAGCTCAATTATGGGGGCGATTAACGTTATCGTGACTATCGTCAATCTAAGAGCGCCCGGTATGACGTGGATGAAACTGCCACTGTTTGTCTGGACTTGGTTAATCACCGCATTTTTGTTAATTGCTGTAATGCCTGTTTTAGCAGGGGCGGTCACAATGGTGTTGACCGATAAATACTTTGCAACGAGCTTTTTTGATGCCGCAGGAGGGGGCGACCCCGTGATGTTCCAGCATATCTTCTGGTTCTTCGGTCACCCTGAAGTGTACATCATGATTTTGCCGGCCTTTGGTATTATTTCGACTATTGTGCCAACCTTTTCACGCAAAAAGTTATTTGGCTACGCTTCTATGGTGTATGCAACCTCATCGATTGCTCTTTTGAGTTTTATTGTGTGGGCACACCATATGTTTACTACCGGGATGCCTGTAGCCGGTGAGCTGTTCTTCATGTACGCAACTATGCTCATTTCGGTACCCACAGGGGTTAAGGTGTTTAATTGGGTGGCTACTATGTGGCGCGGCTCAATTAGTTTTGAAATTCCGATGATGTTTGCCATCGCCTTTATCGTGTTGTTCACTTTGGGTGGTTTCTCTGGCTTGATGCTCGCGATTACTCCGGCTGACTTCCAGTATCACGATACCTACTTTGTGGTGGCACATTTCCATTATGTGTTAGTAACAGGCGCCGTGTTCTCAATTATGGCGGGAGCTTATTACTGGCTACCAAAATGGACAGGCAACATGTACAACGAAACACTAGCGAAATGGCATTTCTGGCTATCGCTAATTAGTGTCAACGTATTGTTCTTCCCTATGCATTTTGTTGGCCTTGCGGGTATGCCACGTCGTATCCCTGACTATGCTCTGCAGTTTGCTGATTTTAACGCCATTATCAGTATTGGTGGCTTTGCATTTGGGCTATCGCAACTGTTGTTTGTGCTGGTGGTATTCAAGTGCGCCAGAGGGGGCGAAAAAGCACCTGCCAAAGTATGGGAAGGTGCCGAAGGTCTGGAATGGGAGGTTGATTCTCCTGCGCCTTATCATACCTTTGAAACACCGCCGGAGATCAAGTAATGAACCATGCACCTTTGCTAAAGAAATTGCTGATCACATGCTTACTCATGTTCGCATTTGCTTTCGCTCTGGTGCCGCTTTATGACGTGTTTTGTGATGTTACAGGATTAAACGGTAAGCCATCTCTTGAGCAAGCGAGCGCAAGTGAAACAATAAATACACAACGCCAAGTTGATGTCAGTTTTACGACGCATGCTCAAAGTGGCGCTCCATTTAAGGTGCAGTCTGAGCAGTACAGCGTATCGGTGCAACCAGGCGCAATGCGAGAAGTTAAGTTCTCAGCAAAAAACACCAGTAATGAAGACAAAGTCATGCAAGCAATTCCATCAGTATCACCGGGAAAAGCGGCCAAGTACTTACATAAAATTGCCTGTTTTTGTTTTGATCAACAACCTTTAAAGGCAGGTGAAGAAGTTGAATTTACCTTGCTGTTTTATGTTGATACTGAATTACCCGACGATGTTGAGGAACTGACATTGTCGTACACCATGTTTGATATTAGCGGGCAGATTGTGGCTAAAAACGATTAAAAGCCGCCAAGCTAATTGCTAATTGGGAGCAAACAAAATGAATCAAAATTACGAAAAATATTATGTTCCAGCACAAAGCCCTTGGCCAATAGTTGGCGCCATCGCAATGTTTTTAATTGCTGTTGGTGCCGGTTTAACTGTGATGCAAGCAAGCAGTGAGGCCAGTGGTGCGCAGTATGTTTTATATCTGGGCCTAGCTATCTTGTTTTATATGCTATTTAGCTGGTTTAAAAATGTTATTGAAGAGTCTCACCAAGGGCTTTACTCAGCACAAATGGACCGTTCATTTAGACAGGGTATGAGCTGGTTTATTTTTTCTGAAGTGATGTTTTTCATGGCGTTTTTTGGCGCTCTCTTTTATGCCCGTATGATTTCAGTGCCTTGGCTTGGTGGCGCTGGCAATAATGCCATGACCAACGAAGTGCTATGGCC
>Ga0066376_10003337_pt1 | contig 14427 bp, 17 predicted proteins | sample Knorr_S15_td_Bot_FD_77009 | JGI IMG/M metagenome (GOLD analysis project Ga0066376, IMG submission 77009) | Marine microbial communities from Southern Atlantic Ocean transect - Knorr_S15_td_Bottom_ad_5009_LV_A | ecosystem: Environmental > Aquatic > Marine > Oceanic | place: Southern Atlantic... | reverse complement strand
TTCCGGCACGCCTTCAAATATATAGTCTGCATCGCCTAACACTTCAGCGGCATCCTTGATCGGGCTGCAATGAATGCGATCCAGGATGGTTGGAACTTTTGTCGCGTCCAGGACGTCCAAAGATACCAGGAATTCAAGATTTTCTTTGACCTCGGCTTTGCCTGCAACGAGCAGAGCGTCGGACTCAGCTGGATCACGTTCCTTGAAATCTAAGATCGTGACGTCGTGGCCGGCATAGGCGAACACTTGAGCAATACCGCGGCCCATACGGCCGGCACCGAGGGCAACGATTTTGGGCGTTGAACTCATGTGGAAATTCCATTCGTCAGCATATCGCGCATTTCATCTTGGCTCAAATCAGCAAGACCGAGGCTTTCAAGGGATCGACCGGAATCATATAAAGGATCGCCAGTGATGCCGGTGGCGATGGCGAGAAGTCCTTCTGAGATTGGCATGGGATGGCCGACCCAGCGCCCGACCGAACAATAAAACGCGAGACCCAAGGCTGTATCTTCTCGCATGTAACGGTGAGTTTGCAAATCGATATCTTCGCGCCAGTCCGCGCTGTCGGTGAGCTTCTCATGCGATGAGTTGCCGTACATCCATTCTTCCCGGTCATCGTCATAGTGATCTTTCAGAGGGAAATGCGGCGCGCCATATCCAAGTGCTTCTCTCAAATCGATACGTTCCTGATCCAAAGCGTCCGTGACACTTCGGATCGAAGGCTGAGTACCTTCATTGTGAATGTCCCAGGTATCGAAATGCTCTAGGGGTCCTGCATTCATCATGATGAGCGGCGGATGAATGATCGGCCCGGCATTCATCAGGGCGCCGTCCAGAAGATCTGTGATTTGCTCTGCGGCGGGGTAGCCTTTTTTAATGACTGCAAAAGCACGATCGGCATCTTTTAAGGGATAGATCCCAGTCGGCAGGCGCGTCGCGTATACACTTATACGCACATTGTCTTCGCCGTGTTTTCGGGCGAGGTAGGGCAAAGTGCCGGTTTCACCAAAGGCAATGTTTGCAGTATTGCCCGCATCGACCGCGGCTTTGGCATAAATATAGCCGCCAAACGTTCCGGGCGGCAGATAGCCAACTTGACCGTCTTGCCAAAGTGGCGCGAGTTGCGGCGCGAGAGATGTGTGCGTATGACAGGGAAGGGGTAGTACAATCAGTTCAGCACCTTGCATTGCCGCGGCCAGATCATCGGTAACAACAGCGATCTCAACATCGCGCACACCTTCATGATCGGTGAGTTTGATTATTTTGGTATTGAGGACAGACCCAAAGGCGGCCGCATCCCGGCGCCACAATCTAACGTTATGTCCTTGCTCGGTAAGGCTGACGGCTGAAGCGTAACAACCATGCCCGCCACCAATGACGGCAATTTCCAACTTTGGCTCCCTGAGTTCACTCATTTTGTTATTTAGTTTAAGCCTAAACTAAATTTAATTTGAGTCAATTGGGAATTTTTATCGGCATTTTTTACATGTCCTGAATTTAGGGTTATAAGAAGCCTGTGAAATTCTGGGGCATTCTATTATTATGTCGATAACTGAAATAACCATCCGCCGACCTGATGATTGGCACGTCCATCTTCGCGATGAGGCCATGCTGGAAGCGGTTCTACCTTTCACGGCGCGTCAATTCGGCCGGGCCATTGTCATGCCCAATTTAGCAACACCTGTGACGACGCCAGAGATGGCGGCTGATTATCGCCGGAGGATTTTGCAAGCCCTGCCGGACGGTAAAGAGTTCGAGCATTTTGTGCCTCTTATGACATGTTATCTGACCGATGAAACCAAGGCGAGCGAGGTTGAGCAGGGCTTCAAAGACGGTGTATTTGCCGCCGTCAAATATTACCCCGCCAATGCGACGACCAATTCGGAGTATGGCGTCACTGACCGCGTGCGAATAGAACCGGTATTTGAAAAAATGCAGGAAATCGGCATGCCACTCCTCTTGCACGGAGAAGTGACGGATCCGGCGGTTGATATTTTTGACCGTGAGGCGGTCTATATTGAGCGCATCCTAACGCCGATAACTCAAATGTTCCCAAATCTCAAAATCGTCATGGAACACATCACAACAAAAGATTCTGTGGATTTTGTCCGCGCTCATAAAGATCAAATGGCGGCGACAATTACCGCACATCACTTAATAATAAATCGCAGCAATATATTCGAAGGGGGTATCAATCCGCACCGCTACTGCCTGCCGATTGCCAAGCGCGAAGAGCACCGACTGGCCCTTAGAGAAGCCGCAACTTCCGGCGATCGCTGTTTTTTCTTAGGCACCGATACGGCACCGCATCCGGTTACCGACAAAGAAGCCGCCTGTGGCTGCGCCGGTATCTTTACTGCTGTAAATGCGCTTGAGCTCTATACTCAAGTGTTCGATGAAGAAAATGCCTTGGATAGGCTTGAAGGTTTTGCTTCTTTGCATGGCCCGGATTTTTATGGCATGGATGCCAATGAGGGATCGGTAACATTGCTCAAGGAAGATTGGCGGGTGCCGGACTCGATAGCGGTGCCAGACGGCGGCTCAATTCGTCCGTTCAGGGCAGGCAAAACATTGAGCTGGAAAATAAAAGACCAACCATAATATTCATTTCGGAAGGAATATAACATGGCGGATACATTTAACGCCCTTGTGCTTAATAAAAATGATGATGGCGTAACTTCAGCCGTTGAAAGTGTCGGACTTGATGATTTGCCGGAAGGTAATGTGGTCGTCGCAGTTGATTATTCGACGCTGAATTATAAAGACGGGCTGGTCCTCAAAGGGCTCGGCGGTTTGGTGCGGAATTATCCCCATGTGCCGGGCGTTGACATCTCGGGCGTTATTGAAAGCTCCGAAAGTTCAGATTTTAATGCCGGTGATCGGGTTGTGCTGAATGGTTGGCGGTTCGGAGAAGTGTGCTGGGGCGGCTATGCGCAAAAAGCCCGGGTTAATGCCGACTGGCTGGTAAAATTGCCGGACAATATCTCGAACGAACAAGCTATGGCGATTGGTACGGCCGGCTACACAGCCATGCTGGCTATTATGGCGCTGGAAGATCACGGGCTTACTCCGGAAAGTGAAGGCGAAGTTCTGATCACCGGCGCTGCCGGCGGCGTTGGCAGCATTGCAACAGCAATTTTGGCCAATCTCGGCTATCAAGTGGCAGCGGGAACCGGCCGGGCTGAGACCGCGGAGTATCTCAAATCTTTGGGCGCAGCCAGCATTGTCAGCCGGGAAGAGCTGGAAGAAGCGCCAAAAGGGCCTTTAGGCGCTGAGCGCTGGTCCGCTGCAATTGACAATGTCGGCGGCCCGATATTAGCGAATGTGCTGGCTGGTATGAAGTATCACGCGAGCGTTGCTGCAATCGGATTGGCGGCATCGCCCAAGCTGGAGACCACCGTCATACCGTTTATTATCCGAGGTGTTAATTTGCTCGGTATCGATTCCGTCATGTGTCCAAAAGACAGGCGTCTAATTGCTTGGGACAGGCTTTCCAAAGAACTGCCGCAAGACAAACTTGGCGATGCGGCGACCGTTGTTAGTCTTGGCGAAATATCCGGCTATGCCGACGATATTTTGGCAGGGCAGATTAAAGGACGCGTTGTCGTCGATGTGAACGCATAAATGCGTGCCAATTCTATGTTGGCCCTGTATAAACCGTGGATAAATTTAACATCACAATTAGAAACAACAGTTACGAATGGGGTAATACAAAAATGAGTTTAGTTCCAGAATGGTTAGTTGAAGGCATCAATGATGCTTTTCCAAAAAACGTATGCTTGGTCGGCGTTGCGCTCGACACTGGTTTTGCGCAAATCAGCCCACGCGGCAGTGTTATTGTTTATGATGAAAACACTTTGGCGATTTGGGAACGTGGCCGGGGTACTACCAATGAAACACTTGTCGATGGTACCAAAGTGACGGTTTACTTCCGCAATCCAGAATTCGGCGCGCGCGGCGGCAATGGCTTGTTGCCAGCTGGCGGTATCGCGCGGTTTTATGGCACCGCTGAAATCCACGCTGAAGAAGGTGATGTGCGTGAAAAAGTGTGGAACACAATGCATCCAAAAGAACGCGAAAATGATGCTGACAAAGCGGGGACGGCAGTTCTGGTTAAATTGGACCGTGCAGAACAGCTTAACCACAAGCCTTTGACCGATTTGCCTGGACCGGAATAACAACTTCTTTTCAGTTCGCTAAATCAAAGCGGCGCTACCAGTTGGGAGCGCCGTTTTTTTATGCTTCTTCAGCCGTTAACCGGATTTTCACGACTCTCTGGCAGTCTGCAAGCTCCAGATTCCCGCCGCTCTTGTTCAGTGGGAATTTGAATTAGGAGAAGGTAGAATGCACAAAGCAATAAAATCTACCGCCTTGTTCTTATTTCTGGGTGGGTGTGGTTACATAGATGCGTATGAAGAAGCGGTCTATGATCAGGAGCCGGTCTATTGTTATAAGACACTGGCTGCCGTTCAATGTTTCAAAGAACCACAGCACTCCGACAAACAAAGGCTGGTAAATTACTATGGTCCCCATCCATCGCGTACGGATGAGCCTGACAAACCAGAGGTGCCGGAGTTACAACCTCCGACCGAAAGCATATCTAAATGGGTGAAGGATCCTGAACCGGTGCCGCAACCGCGTGTCCGCGTAAACGGTATTTTACCACCGTTGGATTTGGCAAACCTTTGCCAAACCGGGATGCCAGTCGATTGGACGAAGAAACGGCTATTGAGTTGAGGGCGATGAAGATCACAGAACCTGTGGCGCCGGAAAGCAGAGAGGCCGCTCAACTCCGGGAAGAATAATAAAAACCCCTTATGTTATGGCGGTATCTTAATCTGGCGGTTATTATGGACCCGATGCAAATAATGCGTCGGGTCTTTCATTTGAGGATTCTATGAAATTTATTGTTTCAGGACTTTCGTTTTCAGCTTTGGTTATTCTTGGCAGCCTTGCCTCTGCGCAGCTGGCACCTCCCGCTAATTACGGTCAATCGCACCATTGGATGGAACGGGCCGCTGAAAGTGGTGATGTTGAGGCGCAATATCTATTTGCGCGCAGATTAGAAAACGGCGTCGACATCGAAATCGATATCCGATCCACTGCGAAATGGTACGCCAAGGCTGCCATCCAGGGCCAGATGCCAGCTCAATTTCGGCTCGGTGAACTTTATTATTCAGGCCGAGGGGTATCGCGCGATTTGGGTCAAGCAGCCAAATGGTTTAAACGCGCTGTGGAGTCAGGTTCAATGATCGCCGCCTATAACCTCGGATTGATGCATGAGCGCGGATCGGGCGTTGAAAAGAATTTTGCGCGGGCAAGTGCGCTCTACCAACGCGCTGCCAATGCCGGGATTGCAGAAGCCCAGGTTAGTCTCGCTTTTTTGTACGCCCAGGGAAAAGGCGTTCTCAAAGACAATGGTCGCGCTTTGATGTGGCTGGAGATCGCCCGCCGCTCCGGCATAAAAGTATCGTCCCTTGTTCTGAATAGTCTAAAATCCAAAATGTCCCCCGGCGAAGTGGAAAGCGCGATCCAAATGGCCCTTAATCGCAAAGAAATAATTGCCCAAAAATCTAAGTGATTGATATCATTTCTAGATTTCCTAGGTACCGGGTACAATTTATAATAATTAAGTGACTGTCACTTAATTAACACTTCTGCGGCTTCGGTCGGTTCTGCAACGGCGTCTTCATCCAAATTGCGCTCTAAGGTTTCCTTTGCTTTGTCGGTTTCCTGCTGGCGTTTCCACATGCCGGCATAGACACCCTCTTGGGTGAGCAAATTAGAATGAGTGCCGCGCTCGACAATGCGGCCATGATCCAGGACGATAATTTCATCGGCATCTATGATGGTAGAGAGCCGATGGGCGATTACCAGCGCAGTTCGATCGGCTGCCACCTCGCGCAAGGATTGCTGAATTTCTTTTTCGGTATGGGTATCAAGAGCCGACGTCGCCTCATCAAAGATCAAAATCTCAGGGCCTTTTAAAATCGTCCGGGCAATGGCGACACGCTGTTTCTCACCGCCCGACAGTTTGAGCCCGCGTTCACCGACCCGCGCATTGTAGCCTTCAGGCAACTCCGAAATAAAACTGTGGACAGCGGCAAGCCGCGCGGCGTCTTCGATTTCTGAAGGTGAGGCGGCGGGGCGTCCGTATGAAATATTGTAATAGATCGAGTCGTTAAACAGCACGGTATCTTGCGGCACGATGCCAATGGCCGCCCGAACAGAATCTTGTGTGACGTCTCGAATGTCCTGTCCATCTATCAGTATCCGTCCGCCGGTGACATCGTAGAAACGGTACAGTAGACGGGAAATTGTTGATTTTCCTGCACCTGAAGGGCCGACAATTGCGACGGTTTGGCCGGGCTTTACGACAAAGGAAACGTCTTTGAGAATAGAGCGTTCGGGCTGGTAGTGAAATGAGACATTTTCAAATATGATCTCGCCGCCGGTCAAGTTGAGTTCCGGTGCCGAGGTTTTGTCCTCGATTTCAGTTTCTTGTTCGAGCAGGCTAAACATTTCATCCATATCAGTGAGCGATTGTTTGATCTCGCGGTAGACGAAACCCAAAAAATTCAGCGGCAGAAAAAGCTGAATGAGGTAAATGTTTACCAAGATAAAATCACCCATGGTCATGGTGCCATCCTGTACGCCGAAGCCTGCCATGATCATCAATATCGTCATGCCAATGGAAATGACCGCGCCTTGTCCAACATTGAGCATCGATAAGGAGACTTTACTTTTAACCGCAGAGGATTCGTATGATTTAAGCGCTTGATCAAAGCGCATCGCCTCATGCTCTTCATTGCCAAAATATTTGACGGTTTCATAGTTGAGCAACGAATCAATGGCCTTGGTGTTGGCTTCACCATCCATCTTATTCATGTGACGGCGGTATTTGAGACGCCAATCAGTGATCGCTATCGTCCAATAAATATAAATCCCGATGGTTATAAAGGTGACGAGGGCGAACCAAAAACTAAACAATCCCCACATGATGCCGCAGACAAGTAAAATTTCCAACAGTGTGGGCAGAATATTGAACAGCATAAAGTTGAGGAGAAAATCGATACCTTTAGTGCCGCGTTCAACGGCTCGGGAGAGGCCGCCGGTTTGGCGATCCAAATGAAAGCGCAAAGCCAGTCGATGGAGATGCCGGAAGGTCTTTAGTCCAGCTTCGCGAATCGCCCGCTGGGCGACCTTGGCGAATACTGCATCCCGAAATTCACCAAAGGCCAACGCTAAAACACGCGCCATACCATAGGCAATGAGAATACCGACCATACCGACCGGGACAATCAAGTTGGCTTCCACATTATTGGAAAGGGCATCAACGGCTTCCCGATAAAGCAAGGGCGCGCCGACATTAATGCCTTTTGCAAGGCCCAAAAACACCATAGCGATGAAAACACGTGCACGCATCTCCATGGCGTTTTTTGGCCAGAGATAGGGCACTAAAGTTTTTAAGGTTCTGAGGTCGTTGCGCGGCCCTTTGTTTTCCGGCGCATCTGCTTCTAATGAACGCATTTAATTTCCTGAATTTACGAATGCAAAACGGCAATTTGACCGCTCGACACCGATATTTTCCCCACTCAAAGTTAATTTGGGTTATCGCATGCTAAGACGCAACTGTTTGGATAAAAATAATCGCTTTGTATCGTTTATTTTCTCTGGAAAACCTCGGCTACGTACCCATATAGCTATAGGCAAGAAGGTACACAGGTTAGCAAATAAAAACATGTCTTCAATAATTGATCGAATTAAAAATTTATTCAGCTCTAAAGATACTTCATTGAGCTATGGTCAGGCCAAAAAATTGGCTTCCGATCAAAATTCTGACGTCCGTAGAGAGCTGGCCGAGCGCCAAGATGCAAAACCAGAAATCCTCTATTTTTTAGCTGAAGATCCAGACCCCGTAGTTCGCCGAGAAATTGCAAAGAATGGCTCTACACCGCGCCAGGCCGATGCCGTTCTAGCGAGTGATGAAGATGTCGAAGTTCGTTGTTGCCTGGCGAAAAAATTGCGAAGCTGGCCCCTCAGCTCAATTCCATAGAACGCGAAGACATTCGCGCCGTGACGGTAAAAATATTAGAGCAATTGGCCCGCGATCAATTTCCGAAAATCAGGCAAATTCTAGCTGAATCATTGAAAGAAGTGGCTAACGCGCCGCCAAGCGTAATTCGTCAATTGGCCGAAGATGATGAATTGATCGTATCCGTTCCAGTTCTGGCAAATTCGCCAGTACTGACCGATGATGATTTGCTTCACATCATAAACCGTCGTCCAAAAAGCGGCGCGCTGAGTGCCATTGCCAATCGCCTGACAGTATCGACGGGGATTTCAGATGCCATCGTAAATTCAGATGCGAAGGATGCCATTACTGATTTGCTAAAAAACGACAGCGCCCAAATTAGGGAAGAGACGCTCGATATGTTGGTCGAGCGATCCCAGGAGGTTGCCGCGTGGCAGGAGCCTCTTGTGCGTCGCCCGCTACTGCAAATCGCTGCCGCGTTGCGTCTGGCCGAGTTTGTTGCGGACAATTATCTTCATATTCTCGAAAAGCGCCAAGATTTCGATCAGGCGACTTTAATGCGGGTAAAAGAAGAAGTACATCGCCGAATTGAGCTAAGCGCGTCTGAAATTGCAGAGGTGGAATTGCCGGAAGAAGAGGATGATGACGAATCTGTCCAGTTTATTGGTGCAAATATCGATGCTTCTTTGGATATCTCTTTGACCTCAGCAAAACGCCTCAAGCGCGAAGGTAAACTTGAGCCAAAAGATATAGAATTGGCATTGAGAAGTGGAGACCGAAAATTTGTGCGCTCTGCGTTAGCCGTGCGCGCAGATATTGACATCATTATCGTCGAGAAAATTATTGAGTTGCGAAGCGCCAAAGGAGTTACGGCGGTGGCGTGGAAAGCAGATTTGCCGATGCGATTGGCAACCGATCTGCAATCAAAGCTGGCCGGGATTTCAAATGCTGACCTGATTAACCCCCGCAATGGATTCGACTACCCGATGAGCGATGACGAGCTTGCCTCCGAGCTGGCCTTTTTTACACAGTAGGCACAAAAAAACCGAGATCATTTCCAACCTCGGCTTCTTCAAAAATGAAAAAAATTCTATTCGGTGCGGTAGATAAGATGATACCCGAAAGGTGTCTCAACCACGTTGCTTAAAGCACCAATCTCTAAATCAAACGCAGCCTGGTCGAATTCTGGCACCATGGCACCGCGGCCAAAGCTACCGAGGTCACCGCCTTGCTTAGAAGAAGGGCACTCGGAGTTTTCGCTGGCAACTTGCTCAAACGGCGTGCCGCCATCAATCTGAGCTTTTAAGGCCTCAATTTGCTTCATGGCGTCTTCAGCCGAAAGCTCGGTATTGGCCTGTGGTGCGCTGGCATGACCAACGAGAATATGCGATGCGCGAATTTGATCTGACATGGTATCGTTCCTTGATAAGAGCTGAGGGGGCTTTTTGTTCCTAATTGCCCCAATAAAGACTTTCCTTACAGGATTGCCTCACGTATTTCAACATGTGGTCTTCATATAGTTATAATTTACATATATTCGATATGCGCATTCAGAGGATAGATTTCAATGACCGTAGACCCGCAAGTTCAGGCCGTTATCGATGCTGTTACCAAGGCGGAAGCTGAGGGTCGTCCTCAAAGCCATGAGTTAAGTCCGGAAGGGGCTCGGCAGTTTTATTTTGAGACGCGGGGTGCGGTAACGCCGGAACCGCCAGATGTGGCGCTTTCTGTCGATATTGAGATCGATGGTCCAGCGGGACCGATAGCTGTGCGCTACTACCGACCCATTGGAAGTGAAGAAAATGTCGCGCTACCCGTCATGATTTATTTTCATGGCGGCGGCTGGGTTGTTGGCAATATCGACACTCACGATGTTGTGTGTCGCCAGCTCGCAAATGAAGGTGGATTTGCCGTTCTCAATGTTGACTATCGCCTTGCGCCGGAAGCCAAATTTCCGGCTGGTCTTGATGATTGTTATGCGGTCGTCAAATGGGCGTTGGAAGGCGCCGGCGGATTAAAAATCATCGCCGATAGAATTGCTGTCGCCGGCGATAGTGCCGGCGGCACATTATCGACTGTTTGCGCTAAAATGGCGCTCGATCAGGGAACACCATTGGCGTTTCAGGCGTTGATTTATCCGGCAACGAATATGCGCCACGATACACAGTCTCAAATTGATTTCGGTGAAGGTTATCTTTTGACCAAAGAGGCGCAAGCTTGGTACCACGAACACTATCTTTCAAATGACGCCGAACGAGATGATTGGCGGGCCTCGCCGATATTGATTGAGGATTTATCCGGCTTGCCGCCAGCATATATTCTGACATGTGGCTATGATCCGCTTCGGGATGAAGGTAAGGCCTATGCCGACCGATTGGCCGAAGCTGGCGTGCCCGTAATCTATAAATGCCACGAAGGTATGATCCATGCGTTTTTTACAATGGGCAAAGTCATTGATGAAACGGCGATAGCCATTAGAGAAGTTGCGCAACATACCAAAGACGCTTTTCAATCTTTGGATATACGTTAGCAGCACTTATGGCCGATCAACCAAATAAAAAACAGATTGAGGATAAATCTTCTGAGGATTTCTATTATCGCCGCAGCGGCTTTTCGATCTTTGATTTTTGGAAAAACCCCGGATGGCGCCTCGGGACCGGGGGGGAGACCAAAGGCATCTACACTAATGTCGCGGTGATCGTCAGCTTTGCTTTTGCATTTTGGATAGAATGGGCGGACATCGTCGGTGGCGCTAGCCTTGCTCGGATAGCCGCATTTTTTATTATTATTTCAGGTGTTTCGTTTTATTTCCTGATCAGACTCCGGAAAACCCTGTTTTGGAGCGCCGTGATTGCCGCTTGCGCAGCAGCACTATCCCTAACATTACAAATCCGGCATTGGTTTTCGAACGACCTCTGGCCCGGATGGGTTTTAGGCGATATCTCGATTTTCACCGATGTCGCTGGTGAGGTGCCGACGGGCATTATGGCATGGTTAGCAGATCAGTCAGCAATAGTGGTGCTCATTGGCGCGGCGATTGCGTTCGGCATATTGGCGCTCTTGGTTGAACGATTAAAAATCCGCTTCAGCTAGCCGTAGATTTTCTTTTCCAATTCGCTTGACCATTCGGAGCGCAATTTGAAGGTCGGCTCATCGCCAAACAGCTTTTCCGTGTCTCGCATAATTTCATCATTCGACATCGTCAGATCAAGATCGTGCAAACAGGGTTGTTTGACGTAATAGGGCGTGTCGACAAAAACTTCGATGCGATTTTCTTCCGGGTCATAACAATAACATGACCACGCATTGCAATGGTTGACCTGATAGAGCCCTGTCGCATCCTCTTCATTTTCGAGGCGCTCTTTCATTTTCCGAAGGTCACCTAGCGACGGCAGTCGGAACGAAAGCTGTTGGATGCGTGAGGTTGGTCGATCACCTGCTGTCTCCAAGACTATCTGATGATGCTCATTTGGATGGCGGCTCAGGAATACGACGTTGCCACCGCGGGCCTCGCCTTCATCAGTTTCGATGAAATTGAAAACCTCCTTATAGAACCGCGCCATGCGGGGCAGGTCTTTGACAAAGATGCCGACATGGCTGAAGGCGATATTGAGTTTATCGGACATGGTCGCTCCTGGTTCATGCATCATTATTTCTGACCGGAAGTATTGGAGGATAGCCGCCGGAGATCAATCATATTTGACAGAAATATACTAAAGAATAAAATATGAACTCTTGAAATATAGATAAAGTATAAAATAGTACAAATTTAGTTAAAATTTTAACTAAATAAAAATAAAAAAAAATATTGCAATAAAAGTAAATTAATAATACAGTTTTACTTAATAATTTTTAACTATTATTAATAATTATGGAATTATTTCCAGAATGGACGCAGAAATAATAGATTTACAGTCAATTATTGATGGCTTTGTCGACCGTCTAGTGGCGGAATCAGGTGATGCAATCGTTGCAACGGAGTCAGAACCTGACGAAATTGATTCCGAGTTTTCAGATTATATTACTGATCCATCTTCTAATTTCCCAGTGCTCTCTAATCCACAAATTTCCGATCAAAGCGAGAATATTGATGAAAATCCGGCCCTTGCCACTAACAGCGAGATCAATGATCCAGAGTTTGTTTTAACTCCTGCAATTACACAGGATGAAATTGATCAAATTCTCGGCATAGATATTAGTGATCTCAGTGACGGAACTTCGGTCATCAATGGTTCCAACCTTTCCAATACGACCACGGCCACAATCAATCCCGACCCATCAGAAACGTCTTTGGACAGCGAAGATACGAATGAGGTTTCCAATATTCCTACGGACGGGTCGGATGGCACGATCTCCACGACAGATTCAGTGGCAGATCAACCCACTGAAGTTGTCGTTGAGGAACCGGCAGATGACATGATTGTTAAACCGGCACCATCGTTGATATGAAAGTGCATACAGAAGGCGGCGTAATCCAGCCGGGCGCTGTGTTGATGAGTTTGGTGCCGACTGGCGACAGACTTGTTATTGATGCAAAAATTCACCCGCGCGATCGAGATATCATCTATCAAGGCATGCCTGCACGCGTTCGTCTTACGGCCTTTAATTCTCGAGATATGAAACCTATTCAAGGGATAGTTACCGCGATTTCTGCTGACCAATTGATCGATCCGGTTACGGGGGTACCTTATTTCAAGGCACGGATCGTCCCGTCGGTAGAAATCGCGGCTTCGGCCAACCGTAAATTTCTCGCCAAGCTTATGCCTGGCATGCAGGCCGAGGTATTTTTGCAAACCGGAGAGCGCACGGTTCTGGATTATTTATTGGAGCCGGTCATGCGGAGCTTCGATCACGCCGGTCGCGAGTTATAATTTGTTTTTGAGCCAATCGGCGACAATTTTGGAAACAGTGTCTTCAAAGCCGTTATAAAAGTGATCGCAGCCATCCAGAATTTCCACATCGCAAGGACCGCTGCATTTTTCTTGAAATGCCTGTGTCGGATATAGATCGTCGGGTTCCTCATTCCCTTTAAGATAGAGCACCGGGCAGGTGATTTTTGGCGCTTGGTCTAGAATGCCTGGCACATTATTGAAAACATCGATCGCGCTTTCAGCGGAGATGGCGTTCCACCACCCAGGCAATAGCATGAGGTCTTTTGGCTGTTTTCCTTCGGCGACGGCTTTAATCTCTTGGAGATCGCCTTTACCCCAAAGTTCGTATTTGCTCATGAGTTTGGTAATATCTTGCCCGCCGGCATGGGCAGACAATAGTACCAGCGCTGGGGTTTCCGGATGATCCGCTGCATGTTTTACCGCTAGCATGCCGCCATTGCTATGACCTATTAAAATTGGCGTGCCATGTCGTTTAGCGGACAACCAATCGGCAGCATAAATATTGTCGGCAATAGCCTCTGCGCTCGTTTGATAGGCACCGCCTTCAAGATCACGGCTATTACGGGTCGATAACACATCATGGCCGCGCCGATTAAAGGCGAGACAAGCAAGACCAAGCTCGGTCAGAACTGGCGGCAGGAACCGCGGCGCGCCGACATAAAAATTCATCGTGTTGCCGTGAAACAGCAATACAGAGCCTGTGATCTCGCCAGCATCGGGCTCGTAATAGGCGCCATCTAAGGGATGTGTGTCGGTCTCGATGGATATAAGTTCAGTTCGCATTATATATCTCTACTGATCACAGTTTTTCACCAAACAGGTATTTTGGTCTTCACACCAGCCAAACGCGTGACCACCCCAATACGGCCGGGCAAGGTTTTCCAATGTTAGCATGTGAACGGGATCATGACCGCTTATCGTTGTCACCTGAGCGATGAAGGGCGCGCCAACATCAGAGGTCATAATATTGCTGAGAGTTAGGCGATTGCCCAGTATTTCGATGAGACGATGTTTGGTTTCGCGGGCGAGGGCGCGTTCTTTCTGGCATGCGCCGTCCAGCTCAGGGGCGTCTATGCCCAGAAGATTGATGATTTGTTTTTTGTGAGATGCGTTTGAGAATTTGGCGCGGATTTCAATATGTTCGCCGTCAATTACGCGGACCAGCTCGACCGAGACCGGGCCTTCGATCCATTTTTGCGCAGACGCAAACGTAGGTAGAGACAAGAGAATAAATAGAATAACAGCGAGCGGCCTTATTTTTCCGTCGCCTTTTTCCAAATCAGGCGGATGATCCAAATCGGAATAACAACCAGCGCACCAATTAGGATCGGCGATAGCGACCATTCGAAAATGCCAGCAAATATATTCATCAGACTGTCGGCAAAGCTGCCTAAAAATTCGAGCAGACTTTTTGCATCGAGATCGAGCGCTTTTAAAAGCCAGCCGACAAGAAGTGAAGCAACCAAAAGCTTGAAAATGGTTTTGACAGGACTATTC
>Ga0066376_10003336_pt1 | contig 14429 bp, 11 predicted proteins | sample Knorr_S15_td_Bot_FD_77009 | JGI IMG/M metagenome (GOLD analysis project Ga0066376, IMG submission 77009) | Marine microbial communities from Southern Atlantic Ocean transect - Knorr_S15_td_Bottom_ad_5009_LV_A | ecosystem: Environmental > Aquatic > Marine > Oceanic | place: Southern Atlantic... | reverse complement strand
GGGCGCGTGTTGATCGTGGCCGGCTCGGACTCGGGTGGCGGCGCCGGCATCCAGGCCGACATCAAGACCGTCACCGCGCTCGGCGGTTACGCCGCCACCGCGCTGACCGCGTTGACCGCCCAGAACACCCAAGGCGTATTCGGCATCCATGACGTGCCGGTGGATTTCATCGCCCAGCAGATGACCGTGGTGCTCGACGACATCGGCGCCGACTGCATCAAGACCGGCATGCTGCACAAGGTCGAGGTGATCGAGCGGGTCGCGGCGGTGATCGATTCCCACGCCGCCGGCGTGCCGCTGGTGGTCGATCCGGTGATGGTCGCCAAGGGCGGCGCGGCGCTGCTGCAACCCGACGCGGTCGCGGCGCTGACGCGCGAATTGGTTTCCCGCGCCACCGTGGTGACACCAAATCTGCCCGAGGCCGAGCGCCTGACCGGCATGAGCGTGACCACCGTTGACCACATGCGCGCCGCCGCCCAGGCCTTGCGCGAACGCGGGCCCAAGGCGGTGCTGGTCAAGGGCGGGCATCTGGAGGGCGATCAGATCACCGACGTGCTGGCCAGCGAAGACGGGGTCCGATTGTTCCACTCAACCCGCATCGATACGCGCCACACCCACGGCACCGGCTGCACCCTGGCGTCGGCCATTGCCACGGGGCTGGCGCAGGAGTTGAGCTTGGTCGAGGCGGTGAGTCGCGCGCGCGATTACGTGCTTGCGGCGATCCGCGCCGCGCCGGGACTGGGCCACGGCCACGGCCCGCTCAATCACGCCCACACATTAGCGCCGGAAGGTTACCAATGACTTTATCCGTCGATCTGTTCTGGTCCGTTCGCAGCCCCTATTCCTATCTGGCGACGGGCCGGTTGGTGGAGATCAATCGAACCCACGACCTCGACATCGTGGTCCGCATGGTGCTGCCCATGGCGATACGCGACCCCGATTTCTTCAAGAAGGCAAACCCGCTGTTCGGCCCCTATGTGCTGCGCGATTCGCGCCGGGTGGCGGAAATGCAAGGCATCGCGTTCCGCTGGCCGCGGCCGGACCCGGTCAACATGGATATGGCCACGCGTGTCATTTCGCCCGATCAGCCCCATGTCCACCGCCTCACCCGGCTTGGCGTCGATGCCGCCGAACAGGGCCGCGGACTCGCCTTCATCGACGAAATGTCGCGGCTGATCTGGAACGGCGACGTGGACGGTTGGGACCAGGGCGATCATCTGGCCAAGGCGGCGGCGCGGGCCGGGCTGGACCTGGCCGCCATGGAGGCCCGCGTCGAGGCAAACCCCGGCCATTACACCGCCGCGCTGGACACGAACCACGCGGCCCTGGAAGCCGCCGGACATTGGGGCGTGCCGACATTGGTGTTCGAGGGTGAGCCCTTCTTCGGCCAGGACCGCATCGAGTTGCTGTTGTGGCGTCTGCGGCAACACGGGCTGTCCGAGCGATAACGGAAGGAGAGATTATCGCTACTATCTCGCACCATTTGCCACGGACAGGAGTCCTTGAGCGCGTCCTGAGGCGCGACCGCGTGGTGGTGCTGGGCAGCATCGCGGCTGTCACCGCGTTGGCCTGGCTCTATCTGGTCGTTATCGCCGGGATGACCAGCATGGCCGACATGGCGCGCCTGCGTCCGTGGACCGGCGCCGAGGCCGTGATGATGTTCATTATGTGGGCGGTGATGATGGTCGGCATGATGCTGCCCAGCGCGACGCCCATGGTGCTGCTGTATGCGCGGGTGTGCCGCAAGAGCCTCGACATGGCGGCGCCCGACACCGGCGCCTTCGTGATGGGCTATGTCGCGGTATGGACGCTGTTCAGCGCCGCGGCGACCGCCTTGCAGTGGGGCTTGGAACAGGCCGCCCTTCTGTCGCCAACGATGACCAGCGCGAGCCCGTTCTTCGCCGGTATGGTGCTGGTGCTGGCGGGCCTCTACCAATGGACGCCGGCCAAACAGGCCTGCCTGAGCCGGTGCCGCTCGCCGGTCGAGTTTCTGTCCACCCACTGGCGGCCGGGCGCCGGTGGCGCGTTCGCGATGGGACTGCGCCACGGCGCGTTCTGCGTGGGGTGCTGCTGGGCGTTGATGGCGCTGTTGTTCGTAGGCGGCGTGATGAACCTGTTGTGGGTGGCGCTGATCACCGTCTTTGTCCTGCTCGAAAAAGTCGTTCCGTTCGGCCACGGGGTCGGCAAAACGGCGGGTGCGCTGCTGGCCCTGGCGGGTCTCGCCGTGATCGTCGCGGCGTGACGGAAAGAGCGTATTTGCTGCACTGCGGTATTGACGGTGCAGGCGCACAATTCTAGTATCCGCGCGGCCCAGGAACCTGTTCCCGTCCCGAATCCGAAAGCGCCCGCGGCATGAAACCGAGCCACCGCCCGGTCAATCCGAATTTCTCTTCCGGCCCCTGCGCCAAGCGGCCGGGCTGGTCGCCCGCCGCGCTGAACGGTGCCTTGCGTGGCCGCTCGCACCGCTCCGCCCCCGGCAAGGCGCGGCTGGCCGAGGTACTGGAGCGAAGCCGCGCCCTGCTGGGCCTTCCCGACGACTATTCGATCGGCATCGTTCCGGCGTCCGATACCGGCGCCATGGAAATCGCGCTGTGGTCCTTGTTGGGCGCGCGCGGCGCCGACATGCTGGCCTGGGAAAGCTTCGGCGCGGGCTGGGTAACCGACGCGGTCAAACAGTTGAAGCTCGCCGACATGCGCGTGCTGGACGCCGATTATGGCGCCCTTCCCGACCTCGGCACGGTCGATTTCGACCGCGACGTGGTGTTCACCTGGAACGGCACCACATCGGGCGTGCGCGTGCCGGACGGCGACTGGATCGCGGACGACCGCGCCGGCCTGACCATCTGCGACGCCACCTCGGCCGCCTTCGCCATGGACCTGCCCTGGGACAAGCTCGATGTGGCGACCTATTCTTGGCAGAAGGTGCTGGGTGGCGAGGCCGCGCACGGCGTGCTGATTTTGAGCCCGCGCGCGGTCGAGCGGCTGGAAAGCTACACCCCGCCCTGGCCGCTACCGAAGATTTTCCGGCTTACCAAGGGCGGCAAGCTGAACCATGGCATCTTCCGCGGCGAAACCATCAACACGCCATCCATGTTGTGCGTCGAGGACGCGTTGGACGCGCTGAAATGGGCCGAGAGCATCGGCGGTTGTGACGCCTTGATCGCGCGCTGCGAAGGCAGCCTCGCGGTTATCGCGGACTGGGTCGCGAGCGCGGACTGGGTCGATTTTCTGGCCCGGGATCCGGCCACGCGCTCGTGCACGTCGGTTTGCCTCACGTTCTCCAGCGCGCGCGCGGGGGCGATGGATCGCGAGGCCCAGGCGCGGCTCGCCAAGAGCTTGAGCGGGCTGCTGGACACGGAAGGCGTGGCACACGATATCAACGGCTACCGCGACGCCCCACCGGGCCTGCGCATCTGGACCGGCGCGACCATCGAGCGCGACGATGTGGAAGCGCTGATGCCCTGGCTCGACTGGGCCTTCGCCGAGGTCGCGGACGAAGTGTCGGTCGGATGAGTATCACAGTTACGTAATAAGGCGACGCAGTCATGCCCAAGGTCTTGATTTCAGACAAGTTGAGCCCCCGCGCGGCGGAAATTTTTCGCGAGCGCGGTATCGACGTGGATGTCGATACCGGACTCGACGCCGAAGCTCTGAAAGCGCAAATTGGCGATTATGACGGGCTCGCGGTGCGCTCCGCCACCAAGGTGACGGCGGACGTGCTGGCGGCGGCGGACCGGCTTGCCGTGGTCGGGCGCGCCGGAATCGGCGTCGACAATATCGACCTCGCGGCCGCCACCGCGCGCGGCGTGGTGGTGATGAACACGCCGTTCGGCAACTCGACCACGACCGCGGAACATGCCATCGCCCTGTTGCTCGCCATGGCGCGCCAGATTCCGCAAGCCGACCGATCGACCCGTGCCGGCAAGTGGGAGAAATCGCGGTTCATGGGCGTCGAAGTGGCCGGCAAGACACTGGGTCTGATCGGATGCGGAAATATCGGATCGATCGTGGCCGACCGCGCGCAGGGCCTGAAAATGCGCGTGATCGTGTACGACCCGTATCTTTCGGGGGAACGCGCCGGCGACCTCAACGTCGAAAAGGTCGACCTCGATGCGCTGCTGGCGCGGGCCGATTTCATCAGCCTGCACACGCCCCTCAACGACACAACGCGCGGCATCGTCGACAAGGCGGCCCTCGCCAAGACCAAGCCGGGGGTGCGGCTGATCAACTGCGCGCGCGGCGGTTTGGTGGTTGAGGCGGACCTCAAGGCCGCCATCGAATCCGGTCACGTGGCTGGCGCCGCCCTGGACGTGTTCGAGGAGGAACCGGCGCGCGGCAACGGCCTGTTCGGGCTTGAGCAAGTGATCGCGACGCCGCATCTCGGCGCCTCGACTTCCGAGGCGCAGGAGAACGTGGCCGTTCAGGTCGCCGAGCAGATGTCGGATTACCTGCTCAACGGCGCCGTGACCAACGCCCTGAACATGCCCTCGGTCACCGCCGAGGAAGCGCCTCGGCTCAAGCCCTATATGACCCTCGCCGAACAGTTGGGAAGCTTCGTCGGCCAAGTCACCGAGACCAGCTTGAAATCGGTGTCGGTGGAATATTGCGGCCACGTGGCCACGCTCAACACCCGCCCGTTGACGGCCGTCGTGCTGCAAGGGCTGCTGCGCCCGCTGATGGAGTCGGTCAACATGGTGAACGCGCCGCTGGTCGCCAAGGAACGCGACATCGAGGTGCGCGAGATCAAGCGCGACGGGCCGTGCTCCTACGCCACTCAAATCCGGCTTACCGTGACCACCGAGCGCCGCACCCGCGAACTTGCCGGGACTCTTTTCGAAGCCCGGCCGCGCATCACCGAGATCAAGGGGATTTCGGTCGAGGCCGAGTTGGGGCCGCACATGCTATACGTCACGAACCAGGACAAACCGGGCTTCATCGGCTCGCTGGGCCGCGCCCTGGGCGACGCCGGCATCAATATCGCAACCTTTCACCTGGGCCGCGCGGCGCCGGGCTCGGACGCCATCGCCCTGGTCGAGGTCGATCAGGCCGTGCCCGCCGCGGTGCTCAAAACCGTCGCCGACCTGCCCCATGTGGTCCAGGTCAAGGCGCTCAAATTCTGAACGTAGCCGAGACATGTCAGGCCTTGGTTGCGAGCCCCGGCTTGGTGTGTAAACTCCGCCCGCAATGGACGATTCGATGAAATCGGCGCTGCTTCCCGCCGGCCTGCGCGACCAGCTTCCGCCGATCGCCGAGCACGAGGAGGAGATCACGCGCGCGCTGCTCGACCGCTTCGCGAGCTATGGCTATCAACGGGTCAAGCCGCCGCTGGTCGAGTTCGAGGAGGGCTTGTTGAACGGCGTCGGCGCGGCGGTGGCGACGCAGACCTTTCGCCTGATGGATCCCATCTCCCAACGCATGATGGGCGTTCGCGCCGATATCACGCCGCAGATCGCGCGCATCGCGACGACCCGGCTTAAGGGCGCGCCACGCCCGCTGAGGCTGAGCTATGGCGGCGAAGTGCTCCGGGTCAAGGGCAACCAGTTGCGCCCGGAACGCGGCTTCCGCCAAGTTGGGGTTGAACTGGTCGGCGCCGCCAAGGCCGCGATGGGCGACGCCGAAGTCATTTTACTTGCCGCCGAGGCGCTGCGCGAAATCCAAATCGAGGGACTCTCGGTCGATATCAACGTGCCCCAATTGGCGCGTGCCGTCTGTTCGCATTTCGATGTCGAGCCCGAGTCGCGCGAACCGCTTCTGGCGGCGCTCGACCGCAAGGACGCGGTCGCCATCGCCGAGACCGGCGGCGACGCGGCGGCGATGCTGAACGCCTTGCTGGCCGCGGCCGGGCCCGCCGACGCCGGGCTCGCCGCGCTGGAAAAGATCGATCTGCCCGGCGAGGCCGAGGCGCTGGGACGCCGGCTCAACGAGGTCGTCGAACTGGTGCGCGAAGCCGCCCCCGATCTTAGCCTGACCATCGATCCGGTGGAAAGTCGTGGCTTCGAATATCATACCGGCGTGAGTTTCACCTTGTTCGCGCTCGACGTGCGCGGTGAGTTGGGGTCCGGCGGCCGCTACCTGACCGCGACGGGCGAACCGGCGACCGGCTTTACCTTGTTCATGGATACGCTGCTTAGCGTGGCCCCCCGGCGCGAACCGCGACGCCCGGTGTTCGTGCCTTTCGAGGCGCCGCTCGACGTCGGCCGCGAATTGCGCGACACCGGCTGGATTACCGTCAACGGACTGGTCCCCGAGGACGACGCGATGGCAGAGGCGCGGCGGCTGGGCTGTGGCGATGTGTGGCTGGACGGCGCCGTGCGTCCGGTCGAGGCGGACTAGCGCGCGCCATGGCCAATGTCGCGGTGGTGGGCTCCCAATGGGGCGACGAGGGCAAGGGCAAGATCGTCGACTGGCTGTCGCGCCGCGCCGATATCGTGGTGCGTTTCCAAGGTGGCCATAACGCCGGCCACACCCTGGTCATCGACGGCACCACCTATAAGCTGAGCCTGTTGCCATCGGGCGTGGTGCGCCCGGATACGTTGTCCGTCATCGGCAACGGCGTGGTGGTCGATCCTTGGGCGTTGTTGGACGAGATCGATCGGCTGGCCGGCCAAGGGGTCGAGGTGACGCCCGAGCGCCTGCGCATCGCCGAGAACGTTTGCCTGATCCTGCCGTTTCACGGTGAGCTCGACCGCGCCCGCGAGGCGGCGCGCGGGAGCGACAAGATCGGCACCACGGGACGCGGCATCGGACCGGCCTACGAGGACAAGGTCGCGCGGCGCGCGGTGCGGCTGTGCGACCTCGCCGACCGCGACGGGATGACCGAGCGCGTTCGCGCCGCGCTGTCGCACCACGACATCTTGCGGCGCGGCCTCGGCCTCGACCCAATCGACTCCGAAGCCCTTTGCGAAGCCCTCATGGCGCTGGCTCCGAAGCTCTTGCCCTTCGCCGAGACGGTATGGCGGTTGATCGCGGAGGCGCGGCGCGCGGGCAAGCGGATCCTCTTCGAGGGCGCCCAGGGCGCCATGCTGGACGTGGACCACGGCACATATCCCTACGTGACCTCGTCCAACACGGTGGCGGGCACGGCGGCGGCGGGCTCGGGCACCGGCCCGGGCGCGGTGGATTATGTCTTGGGCATTACCAAGGCCTACACCACCCGCGTCGGCGGCGGCCCCTTCCCCACCGAACTGACCGACGCCGTGGGCCGCCGTCTCGGCGAGCGCGGCAAGGAATTCGGCACCGTGACCGGGCGCCAGCGGCGCTGCGGCTGGTTCGACGCGGTGATGGTGCGCCAAGCGGTGGAAGTAGCCGGCATCGACGGCATCGCGCTGACCAAGCTGGACGTCCTGGACGGCCTCGATGAGCTCAAGGTCTGCGTGGGCTACCGCCACGGCGCGCGAACTTACGACAACTTTCCGGCCTCGCCCGTGGTCCAACAGGCGTTGGAGCCGGTCTTCGAGACCCTGGAGGGCTGGTCGGAAAGCACCCGTGGCGCCCGTTCCTGGGCCGAGTTGCCGGCCACCGCGGTCAAATACATCCGCCGGGTCGAGGAACTGATCGGCGCGCCCGTCGCCATGCTATCGACCAGCCCCGAGCGCGAGGACACTATCCTGGTCCGCGACCCGTTCGCCGACTGAAAAGACCGAAACGACACGGATGACCCAAACACCGCGCTGGCTTATGCTGACAATCGTAACCCGGTAACGAACACGGGGGGCGGGAGACATGGCGCGCGCATCGGGCACCACGCCCGCCGACGGGATATGCGGCGGCCGCTATGCCGTGCTCGGCGACCAGCCGCTGGCCAACCTGGACATGCCGAGCGCCCAGGCGTTCGCGGTCCATGACCTGGAAGGCGCCGAACCCGATCTGATGGCCTTGCTGTGCGATCCGTGGGTTCCCGTGCGGCTGGACATGGTGCCGCAACTGCTAAGCCAGGCCATCCCGAACGTCGTAAATCTGCTTTTTGCCGGGCGGGTCCACGTGGCGGGACGCGGCGGCTGGGCGATGGCGTTCATTTACCGCCGCCCGCTCGGTCCACGCCTGGCTCCGCCAACATTTCGCAAGAGCGATGGCCGGTCCGACGCGACACGCGCCCCGATGGACGAGGCCGAGGCGATCGAGAAAGTGCTGGTGCCGATCGCCCAGGCGCTCGACGATCTTCACGGGCTTGGGATCACCCATGGCGCGGTGCGGCCCGACAACATTTTTTATGCCAATCCCGAATGCACCAAGGTTGTGCTCGGCGACTGCCTGACCGCTCCCCAAGGCCACTACCAGCCGCTGTCCGTGGAAACGATCGAACGCGGCCTCGCCGATCCCGCCGGCCGCGGCCCGGCATCCGAGGGAGACGACTTCTATGCCCTGGGCGTGACGCTGGCGGCCCTGATAATGGGACAGGACCCGGGCGCGCAATTCGATCGCGCCGCCCTGCTGGAGGCCAGAATTATTTCGGGTTCGCACCGGGCGTTGTTGGGCAAGGCGAACCTGTCGATGGGCGTTTCCCCGGTGCTCCAAAGCCTGCTTTCGGACGATGTCGAGTCGCGCTGGAATGGGCGCGCGGTTATTAGCTGGTCCAAGGGCACGACGCAGCGCCCGGCGCGTGCCAAGGGGCCGCGGTCCGACCGACCACCGTTCGAGTTCATGGGGACGGCATACCGCGAGCTGCGGGCGCTTGCCGTGGCGCTGAGCGCGACCCCGGCTCATGCCGCCGAGCAGATTCGCCGCCGCCGCCTCGGCGATTGGTTACGCAAAAAAATAATCGATCCGAATCGGGCCGAGGCGATCGAAGCGCTGTCGTCTTCGGGTGAGGAGGCCCTGAACGACGAGGAACTGGTAGCCCAAACCGTGATGGTCCTGGACCCCGCGGGCCCGATTCGTTACCGGAGTCTGGCGTTGATGCCGGATGGCCTGGGTCCCGCCCTTGCCGACGCCATGGCGGCCGAAGACTCCGATCGCGTTAACGATATCGCCGATCTGATCAGGCTCAAGTTGCCGCTGGTCTACATGGAACTTGGCGCTTGGCGCGACGTCGACCACTACCAGGACCGCATCGAGTTCGACGCCGTCCACGCCAACCTGACGAAGGACGGGCTTGGTTTTGGGGTCGAGCGGGCCCTGTACGACCTGAACCCGCTGCTGCCGTGTCGAAGCGCGACCATCGGCGGCGCTTATGCGTTCGACTTGCGTGAGGTCCTGGGGGCATTGGACGGGCTGGCCGAGCGCGGCGAATTGAACGACGATTCCATCGACAAACATATCGCCGCGTTCATCGCCAACCGCTTGAAGCTGAAATCCAGCGACGAGTTGAGCGAATTGTCGGACGCCAGCATGCCGCCCGAACGACGGCGCTATGCGTTTCTAAGGTTCATTGGCGAGGTCCACCAGAGATGCAACAGGCCGCCGATGCCGAACTTGGCGAAATGGCTAGGCAGCCGCCTTGAATTGGTAATCGAGGATTTCAACTACCGCCCATTGCGCCACGACCTGACTGGCCGCCTCAAGCGCCTCGCCGCGTCCGGTGACCTGTCGCGCATGGCGACGCTATTGTCCAACCCCACGCTGCGCCAACGGGACGAGGCCGGCTTCAAAGTGGCCGTCAAACAATATGCGGCGAACGCCCGCCGCATCGAAGCGCTAAGTTCCCACGGCGCGGTGCACGACACACGAATTGCCGGCTTGGGATATTCGATCGCCAGTTTCGGCGCCTACGCCATCTTGGCGGCCACGGCGTTTGCCGTGACCGTTATGTTCGGAGCTTGAAGGGCCGAACCCGGTGCATTTGGCGGACACGCGATGAGCTACAGGAAAATACCTCCCACACCCAAGCGCGGAATGCGCGCCTTGGCGATCATCGTCACGATCGGCTTGGTCACGGCGGGGTTGGTCGTCTTCGCCTTGCCCGCGTTCTTGGCCTCGTTGGTGGGCCTGCTGCCAACGATGGCCACCCTGGTCGCCGATCGCACCCCGGGGTACCGCGCCTCGCGATGCGTCGGCGTGACAAATATTGCCGGCGTGTTGCCGATCGTTGCAATGTCCTTCAACGGCGACACCAGCATGGATGCGGCGATCACGCTTCTGGTCGATCCGACCAACTGGCTGGTCATGTATGTGGGGGCCGGCATGGGCTGGGTGTTGTTGTGGATCGGACCTGTGATCGCGGAAGTGTTTGTCACTCAGAAAGCCGCGAGCGAGGCCAGGGGCCTGCGGGAAAACCAAAGAAAGCTGATCGCCGAGTGGGGCCGGAAAGTCCTCGACGCGTGAGCAGTGAGCCGCCATGGACAACGTGATTCGAATCGTCGTCGGCTTGGCGCTGATCTACGTGGTCGTGGTGGCGGTCACGTATCTTCGCCAACGCAAGATGATCTATTTCCCGGACGCGGCGCTTCCCGAACCGGCCGCTGCCGGCGTCCCGGAAATGGCCCCGGTGACATTGCGCACGGCGGACGGCCTGGAGCTGGTGGCCTGGTACGCCCCGGCGCGGGACGAGGCGCCGGTGGTGGTCTATTTCCACGGCAACGCCGGCAATATCGGCGGTCGCGGTGGCAAGGCGCGGCCCTATCTCGACGCCGGGTACGGCGTGTTGCTGGTCGAATACCGGGGCTACGGCCCCAACCCCGGCACGCCTAGCGAGGCCGGGCTGTATGTCGACGGCCGCGCCGCCCTGGCCTTCCTGGCCGAGGCCGGCGTGCCGCTGTCGCGCATGGTGCTATACGGCGAATCGCTGGGCTCCGGCGTGGCCGTGCAGATCGCCCAAGGCCGCGCCATCATGGCGCTGGTCCTCGAGGCACCGTTCACGTCGCTGCCCGACGTCGGCGCGCTGCATTATCCCTACCTGCCGGTCCGCCTGCTGGCGCGGGACACCTACGATTCCCTGTCCAAGATCGCCGGCGTCTCGGCGCCGCTGATCGTCATACACGGCACCGACGACGCCACCGTGCCGGTGCACATGGGCCTGACCCTGCTGGCCGCCGCCAACGAGCCGAAATTCGAACTCGTGCTGGACGGCGCGGGCCACGCCGACGTCAATGAATTCGGCGCGGCGGAAAAAGTTATTGCCATCCTCGACAACCTGCCCACCATGGCGGAGCCGCGATAGAGGATCGTAGGGGGTGCCGTATGTTAGATTCTATCTACTAGGGAGCGCGACCGCATGACAAAATCGATCGATTACTATTTCACCGTGGCGTCGCCGTGGACCTATCTGGCCGGTCCCCGGTTCGACGGCCTGGTGACGCGCAACGGCCTCGCCGTGACCTGGAAGCCGTACGACATCATGCGCGTGTTCGGGCTGACCGGCACCAAACCGGTCGGACAGCGCGCCCCGCAAATACAGAAGAACCGGCTCAACGAACTGCGCCGCTGGCGCGATTTCCACGGCATGGAACTGACCATCGAGCCGGCCTTCTTCCCGGTCAACCCGACCCCGGCCAACCGCGTGCTGATCGCCGCGCTGCGGTCGGGCGCCGATGGTGGCGCGCTGGCAAAAGCCTATATGCGCGCCGTGTGGGCCGAGGAACGCAATATCGCCGATCCCGAAACCATCGCGGCGATCGCCGACGAGAATGGCCTCGACGGCGCGGCGCTGTTGGCCCAATCGGGCGACGCGGCGGCGGAGGGTGAATACGAGCGCAATACGGAAGACGCCATCGCCGCCGATGTGTTCGGCTCGCCGACCTGGATCTACGAGGGCGAGCTGTTCTGGGGCCAGGACCGCCTCGACTTCCTCACCCGCGCCGTCGGAGGGACCGCGTGAACGGCGCGACCGCCCGGTTTTCGATGATGGCGCGCGGCGCGCTCTGTGCCGCGGCCTTGATGCTGGTGGCGGCGCCGGCCGTGGCGCGCGATACGATCACCATCGGCATCACCCAGTTTCCGGCGACCTTCCATCCCAGCATCAATTCGATGCTGGCCAAGTCCTACGTGCTGCACATGGCGCTCAGGCCGATCACCGCTTTCGACCAGGACTGGAAGCTGATCTGCCTGCTGTGCACCACACTGCCCACCATGGAAAACGGCCTGGCCGAGCCGGAGCCGCTGGCGGACGGCAAGACCGGCGTCAAGGCGACCTATAGCTTGCACCCGGACGCGACGTGGGGCGACGGCACGCCGCTCACCGCCCATGACGTCAAGTTCACCTGGGATGTCGGGCGCAACGAGCAAAGCGGCTTCGCGGGGCTGGAAGGCTACCGGCGCATCCTCGGCATCGACGTGATCGACGACAAGACCTTCACCATGCACGGCGACCGGCTGTCTTTCGACTACAACGCCATGAACGGATTTTACGTGCTGCCGGCGCATCTGGAGGGCGCCGCCTTCGCCGATCCCGCCGAGTACCGCTTCCGCACGCTCTATGACACCGACACCGCCAATCCAGGGCTTTATTTCGGCCCCTACCGAATTACCGAGGTCGTGTCGGGCTCGCATGTGATCCTTGAACCCAACCCGACCTGGTATGGCCCGGCGCCCCATTTCAAGCGCGTCACCGTGCGCGTGATCGAGAACACGGCGGCGTTGGAAGCCAATCTTTTGTCCGGCGCCATCGACTATGTCGCCGGCGAACTCGGCTTTTCCATCGAACAGGCGCTGTCGTTCGAGAAACGCAAGGGCCGCGACTTCGATGTCGTGTTCAAGCCGGGGCTGATCTACGAACATATCGACGTCAATCTCGACAATCCCAAGCTGGCCGACCGCCGCGTGCGCCAGGCGCTGATGTACGCGATGGACCGCGACAAACTGGTCCAGCAATTGTTCGGCGGCAAGCAGCCGGTGGCCCATTCGAACATCAACCCGCTGGACCGCGTCTACAGCGACGCCGTGCCGGTCTATGGCTTCGATCCCGACAAGACGGCGGCGCTGCTGGACGAGGCCGGCTGGTCCGACATCCGCGACGGCGTGCGCCATAACGCCGCCGGGGAAAAGCTTTCGTTCACGCTCATGACCACGGCCGGCAACAAGTCGCGCGAACTGGTGGAGCAGGTGCTGCAAAGCCAATGGAAAAAGGCCGGCGTCGAGGTGACGATCCGCAACGAGCCGGCGCGGGTCTATTTCGGCGAGACCATGACCAAACGCGCCAATGACGGCCTGTCCATGTATGCGTGGCTCAGCGCGCCCGAGTCCCTGCCCATTTCGACATTGCGCTCCGACGGTATTCCCACCGCCGACAACGGCTGGTCGGGGCAGAACTACCCGGGCTACGCCAACCCAGAGATGGACACCCTGATCGACACCATCGAGGTCGAGCTCGACCCCGAAAAGCGTCTGCCGCTATGGGCGGACCTGCAACGCATCTACGCCACCGACCTTCCCGCCCTGCCGCTGTTCTTCCGCGCCAACATCTATTTCTTCCCCAAATGGCTGAAAGGGGTACGCCCCACCGGCCACCTCGTCACCACCACCACCTGGATCGAGGAATGGCGGGCGGAGTAGGTCCGATGGCCAATGCCCACTGTCGCATCTGAACCCCGCCCCACGCCTTCCGCCGATTCCGGACCGCTCCTTGCTGTCGAGTCACTCACCGTCACCTTCGCCACGCGGCGCGGCGTGGTGCGGGCGGTGGATGGGATTTCGTATGTGCTGGAGGCCGGCCGCACGCTGGGGGTCGTGGGAGAATCGGGGTGCGGCAAGTCGGTCACGGCGCTGGCGTTGCTGGGGCTGGTCGATCCGCCGGGCAAAATTAACGGCGGGCGGGTTATGTTCGAGGGGCGCGATCTGTTGACGCTCGACGAGGCGGCCATGGAGGGCGTGCGCGGGGCGCGCATCGCGATGATCTTTCAGGAACCGATGACGGCGCTCAATCCGGTCTACACCATCGGCGACCAGATCGGCGAGGTCTTCACCACCCACCGGGGCCACTCGCGCGGCCAAGCGCGGGACGGCGCCATCGACATGCTGGAGCGCGTCGGCATGCCGGCGCCGGCGCGGCGCGCGCGCGACTATCCGCACCAGCTATCGGGCGGCATGCGCCAGCGCGCGATGATCGCCATGGCGTTGGCGGGACGCCCGGCGTTGCTGATCGCCGACGAACCCACCACGGCGCTGGACGTGACCGTGCAGGCGCAGATACTCGAACTGATGCTGGATATCCAGGACAGTTTCGGCACGGCGATCCAGTTCATCAGCCACGACCTCGGCGTGATCTCGGAAATCGCCGACGAGGTCGCGGTGATGTATGCCGGGCGCATCGTCGAGCACGCGGCGGCCGACGTGATTTTCGACAACCCGCTGCACCCCTATACCCAGGGCTTGCTCGCCACCGTGCCGCGCATCGGCGCCGGGCTCGACCGGCTGCCGGCGATTTCGGGCAACGTGCCCGACCTGGCGCGCCTTCCCGCCGGGTGCGCGTTCCGCGACCGCTGCCCCAAGGCCGGACCGGACTGCGCGGTGGCGCCCCCGCTGGACATCGCGGAGCCCGGCCACCGGGTCGCCTGCTT
>Ga0066376_10003333_pt1 | contig 14434 bp, 15 predicted proteins | sample Knorr_S15_td_Bot_FD_77009 | JGI IMG/M metagenome (GOLD analysis project Ga0066376, IMG submission 77009) | Marine microbial communities from Southern Atlantic Ocean transect - Knorr_S15_td_Bottom_ad_5009_LV_A | ecosystem: Environmental > Aquatic > Marine > Oceanic | place: Southern Atlantic... | reverse complement strand
TTCCCGGTCCGTTCGTCCTGAGCTCCGTCGAAGGGCGCGCATCAGTCAAGGCCTTCCCGGAAAACATGGCTTATGGCAAACAATGGTTCGACGGGCTCACCACGAACGGGTTTGGGTGGCGGATGACTGAATGGGGAGTCCATCAAGAGGATAAACGTACAAGCACATGAAACTGGTGGTTATCGATTACGATTCAGGGAACTTGCGCAGCGTTTCGCGGGCGTTGGAGTCCCAGGGAGTGACTCCCCTGGTCACCGGCGACGCAGCCGAGTTCGACGACGCTGACACCATGATTCTGCCGGGCGTTGGCTCAGGACCAGCGGCCATGGACGCTCTGAACCAACGAAAGCTGGTGGGGCCGATCCGCGACTACATCGCATCTGGGAAACCGTTCTTGGGCGTTTGCCTGGGCCTACAATTACTGATGGACCGGACCGAAGAGGGCGACGCTCCTTGCTTGGGAGTGGTGAAGGGCAACGCCAAACTGCTGCCGCCCGGACTTAAGGTGCCCCACATGGGCTGGAATAACGTGAAGTTCAACAGCCAACACCCAGTGCTAGCCGGCATCCCCCAGGACAGCTTCTTTTACTTCGTGCACAGCTATTACGCCGCGCCGTTAGACGACAGCGGAGTCGGCGGCACAACCGAGTACGGCATCCCGTTCTGCAGCATCTACGCCAAGGACAACTTGGTCGCCACCCAATTCCATCCGGAGAAGAGCGGCCCGGCCGGACTGCGGTTCTACAAGAATTTCATCGGAATGGCCGCTTCGCGCTGATTCTGCCCGCGATTGGTCCAGCCCCAGAAATCATCTGGAGGTTCTATGGAAGTTATACCAGCGATTGACCTAAGAAACGGCCGGTGCGTACGCCTGTTTCAGGGTGATTTCAACCAGGAGACGGTGTTCTCTGATGACCCGTTGGCCGTGGCGCTGTCGTGGCAGGAGCAAGGCGCACAACGCCTGCACGTAGTTGACCTCGACGGGGCCATCCAAGGAAAACCCGTGCACCTGGACATCATCTCGGCCATCGTCCGCGGTTTGGGCATTCCGGTCCAGGTGGGTGGCGGCATCCGGGACATGTCATCCGCCGATATCTGGCTTGAGGCCGGCGTCGACCGGGTGGTGATCGGCACCGCCGCGGTGCGCGACCCGGATATGGTCATGGAAGTCTGCATGAAACATGGCCGGCAACGGGTGGTGGTGTCGGTGGACGCCAGAGACGGGCTGGTCGCATTGGAAGGATGGAGAGAGACCAGCGATGTGACGGTCCTGGAATTGGCCCACAGCATGGCTGACGTTGGTGTGGTGCGGTTCCTCTACACCGACATCGCGCGCGACGGCGCAATGACCGGGCCTGACTTTGAAGGCAACACGCTGCTGGCCGAAGAATCGGGACTGGCGGTGCTGGCGTCGGGGGGCGTTGCGACAGTTGAGCACATCATAGAATTGGCGCCAACGGGGGTCGAGGGAGTGATCGTGGGGAGAGCGCTGTATACCGGGGCGGTCGACCTGGCTGAGGCAGTGGCGGCAGTGAGTTAATCGGCGGTCGTCTGACTGGACGGCGAACCCTGGCTCCCGGCGTCGCCCGAGTCTCTGAACCGGGCTGCCAAACGCTCTTCACGGGTCTCGAACCAATCGTCCCGTAGCACGTCCATCAGGATGAAGTCGTGGGCCATTCGCCGGACGGCTCTCACTGCGTTGAAACCACTCTTCGTGATACTCTTCTGGGCCCGGCCGTTCCGCTCCAGGGTGTGCAGGTAGACCCGCTTCAGGTCGCGTTTGGTGAACATGTGCTCCAACAAAGTGGTCACTGCGTCGTAGCCGTAGCCGTCGCTCCAGTAGTCGCGGTCCCCGATGACGATCCCCAGTTCGGCTTCCCGGTTGACCGTGTCCAGGTCGTAGTACATACAGTTGCCGATGAAAAGGCCGTCCAGGGTCTCGATGGAATAATGATGGGAGCCGGGGGTGGGGTACTTCATCTGGTCTTCGAACAGTTTCAGATAGCGTTCGAAGGACATGGTCAGAGGTATGGCGGCGTCCAGACGCGCCAGTTCGGGGTCGCTGCGCCACCGGTAGTCGTTCTCGGCGTCGCCGGCCTGCTTGTCACGCAGGATAATCCTGGCCCCCTTCAACTCCGGTGCGGGATCTCTCCCTTGAACTGCCATCGGATTAGGTCCTCTCTCCCGAGTTGGCTACCTTTCTCTCAGCGATCATGTCCAGCGCCCGTTTCAGCACGTTGACCTCGTTGGCATAAGCTAAGTTCTTCAGGGCATCCTCAGCTTCGAACCATTGGACCACATCGAACTCCGGGTCGTGCTGGTCCGTGGCGCCACCGACCGGCACCATCAGATAGAAATGCACCGTCTTATGATACCGGACATCCTTGCCGCGGTCGGCGAACCAATAGTCGATAATGCCCAGGGAGCCGTCTATCTCTACTTCCAGTCCGGTTTCCTCACGGACCTCCCGCAGAGCGGTCTGTTCCAGAGTCTCACCGGCGTCCGGAGTACCCTTGGCCAGGCACCAGCGCACTGGCTGACTGCGGCCACAGAGCACAGTCTCCAACCGGCTGCCATTGATCTGGTAGACAACGCCTCCAGCCGAAACCGGGTTTTCTACCCGGGATTTGGCATTCATATCAACTATCCTTCGGTTCGATCATGCGTGCTCCGCGCCTTGGCGGCAAGCAGGCACAGTTAGCAATTGTAAGTGCCGGGATTCAAGCCAGTCAATGAGAGATACGGGGGAATGGCAAGCCGGGTCCAGGTTGGCCGAGACTCGTGCGCGTCCTCTAATGTCCCCCGCCAATGGCTGGGACAAAATGGACTTCGCTGTTCTCGCCAACTTTTTCCAGCATCCCCATGATGGCGACGTCGCCGTCGATGGCGATGGCCAGGTTAGGCCTGATCTCGCCGTCTTCGACCAGGCGGTCTTTGATGCCGGGGTACATCTCGTCCAGTTGTTCGATGACATGGCGGATGTTCCGAGCTTCCATATCAACCTGTTTGGTTCCCGCCGTCAGGGATTGGAGCATGGTTGGGATGAATATCTTGGCCAAAATCCGGGCTCCTTTTCCAAGCTCTTAAGCATGGCGGCCTGGTTAGGTCCGCCATATCCAGGTTCTGATATGGCGGAGAGGTTGTCAACCCCAGACGGACCCGAATTGGGGGATTTCCGCCTCGCAGCCGCCACACAAAAGAAAACCGTCCTTCCCGGCACCATGCCCGGAAGGACGGTTTTTGCGCTTTTAGGTGGAGGCTGGGTTAGCTCTTGCCGTTCTCCCAGCCGGCTTCCAGGATCTTGCCGGGGGTGATCGGCAGGCTGCGCATCCGGTTGCCCGTTGCGCCGCTAACCGCGTTGCCGACGGCGGCCATGGGCGGGACTATCGCGGCTTCACCGACGCCTCGCACCCCGTAGGGATGGCCTGGGTTGGCGACCTCGACGATCACGGTGTCGATCATCGGCAGGTCCAGTGAGGTGGGCATGCGGTAGTCTAGGAACGTCGGGTTCATCATCTGGCCCGAGTCGTTATAGAAATACTCTTCGTTCAAGGCCCAGCCGATGCCCTGGACCGCGCCGCCCTGCATCTGTCCTTCGACATAGCTGGGGTGGACGGCCTTGCCGGCGTCCTGGATGGCGGTGAACCGGGTGACGCCGGTCTTGCCGGTGTCCGCGTCAACCACCACGTCGGCGATGTGCACGGCGTAGCCGTTGCCCTCACCTGTTGGGTCGACGTTGGACCGGCCGGAAACGGAGCCGCCGGTGGCGGCCAACTGACGGGCCAGGTCCTTGAACGTGAACTTGAGTTCCTCATCGGACTTGTGGCTGACGATACCGGCCACGTATTCGATATTTTCTTCCTTGGTGTCCCAGATCTTGGCGGCCCTGGAGATCATCTGGCTCTTCACGTCCTCGGCCGCGTTGATGGCTGCCAGGCCGGTGGCGAAGGAAGTCCGGCTGCCGCCGGTGATGAAGGTGTAACCGATGGAGTCGGTGTCCACCACGGTTGGTTTAACGTCCTCGTAGGCTATTCCCAGGGTCTCGGCGGTCTGCTGGGCGATGGATGCCCTGGTGCCGCCGATGTCCACCGATCCCATGATCAGGCTGACGACGCCGTCGTAGTTGACGGTCATCACCACGCTGGACTGGAAGCCCCGGTTGGGCCAGTAGCCGCAAGCCACGCCCCGGCCTTCACCGGAACCGAGCTTGGACTTGTAATGGTCATGGTCGCGGGCGGCCTCTAGACATTCCACCAGGCCGATACGGCGGGCCACGATGCCCTCGATCCGGCGGGTGCCCTCTTTGGCCGCATTCAGGAGACGGAATTCGATCGGGTCTATCTTCAGCTCGCCACAGATCTCATCGATCAGCGTCTCAACCGCAAAGGCTGCTTGGGGCGAACCAGGAGCGCGGTAGGCCGCGGTCTTGGGTTTATTGTTTACCACGTCGTAGCCGTCGATCTTGCCGTTCTCTACGTCGTAGCAGGCAAATGCGCAGACGATGGCTTGCATGACCGGCGACCCCGGATAGGCGCCGGCGTCCATGGCCATCTCGGTCTCGACCGCGGTCATCTTGCCGTTGTTCTTGACTCCGATCTTGACCCGCATCCAGGAAGACGGGGCGGGGCCGGAAGCCTCAAAGACCTCTGTCCGGGTCATCAACGCCTTGACCGGAGCGCCGGCCTTCTTTGATAGCACCGCGCAGATGGCGTCCAGATAGGCGGTGATCTTCCCGCCAAAGCCGCCGCCGATCTCCATCGGTGTCACCTTGATCTGTGAAACCGGCAGACGAAGGATGTTGGCAACCGTGGTCCTGACCTGGAAGCTCCCCTGAGTGCTGGTCCAGAGGTTTAGCTGTCCGTCCGAATTCCAAAAGGCGGTGGTGTTATGGGGCTCGATGTAGCCCTGGTGGACGGTGGCGGTGGTGTATTCCTTCTCCATCACCAGGTCCGCCTCGGCAAAACCCTTCTCGATGTCGCCCGTGGCGTAGCTCATATGGGTGGCGATGTTGCTGGGTTTGTCACCGGTCTCGCCCATGTCGTTGGTGCGGAGGTCTTCATGGATCAACGGGGCGCCGTCTTTCATGGCCTCACGGACATCTATGACGGGCTCCAATACTTCGTAATCTACCTTGATCAGGGCCATCGCTTCCTCGGCCACGTGGCTGTTCACAGCGGCGACCGCGGCTACTGGATGGCCTTTGAACAGCGTCTTGTCGCTGGCCAGCATGTGGTCCGAAGCCCATTTGAGGGAGGTGTATTCACCGCCCAGTTCTTCTTTTGAGAATGAAGCGAAGGGCAGGTCTTTGGCCGTGACAACCGCGCGCACGCCGGGAAACGCCTCGGCTTTGCTGGTGTCTATCGACTTGATCCGGGCGTGGGGATGGGGGCTGCGCAGCACCCTTGCCCGTAGAGTCCCGGTCAAACTGGTGTCGTCCCCGTACCGGGCCCGGCCGGTGACTTTGTCTACGCCATCAGGCCGCAATGGGCGCTTGCCGACGACGTTATATTCGATTTCCGAGAGAACTTGGTTTGAGGTCATGTTTCAACTACCTCCATAGAATAAAACCGGAAGAATAAAACCGGAAAATAAGTCCGACATAAATTAAAACCGGAGTCCCGATTGTTTAATTGGGAAGCTCCGGTTGAATGCCAATGGTAGACGCCGGTTATTTGGCCTTGCTTACCTGCAGCACGGCCCGGACGATCTTGTCATAGCCGGTGCAGCGGCAGAGGTTGCCAGCCAACCAGTGACGGATGCGGCCCTCGTCGGCGTCGGGCTCCTGGTCCAACAGGCTCTTAGAGGCCAGCAGGAATCCAGGGGTGCAGATGCCGCACTGGAGGGCGGCGTTCTCCAAGAAAGACTGTTGCAGCGGGTGCAGGCCCTCGGGAGAGGCCATTCCCTCGATGGTCATGATGTCCTTACCCTCAGCTTCAACGCCCAAGACCAGGCACGAATCGACGATCGTGCCATCTAGGATGATGGTGCAGGCGCCGCAGTTGCCGTCGTTGCATCCTTCCTTGGTTCCGGTCATGCCCAGGACGTCCCTCAGGACTTCCAACAGGCTCTGGCGAGGCTCACACAGAAAGTTGATGACCTCACCATTCAAAGTGGTCTGTACTTGGGTAACTCCGGGCATTGTTATCCTCCCCTAGCTCGTTCGATGGCGTTGTTGAGGGTTCGGCGGGTCAATACACCGATCAGGTGGGTGCGTTGGCGGATGGTCCCGCGCATGTCGCTGATAGGTGTGGCCGCAGCTTGGGCCAACTCTGAGGCTTGTTGGATCGCCTCTTCGGATACTGGCTTTCCGGCCAGGCTGTCGCCGGCTTCCTTGGCGAACACCGGGGTGGGCGCCACGGATGCCAGGGCGATGCGGGCCGAGACGAAGTTCTGTCCCGAAGCGTCTAGTTGGACGCTGCTGCCGACGCCGGCAACGGCGATGTCCATCTCATTCCTGGGGATGAACCGCTGGTAGTTGGCGCCCGAATTGGCCTGTGGCGCGGGAATGGAGATCGAGACCAGAATCTCGCCATTCTCCAAAGCGTTTCGGCCGGGTGCGGTGCAGAAATCTTCGGCCAGCATCTCCCGGGTCCCGTTGGGCCCGGCGATGTTGCATATGCCACCCAAGGCGATCACCGCTGGGATTGCGTCGCCGCTGGGCGCCGCGTTACAGATGTTCCCACCGATGGTGGCTCGGCCCTGAATCTGAATTCCGCCAATCATAGAGGCGGAGTCGATCAGACCGGGATAAGCCTTGGCTAACGTCTCGTCTTGGTAGATCTTGTAACAGGGTACAGCCGCTCCCAATGTGAGGCCTTTGGTGGCGTCATAGGAAATGGCATTCAATTCTGGGATGCCCTTGATGTCTACAACAAGGGGGGCGGTCCGGCGTCCGGCGCGCATCTGCACCAGCATGTCGGTGCCGCCTGCCAAGATTCGGGCCTGGTCTCCACTGGAAGCCAAAGTTTTAACGGCTTCCTCGATGCTACTGGGTGATACAAAGTCAAACGGTTCCAATAGGACACCTCCTGCGCGTTGAATTTACAGCATCGCTGCACTCACGGTCAAGCAGTGGCCGGGTATCATATTCTTTGATTAGACCTAAAAACACGAGACTATGCAGGGTTCGTGGACACAGTTATCTATCATTTCAACTGTTAAATCGTGTTGATTTTTAGGAGGACCACCTGATGGCAGCGACCCAAACACCATACCGAGTCAAAGGCGTTTTCTTAGAGACTTGCAACTGCAACTCCGGTTGCAACTGCAACTTTGGCGGGTTCCCAGATCACGGGTCATGCGAGGCCCTGATCGGTATCCGGATCGACGAGGGGAAAATTGGCGACGTCGACCTATCGGGCATGAAGGTCGTTTTGGCCGTCAAATGGCCGAAAGCAATCCATGAAGGCGATGGGGCCGCCGCGATCTACATCGACGATTCGGCCAGTGAAGAGCAGGTTGGCGGTATCGCCACCATCCTGACCGGCCAGGCCGGCGGAATGCCTTAGGAAATATTGGCCACCACGCTCAGTTCCTTGGACGGACCCCATATGAAGACGATCAATATGGACGTCAACGGCCGCAATAGCGGGTTCAGCATCGACGGCATCTGCGAGGTCAGATTCACCCCGCTTTTGAATCCGATCACCGGCGATGAGAATGAAGTCCACATCGTCTTCCCCGGCGGCGGGCTGATCTGGGACGACGGCGACAACGCCAAAACCTCGGTGATGAAAGTGGCCACGGGAGCGATCAAGTTCGACCACTCCGGGCAAAGCGCCATCTTCGCACCCATAGAGTGGACCAACCAGTAGCCCTAGTTGGTTCCCAATTTAGGCTACACTGGAACATAGGTAGGGGCCGCAGTTTTGCGGCCCCTACTCTTAAGCCAAGATGCAGACCACTTCGAACATCGAATCAATCATCAAACAAGACCGGATGATCGTGATCGCCGGCGTGGTGGCCGTGGTGGCCATCGCCTGGGGATACACCATCTACCTGGCCCAGAGCGACGCCGTTACAGGGATGTCCATGGGCGTGGCTGCGGGCAATGTTCGGTCCTGGAGCGGGGTCGACTTCTCGCTAATGTATCTGATGTGGGCGGTGATGATGGTGGCCATGATGGTCCCCAGCGCCGCTCCCATGATCCTGCTCTTCGCCACCGTCAACCGCCGGCGTCAAGAGCAGTCGCGCCCCTTCGTTTCCACCGGCGTTTTCCTCTCCGGGTACCTGGTCGTCTGGGCCGGGTTCGCCTTGGGGGCCACCCTAGGCAACTGGGGCCTGCACCAGGCCTCGTTATTGACCTCGATGATGGGCGGAAGTTCCAGCGGTTACCTGGGCGGCGGGCTGCTGATAGCGGCCGGCCTGTTCCAGTGGAGCCAGTTGAAGTACGCCTGCCTGACCCACTGCCGCAGCCCGCTAAGCTTCCTGATGTCCGACTGGAAAGATGGGACCGGCGGGGCGTTCAAGATGGGTCTGCTACACGGCAGATACTGTCTAGGGTGCTGCTGGATACTGATGGCGTTGCTGTTCGTGCTGGGGGTGATGAACCTGGTTTGGATCGCCGCTCTGGCCGCCTTCGTGCTGGCTGAGAAGGTTGCGCCCGCCGGTTTGAAGATGCCAAAAGTAACCGGAGGACTGCTTGTCGCCTGGGGCGCCTGGGCCGTCCTGGCCGCCGCGTTTTAAAGGATATCGCGAAGGTCTGAAAGCATCTACTGCATTCTGCTCATGGTGGGCGGTAGGTGAGAGCGATCGGCGGCTCTGCCCAACAACATGCCGAATAGGACGTATTCGGCGGCAAACCATCTCGCCCTAAAACCGTTCGTGGTGAGCTCCGGCCACAGGTCGAGAGTCTCGATGGAATCGGACCCGTCGAACCACCGCTCTTGGGCAGTCAAATGCGCCATTGGCATGACTTATGCGCATCCTTCGACGGGGCTCAGGACGAACGAATTGCCGATTATATGCCGGCCTGCTTCATCGCCAGTGAACCTGTCCCGTTCGTGGTGAGCCCGTCGAACCACCAATGCGGATAAACCATGATTACTTGGCCTAAAATCTGGCTGATGCCTATGTCCTTCGATAGGTCCGATTTCATCGAGACTCTCGACTTCGGTCGGAGTTCAGGATGAGCGGTAGGTGAGAGCGATCTTGGCGATTTGTGGAACCAAATGTCGAATCGGTTACGAGCCTACCAGCTAAACTGCCTCTACTTGCGCCTTCACCTGCCCCACTGCATCCGCCAAACTCCCACCCGAAGAATCCATCCGCTTCAATCCCGCTATGTCGTCCAGCGATAACTCAGATCTTTTCTCGGCTGCCTGCTTGATGGCTTCCAACGTCACTCGCCATGGAACCCCGTCCCCGTCTACCTCCGCTTGCCCGTCAGACAACTTGCCAACCGGAAGTCCGGTGGTGTGGAAGACCTGTCCGTTCCCGCTTATCAGCACCAAAGACGGCGTCTGCAGACCGGAGAGACCCAGACCGGGTATCAGAGCGGCGCAGGTGCTGGACATGCCGTGTTGGCCGAAGATAACCAGGTCGTGGAATCCCGCGCCGAGTTCCTCAAAGGCGGTCCGGTAGATGCGGAAGATGTCGTGGGCCCGGTTGTCTTCTCCCGAGGCTAAGAACAATGCGCAAACGGGAAACTTGCCTTCCGAAGCCGCGGCCAGCCCTTCATGCCATCTGGTCAGTTTGTCCAGGTCATGGCTGTCCGGCGTCTCTGCCATCTGCTTAGCTCCCGCCTTGAAGGTCTTTCAACATCGCGTAAATCACATCGTTTATCGGCGTCTCGACACCCGACTCCAAGCCAGCCCGCACCACGGCGCCATTCAATGCCTCAAGCTCCATCGGGCGTCCGGCCAAAAGGTCGGCGTGCATCGATGCCATCATGTCTCCGAGATGCTCTTCCATGTAGGACACGGTGTCCTTCACTATGTCCGGTGGCAGGCCGATCCCACTGACTCTGGCGACGGTGTCGATCTCAGCCAAGCAGTTCAAGACAACCTTTCGCCATTCCGGTTGAGGCATCAGCTCAGGCAGGGTTGCCCTGGCCATGCAGGTGACGCCGGCCATGGTGGCGATGAACAGGAATTTGCCCCACAGACCCGCTTTGATGTCTGCCAAGGCCTCGGCCGGGATTCCCGCACTAACCAGAGCGTCGCGTATATCCAGACAGCGTGGGGTTTCACCGCTGTTGGGCTCGCCCAGGATGATCTTAACTACTTCGCCCGTCTGCTTGACCATACCCGGTCCGAGCGTGCCGGCTTCGATGAAAGCAGCCGCCGGCAGCACCACCCGTTCACCCAATACCTTGGCCGCGGCTTGGTAGCTGTCCACACCGTTCTGAAGACACAGCACGCTGGTATCGGGGCCGATCAGCGGTAGCATCAACGGCAAGGCAGTGTCGTTGTGATAGGTCTTTACACAGAGCAGGGCCAGATCGACTGGGCCAACCTCAGAAGGGTCGTCGGTGGCTTGGCACTGAACTGTGAACTCTTCGTCGTCCCGGACCACCTTTAACCCATTGGACCTGATGGCCTCCAGATGGGCTCCTCTGGCGATGAGCGATACATCGTTTCCGCCGCGGGCCAGCATACCACCGAAATATCCGCCGATGCTTCCAGCTCCCATGACCGCGATACGCATGTGTCGAAACCTTTCCCCATACCAGGAATATCCATTGAATTCACGTGATTACAGGTGAATACACGGGCAACGTTACTCGAAGGCCCGGTCAGGCGCAACATTCCGGTATTCTCCCAGGCGTATCTCGTTCTTGACGCCTGCGGATTTTGTCCCTATTCTTTTGGTGGCATCGCTCCAGAGCCGGTCCGTACCTGAATCGCAGGAGTGGGAAATGACCCAGCAACAACAGTCTTCACCGCCGATTCCGGCCCCCCAACCCCAGCCAGAATCGGATTTTTACTGGGAGAAATGCAAGGAGGAAGAACTGTGGCTGCGCCACTGCAAGACCTGCGATTCCTCTTACTTCTACCCTCGGGATATCTGCCCTGACTGCTTCTCCCGGGACACCGACTGGATACAGAGCAGCGGCAAGGGCACCATCCACACCTTCTCCATCGTCCACCGCGGACCCACTCCTCCCTTCCGGGACAAGGCGCCCTACGTGCCGGTGATCGTTAAACTGGAGGAAGGCCCCCGGATGCCCAGCAACCTGGTGATAGACGACCCGGACCCAGCCAACATCAAGATCGGCATGACTGTGGAGGTTGTTTTCGAGGTCCTAGACGACAATATCACCCTCCCCAAATTCCGCCTGACTTCATAAGTGACCGCCTCTAACCGGCCAAGTCTATCCAGGAGCATCACGGAGTAAAGATGGCTGCCACAGGAGAACTTCGAGGCAAGGTGGCCATCGTGACCGGCGGCAGTCGAGGCATCGGACGATCTATGTGCCTGGCATTCGCGGCGGCCGGCGCTCAGGTTGTGGTGGCCTCCCGGACCGAGAACGAACCGCCCCCAGACTCCCCTTTCATCCAATACGGCTCAGGCACCATCAACGACACTGCCAAGCAGATTGCCGAAGCCGGCGGCGAGGCCCTGGCCATCCCCTGCGACGTGGCCAAGTCGGAGGACCTGCGCCACCTGGCCGAGCGGACGGTAAAACACTTCGGCCGCATCGACATCGTAGTCTCCAACGCCGGCGTGGACTGCGAGTCTCTCGTGGTTGACCTTGAAGAAGAACTGCTGGACCGCGCCCTCACGGTGAACATCCGGGGCCCGATACTGCTCTGCAAATACGTACTGCCGGCCATGATCGAACAGAAGGGCGGCGGGTCCATCTTCTGCATCACCTCGGGCGCATCCCTGGGCTACCGGGAGGGCCGCGTGGGCTATTCCATGAGCAAGGCAGCCCTAGACCGGGTGTTTCTGAGCCTCGCTGAAGAAGTGCGGGAACATGACATCGCAGTCAACGCTCTCAGCCCTGGCCGCGTAGATACCTGGATGAACCGCCACGGCGACTGGCCAGGCACCGGCCACATACCGATGGAACAGCCTGATTCCATCGACCACGCAGCCGTATGGTTGGCGGCCCAGAAGGCGTCAACATTCTCGGGCCACCGGGTGGAAAGGGCTGAATTTGGGACCAACTGGGGCCCCGGCATAGCCTTGCCTGCCCCGTGAAATCAATCAATAGATTGGCGGCTGCCCATATCAGACTTTTGAGAGGAAAATCATGCCTAGAATGACTGGGGCCAAATACCTGGCCGAGACCCTGAAAGCCTACGGCGTCACCCACGTTTTCTTCGTGCCAGCGGTGCTCCGCAAATCGCTGGCCGAGATGGACATGGTGGGTATCAAGCGCGTGGTGACCCACGGCGAGAAAGCCGCCGCCTACATGGCTGACGGGTACGCCAGGGCCTCCAACAAGGTGGGGGTCTGCATGGCCCAGTCGGTGGGCGCGGTCAACCTGGCCGCCGGTCTGCAAGACGCATTCTTGGGCTTGTCACCCGTGCTGGCCCTGACCGGTCACAAGTCCAACCTGCAACAGAACCGCAACGCCTACCAGGAGATCGAGCACTCCAAGCCCTTTGCCTCGACGACTAAATTCAGCGCCGTGGTTGATTCTGTAAATGAGCTGCCCGGACTGTTGCGCCAGGCATTCCGTGAGGCAACAACGGGCGCCCCGGCCCCGGTGCACCTGGACTTCGAGGGCATCAGCGGCAACGTCGTCGAAGACGGCGAAGCCGACCTGGAGATTCTGCTGGAAGCGTCGTTCACCCAGCGCCCCGCCTTCCGGCCGGAACCCGAGCCCGAGCGCGTCCGGGAAGCGGCCCAGGTGCTGGCCAACGCCCAGCGTCCGGTCATCGTGGCCGGCGGCGGCGTAACATCATCCGGCGCCCAACAAGAACTGGTCGAACTGGCTGAATTAATGAACATTCCGGTGGCCACTTCGCTCAACGCCAAGGGCGCCATCCCCGACAATCATCCGCTGGCCGTGGGGGTCGTCGGCTCCTACTCCCGCTGGTGCGCCAACCGGGTGGTCCACGAAGCAGACCTGGTGTTGTACATCGGCAGCCACACGGGCAGCCAAGTCACCAACGAGTGGCGCGTCCCGGCCATGGGCACGCCGGTTATCCAGATAGACATCGACCCGTCGGAACTCGGCCGCACCTACTCGGCCCAGGTGGCCTTGCAGGGTGACGCCAAAGCTAGCGTCCGCCGCTTGATCGAGGCCTCGGAGTCCATCGGCGACCGCTCCGCATGGGTGTCCCGGGCCCAGGAACTGGTGAAGGAATGGCGTGACGAAGTCGCCCCGTTGGCCAACTCGGAAGCCATCCCAATCATCCCCGAAAGACTCTGCACCGAGATCACCAAGTGGCTACCTTCCGATGCCATGCTGGTCGCAGACACCGGTCACGCCGGCATCTGGACCGGCTCGATGATCGACATGAACGAGCCAACCCAAGGCTACATCCGCTGCGCCGGGTCTCTTGGCTGGGGTCTTTCCGCAGCTATCGGCGCAAAAGCTGCCCTTCCTGACCGGCCGGTTGTCTGCTTCAGCGGCGACGGCGGGTTCTGGTACCACATCGCCGAGTTGGAAACAGCCGTCCGGAACAATATCCCGGTGGTGACAGTGGTCAATAACAACCACGCCTTGTCCCAGGACAAACGCGGCGACGAACGCGCCTATGAGGGCATAGAAGGCGGCTCGCCCGGTGACCTCTGGCAGTTCACCGATGTGGACCTATCCAAGGTCGCCGAGTCCATGGGCGCTTTCGGTATCCGGGTAGAGAAACCCGGTGACATTCAGAGCGCGATCGAGCAGGCAATAGCATCGGGCCGGCCCGCGGTGGTGGATGTGGTAACTGACCAGTTCAACAGCGAGGCTCCGGTTCCGTGGGCGCCCTAGAAGCTGTCAGATAAGTAGCTGTCAGCTTTCAGCTATCAGCAGTCAAGTCACGGGGCGTATCATTAATCTGCGTAGGGGCACGGCAATGCCGCGCCCCTACGCACGTGCGGTTCCATCTCCTCAAAACAATATCATTATTTGTTCGGTATGCCTGGATTCCTGCTTTCGCCGGAATGCCAGAGTCTGGGTAAATCAAATCCACGATCCGTTCGTCCTGAGGTCCGACTGGAAGTCGAGAGTTTCGATGAAATCAGACCCGTCGAAGGATGCGCATCAGTCAAGTTTCGGTCCGGCGTGGACAGAGTAAGTTGATTGGCGGAGTGGATTCCGGCTTTCGCCGGAAAGACGTTAGGGGTCCCCTCTCCCATGCCTGGGTCTATACACCTGGGAGAGGGTTGGGGTAAGGGCTACATTTTTGCGCAATTCACCTGATAGGTGAAAGGTGTGGTTTGCCTGGATTCCCTAAGTTCACAAACGAAGTGCAACACCAAGTTAAGGTGTTGTCATGGGAAACCGATATACGCAGATCATCATTGAAGAGCGGTGTGACATTGCCCG
>Ga0066376_10003331_pt1 | contig 14436 bp, 12 predicted proteins | sample Knorr_S15_td_Bot_FD_77009 | JGI IMG/M metagenome (GOLD analysis project Ga0066376, IMG submission 77009) | Marine microbial communities from Southern Atlantic Ocean transect - Knorr_S15_td_Bottom_ad_5009_LV_A | ecosystem: Environmental > Aquatic > Marine > Oceanic | place: Southern Atlantic... | reverse complement strand
TGGGCGATAGACATTGACCGCCGATAGCTGGCTGCCCTCGATCAGGGCGCCTTCGTAAGGCGCACGCCGGGCCTGAAATCCAGACACGGACAGGGCACCGAGGGTGTTGCCGTGCCAAGAGCGCTGGCGCGAGATGAAGCGCCGGCGTGAAGGCTCGCCATTGGCGCTGTGATATTGCAGAGCAAGCTTGAGGCAGGATTCAACCGCTTCGGAGCCGCCGGAGACAAAACTCATGCGCGTGAGACCACCGCCCGATTCCTCGGCGATGAGCGCGGTTAGCTCCTCGAGCGGATCGCTGGAGAACATATAGCGATAGCCGTGGGCGATGCGGTCGATCTGGGCTTTTATGGCGTCGCCGACCTCGCGGTTGCCGTGGCCGACGCAGAACAGGGTGGGCCCGCCCGAGCCCTCGATATACCGGTTGCCGTCGGTGTCATACACATAAACACCCTCGCCATGGGAAACTCTCGGCATGGCGCCGGATGTAGTGAAGCTGGCGGAAGTGGGGCGCATTTCTGTATTTGTCATGGTGAGAGCCTAAGGCAAGGAACCCGCCCCGCCAACCAATGATATGGGGCTAGAATAAGCACCATGGTGTCTTCCGAGTATGAATCCTACTACGTCATCATCCGCGCTATACCGCCGGGCCGGGTGATGACTTATGGCGATGTGGCGGCCTATGCCGGGCGGCCGCGTCAGGCGCGTCGGGTGGGCTATGCCCTGGCGGCGTTAAAGGGTCAGGACGTGCCCTGGTGGCGGGTGATCAACGCCGAGGGCGCCATCAGCATGCGCACGCCGGACGGCGGCTCGGAATCCATGCAGCGCGACATGCTGGAAGAGGAGGGCGTCGAATTCACCCTGGAGCGGCGGGTCGACCTGGATCGCTTTCGCCATCGCCCCTAGCGAAAAAAAGGGGGGACCGCAAAGCGCGGCCCCCCGATAGGGTCGATATGGTTTCGGATCTTACGACTCGAGAGCCCATTCGTTGGCAAACAGGTAGGACGTCGGGTGCATTTCAAAGCCCCGCACTTTCTTGTCCATGGCGGTGAACACCGAACGCCAGAGCGGCTGAACGATGGGCCCGTCTTCCTGCATGATGGTTTCGAGCTGTTGCATGATCTTGCGCCGGGCTTCCACATCGAGGATGCCTTCGGCCTTGGTCAGCAAACGGTCGAACTCGGGGTTGTCGTAGGACGACTCGTTCCAGGGCACGCCCGCGCGATAGGCGAGACCGAGGACCATCACCCCGAGCGGACGGTGGGTCCATGCGGTGAAGCCGAACGGCACCTTGGCCCAGGTCTCCCAATATTGGGCGCTGGGCTTGATGTTGATATTGATATTGATGCCGGCTTCTTTCCACATCTCGACCATGGCCTGAACCGCGGCCTGTTCCCACGACACCGGTTGGATGGTGATCTCGGCATCGATGCCGTTGGGATGACCGGCTTCGGCCAGAAGCGCCTTGGCCGCCGCGATATCCTGGCTCATGAAGGGCTGCTTGTAGTACTCGGGATGGATCGGCGAGACATGGTGATGCTCACCGGCCGAACCGAGACCGCGATAGGCAGCCTGTAGAACCTTCTCCGTATCGATGGCGAGACGCATGGCCTTGCGCACCTTGGGATCGGCGAACGGTCCAATGGGTTTCATGCGCGCAACCCCGGTTTGTGCCGTGGTCACTTCATGAATGGTCAAATGGGGCATTGCCTTAAGTGCGTCGAGCGACAGCACGTCGGCGGTATCGAGACCATGCACCTGCTTGGTTCCAATGGCGCCCAAGGCGGCGGAAGAATCGTCGCCGAGATCGTGGAATTCGACACTGTCCAGATAGGGTCCGTCACCCCAGTAATCGTCGCGCGCTTCCAGAACGGCAATCTTGCCGACTTCCTGGCGAACCAGGTTAAACGCCCCGGTGCCGTTGGAGCCGACGCCGAACTTGCCGCCTTCTTCAGGGTCGAGGATCAGGAAGGGATAGTGGAACATATGCTCGGGCACCGCCAACTGCGCCTGCTTGGCGTTGATCCGCACCGTATAGTCATCGATGATCTCGATAGCATTGGCAGACCACAGCTCAGTGGTCTTGGCATCGCCCTCGCCGACTTCGTTGAGCATATAGCCCTTCATCAGCCCAAGAACCGATGAACCGACGTCCGCGTCGAGAACATGGTTGAGGTTCCAGGCGACATCCTTGGCGTTGAAATCACGGCCGTTATGCCACTTGATGCCCTTGCGTACATGCAGGGTCCAGGTCTTGAGATCGTCACTGGCTTCCCAGCTTTCCAAAAGATAGGGGCGGGTGACGTTGTCCGTGCCGGTCTTGGTCAAATATTCGCAGACTTGGCGGACCTGGTTACTGTCGGTCGCCCAGCTGAATGTGTGCGGGTCCGTGACAGCCAGGATACGCATGGAGACGCGCATGGTACCGCCCTTGGGCATGGCTGCCTTTGCAGGCTTGGTGAAGTCTTCACCGGTGACCTTGCCGACGAAGGCGTAAGCAGCGCCGGCTGAGACGCCGAGAAGTGTAGCCGTGCGCAAAAATTCGCGGCGGTCGACTTTACCTTCTGCAAACTGTTGTTTTAGTGTGGGAATATACGAATGCTCTCGACGTTCTTCCATGGTTCAAGATCCTCTAAACGTTTTGCCGCCCGTTATTGATAACGATTGTCGTAAGTCGCAGCTTACACAACGACAATCGGAGTTCATAGTTTTCTACCAGCCACGGTTTGTCAACCTACTTGACTATGCGTGGATATTGACAACACCCCGGAATCCATTGGGAAGCCGGGTATTTCTGCAAGTTGGAAGGCTGTTCAGCCTTCGCTGAGTTCAACCGCGACGAAGCGCTGCTCGCCGCTGCTGTCGAGCAGGAGAAGCACCGATTTTCGCTTTGCCTCGGCAGCCTGTTTCACCCGGTTGAGGACGTCGTCGGGCGTGATAACTTCCTCGAGCCCGACTTCGACGATCACGTCGCCGGGCCGGATATTGCGCTCGGCCGCGGCGCCATCAGGATCGACTTCGGTGACGATGACCCCGTTCATGTCTTCGGAAATGCCGAAGCGTTCACGAAGATCGGGGTTGATCGCGGCGAAGGTCATACCAAGGGATTCGGCCTCCGCGCTCATTGCTTTGGGGCTTACGGCAGCGGTCACCGTGGGCGGCGACTCATCGAGCTCATCGATGACGACGCTCATGGTCTTCATCTCGCCCTTGCGCAGCAGCACAACGTCAACTTCCTTGCCGATCTCCGTGGCGGCGACGATACGCGGCAGATCGCGCATTTCAGGCACGTCCTGGCCGTCGAATGTGAGGATCACATCGCCGGGCTCGAACTTTGCCCTTTCGGCCGGGCTGTCCGGTGTGACATCGGCGACGAGCGCGCCGGAAGCCTTATCCAGCCCGAGGGTCACGGCAATTTCGTCGGTCACTGTTTGAATGCGCACGCCGAGCCAACCGCGCCGGGTATGGCCATACTCACGAAGCTGCGCGATGACCGGCGAGGCGATAGCGGAAGGGATCGAGAATCCGATGCCCACGCTGCCGCCCGATGGTGAAAATATGGCTGTGTTTATGCCGATGACATCGCCGTCCATGTTGAACAGCGGGCCGCCCGAATTGCCGCGGTTGATCGGCGCGTCGGTTTGCAGAAAGTCGTCATAGGGGCCGGCGTTGATGTTGCGGCCGCGCGCCGACAGGATGCCGGCGGTTACCGTGTTGCCGAGGCCGAAGGGGTTGCCGATAGCCATCACCCAGTCGCCGACGCGGATAGCGTCGGAATCGCCAAACTTCACGAACGGCAAGGGCTCGTCGCTCTCCACCTTCAACAGCGCCAGATCGGTCTTGGGATCATGCCCCAGAAGGGTGGCCAGCAATTCGCGGTCGTCAGACAGGATGACCGTGATTTCGTCGGCGTCCTTAATCACATGGTTGTTGGTAACCACGTAACCCGCAGGGTCGATGATGAATCCCGAACCGAGAGATTGCACACGGCGCGGGCGGCCCTGATCGCCGCGGCGCTGGCGCTCGAAGAAGTCACGAAACAGATCTTCGAAGGGCGATCCCGGCGGCATATCGGGCATCGCTTCGGGGCCGGGCGCTGCTTCCAAGGATTGCACGGTCGAGATGTTGACGACCGCGGTTGTGAGCGCCTCGGCGAGGTCGGCGAAGCTGTCGGGCGTGCCGCGTGCATGGGCCGGCTGCGCCAGGGCGAACATGACAAGCACGGCGAAGACGCCAAGCAGGCGGGCAAAGGCAATTTCAGTTAGCGGCAAGAGGGCGGGCTTAACAGCGCGCGTCGAGAAATATTTTCTCACTCGATAGTCTCCGATTAAGGTGAAAGCTTAAGTGATTGAAGATAGCATACCACAGCTTGGTACTCGGTTTTAGTTGGTTGAGCGCCACCGGACAGGCAGGAGGAGGGGGAGCGATGCCCGGTGGCGCCCACGTAACGGAAGACCTAGGGGGAAGATCCAGCGACCCGTAACGTTGCGCCAACCTTAGTCAATGCCGTCTGAACGGAAACTGAGCGTCCCATTCACCTGCGGTTCATGTTCACTTGGTAGCTTCACGGCCATGATTAAAGTGGGTTTTGTTTTCCTGGCGGTCGTCCTGATCTTCCTGGCGCAACCGCTTGTGGCGGCCAACCACGAACAGGACAGCGCGCTGCAGGCCTTTCAGTCCGGCGAAGTGGCCGGCTTGCCGCGCATCCTCGCACGCGCGCGCAGCGCTTTCTTTGGCCGTGTGCTGGCCGTTGAACTTATCCGCAAACTGGCGGGCAATGCCGCCAGCCCCTGGGTCTATATGGTCAAGATGCTGACGCCTCAAGGCAATGTCATCATGCTCTATCTCAACGCCAAGACGGCGGCCATCCAATCGGTCAAGGGACGCGGCGCCGATGCCGCGCGAAAGCAGTAATGGTCGGGGAGTATCTCTGATGCGCTTGCTGGTCATCGAGGACGAGCGCGAACTGGCGGCGCAGATTGCCGCGGCTTTGCGCGACGCCGATTACGCGGTCGATGTCGCCCATGACGGCGAGGAAGGCCATTATCTCGGCGAGGTCGAGCCTTATGATGCGGTGATCCTCGATCTCGGCCTGCCCAAGATCGACGGCCTCACCGTGCTCAAGCGATGGCGCGCCGCCGGCCAGGATATGCCGGTGCTGATCCTCACCGCGCGCGACCGCTGGAACGAAAAAGTCGAGGGTTTCGACTGCGGCGCTGACGATTATGTGTCCAAGCCTTTCAGCATGGAAGAATTGCTGGCGCGGCTGCGCGCGCTGATCCGCCGCGCCGCCGGCCATGCTTCGCCTGAACTGGTCTGCGGCGACATCCGGGTCGACACGCGCTCGAGCCGGGTCAGCGTCGACGGCGCGCCGGTGTCGCTCACCGCCCATGAGTTCAAGCTTTTGTCCTATCTCATGCATCACCAGCACAAGGTGGTGTCTCGCACCGAGCTGGTCGAGCATATGTATGATCAGGATTTTGACCGGGATTCGAACACCATCGAGGTGTTTGTCGGGCGGCTGCGTAAGAAGATCGGCGGCAATCTGATCAAGACTGTACGCGGCCAGGGCTACCGGCTGGAGCCGCCGCCGGCGGACAATTCTGAGTGAAAATCAATTCCCTTAGCTTCCGCCTTGCGGCGGGCGCCGCCTTGTGGATTACGGCGGCGCTGGTGGTTACCGGCTTTGTGCTGTCGGGCTTGTTCCGCGATTACGTGGAGCGCGGTTTCGAGCAGCAGTTGGCCATGCAGCTCGACCGCTTGTCATCGGTCAGCGAAATCGGGCCGGGAGGGGCCCTCGAACTCAAGCGTCTGTTCTCCGATCCGCGTTTCGAGAAGCCCTATTCGGGATGGTACTGGCAGGTCGCCGGACGCAATCGCCCTTTGCTGCGCTCGCGTTCCTTGTGGGATCAGGTGCTGACCATCGAACAGGATGTCCAGGCCACCGACACCCCGTGGCGCAGCGAAGAGATGGGACCCGAGGACCAGCATCTCTGGGTGCTGCGCCGGGCGGTCACTTTTCCCGGGTCGCGGGGGGTGTTTCAAATTGCCGTGGCCGCCGATATCAGCGAGATGCATGCGGAAATTACCCGTTTCACCGGAACCCTGGCGCTGTTCCTGGCAATTCTCGGCCTGGGCCTGATCGCCGCCGTTATTATCCAGGTTCGCTATGGATTGTTACCCTTGGCGCGGTTGCGCGATGGTCTGGGGGCGGTGCGCTCGGGCCGCGCCACGCGGCTCGCCGGCCCGTTCCCCGACGAAGTCACGCCGCTAGCCGAAGACCTCAATGGCCTGCTCGATCATAACGCCCAGGTGGTCGAGCGGGCGCGCACCCATGTCGGCAATCTGGCCCACGCCCTGAAGACCCCCCTGTCCGTGGTCGGCAATGCCGCCGCCGCCGAGACCGGCGCCCTGGCCGAGACCACCCGCCAGCAGGTTGCGGCGATGAGCGACCAGATTGACCATCATTTGTCGCGCGCCCGCACCGTGGCCGCGGGGCGCGTACTTGGCGAACGCACCGGCGTCTCTACGGTCGCCGAGGAACTCCGGCGAACCCTGTCGCGAATCTATCGCGATCGCGGGATCCAGATCACCGTCGCCGGCCGCCAAGATCTTGTCTTCCTGGGCGAACGCCAGGATCTTCAGGAGATGATCGGCAATCTCATGGACAACGCCTGTAAATGGGCGAAAGCGCAAGTTTGCGTCACCCTGGAGCACAGCGATGACCGGCTCCGGCTCCGCGTCGAGGACGACGGGCCGGGCCTTGAGAAGTCGGCCCGCGACCATATCTTCGGTCGTGGCCAGCGCCATGATGAAGCGATGCCGGGCAGCGGCCTCGGCCTGGCGATCGTGCGCGATGTCGCCGAGCTTTACGGCGGCGGGGTGAGTCTCCATGAAGCGACCCTCGGCGGTTTCGGCGCCACCCTCGATTTGCCGGCGGCTTAAATTCAAACAATTGTTATTGGGTAGATGGGGTGGTTGTTGTATAGCGGTCTGATGTCTTCGCTCGGATCACCTGTGACTGTCATCGGTGCCGGAATTGTCGGCCTGTCTTGCGCCCGTTGGCTGCAACGCGGCGGCCATGAAGTCACGATCATCGATCCGGTGGCGCCCGGTGAATCCTGTTCTTTCGGCAATGCCGGCATTATCAGCACATCCTCGGCGGTTCCTCTTGCCATGCCGGGTACCATCTTCAAGGTTCCCGGTTGGATGATGGATCCCAAGGGGCCGTTGGTGGTGCGCTGGTCTTACATGCTGCGCGCCATGCCCTGGTTGCTGCGTCTTCTCGCCGCCAGTCAGCGCTCCCGTATTCCCGCTATCGTCAAGGCTCTGGGCGAAATCAACGCACCGGCACTCGATGCCTATAGGGAATTGCTGGAGCCGGCGGATTTCGCCGATCTGATTCGCCTGGACGGCTCTATCAATGCCTATGAGTCTGTCGCCGCACTTGAGGCTGATAGCGATATCTGGGATTTGCGTAAGCAGCGCGGGGGGCAATTCGAGCGGGTCGAGGGCGACGCCCTGCGCGAACTTGAGCCGGCGCTGAACCCCGCTATTCCCTGCGCCATATTCGTCAAGGACACCGCCCATGCGGTCAATCCCCTGCGCGTGGTTAAGACCCTGGCGGATCGGTTCCTCTCTGATGGGGGTGACATTGTCGAGAGCCGGGTCAGCCATATTGACTGCGGTGACCAGGGACCACGCCTGCTGCATCTGGACAATGGCGCCGAGCGCCCGGTCGAGACCCTGGTGATTGCCGCCGGCGCCTGGTCCCATCGGCTCTCCGGCCCCCTCGGCAGCACGCCGCCGCTCGAGGCCGAGCGCGGCTACCATGTTACTATCGCTGAGGCGGGCCTCACTCTTTTGCGCCCTGTTTCCCTGGCCAGCCGGGGGTTCTACGCGACCCCCATGGAGCTCGGCCTGCGCATCGCCGGCACGGTCGAGTTCGCCGGGGTCGATGCGCCGCCCAATTACCAGCGCGCCGATATTCTGCTCGACCATGGGCGTTTTCTGCTGCCCGGCTTGCGCGACGGCGGCGTCAGCCGTTGGATGGGATGCAGACCGTCGTTTCCGGATTCATTACCGGTTATCAGCAGCTCGCCCCATTACGAAAAGCTCTATTACGCCTTCGGCCATGGCCATCTCGGTCTCACCGAGGGCGCCATCACCGGCAAGCTGATTGCCGAGCTGATCGACGGCAGGCCGACCAGCATCGATGTCGATCCCTACCGGATCGACCGATTTTGAGCCGGCCATAAAAAAACGGCCGGGGTTTTTGGCCCCGGCCGTAGCGCATTTCTTTTTATTGAATCAGAGCTTAGACCACGCCATAGGCTAGCATGGCGTCGGCGACCTTGATAAAGCCGGCGACGTTTGAGCCCTTGAGATAGTTGACGAAGCCGTCACCCTCATCGCCGTATTGCAGGCAATTGGCGTGAATGCTGCCCATGGTATCCTTGAGCAGCTTTTCGAGATCCTCTTCCGACCAGGATATGCGGGCGCTGTTCTGGCTCATCTCGAGACCCGACACCGCCACGCCGCCGGCGTTCGCCATCTTGCTCGGCGCGAACATGATCTTCGCCTCGATATATTTATCGATGCCCTCTTTCGCGGTCGGCATGTTGGCGCCTTCGGAGACGCAGGTGCAGCCGTTCTTGATCAGGGTTTCGGCTTCTTCCGCCGAAACTTCGTTCTGGGTCGCGCAGGGCAGGGCGATATCGCACGTCACGCCCCAGGGACGGCCCTCGTGGAACTCACAGCCGTATTCGTCGGCATATTCCTTAATGCGGCCCCGGCGCACCTGCTTGAGGTCGACCATAAATGCAAGCTTCTCGGCGGTGATGCCGTCGGCATCGTAGATGAAGCCCGAAGAGTCCGACATGGTCACCACTTTACCGCCAAGCTGGTTGATCTTCTGGACCGCGTAGGTGGCGACATTGCCCGATCCAGACACCGCCGTGATTTTACCCTCGATGGTCTCGCCCCGCACGGCGAGCATGTTCTCCGCCGTATAGACCGTGCCGTAGCCGGTCGCCTCGGTGCGGATCAGGGAGCCGCCGAATTCGAGGCCCTTGCCGGTCAGCACGCCGACGAAGCGGTTGGTGATGCGTTTATACTGGCCGAACATATAGCCGATCTCGCGCGCGCCGACGCCGATGTCGCCGGCCGGCACGTCGGTGTCTTCGCCGATGTGGCGATACAGCTCGTTGATGAAGGACTGGCAGAAGCGCATGACTTCGTGGTCCGATTTCCCTTTGGGATTGAAATCAGCACCGCCCTTGCCGCCGCCCATGGGCAGCCCGGTCAGGCTGTTCTTGAACGTCTGCTCGAAGGCGAGAAATTTCAAAACGCTCAGGGTTACGCTGGGATGAAAACGAATTCCGCCTTTGTAGGGGCCGATTGAGTTGTTGTTCTGGATGCGATATCCGCGCTGGGTGCGGATTTTATGGTTGTCGTCTTCCCAGCAAACCCGGAAGCTGATCACGCGATCAGGTTCGGCCATACGCTCAAGAATCTGGTATTCGGTATAAATCGGCTTATCGATTATGTAGGGGATAACCGTGGCGGCGACTTCCTCAACCGCTTGGTGAAACTCAATCTCCCCTGGATTGCGTCTTGTGACGCCCTTCATAAAGTTCTCAAGCTGGTGTTCGACGGTACTTCCCCTCATGGTGCCTTCTCCTTTGGAATAGCAGTTTTGAATCAGAGGCAAATGGCGCTGTTGAACATGATTACCGGATGCTAATCTTCCGCCGTGCTTTTGCACGGTTCTGAATTTCATTATAGGCAGGCTGTTGCCGCCCACAATGAAATTTAGACTGTTTCGCAATGCCCGCTATAAGTGAAAACCGTAGATCAGGCCGACCGTATCCAAGCCCTCGTTCTTGTCGGTAAGCTTGGCGTTCGACATATGATCGAAGCGCAGCGCCAGGGAATGCTGCGTGGTGAAACGATAGCCCAATTCGGCGGCGAGATAGAACAAGACGCGCGATCCCAGTTCCTTGCGGTCCAGGCGCGAGGTTTCAAGTTTGCCCGTATGGGCGGCGCCGCCCCAGGCGAAGGACGCGAAAGTCTGGCGCCCAAAATACCAATCCCAGTTACCGCCGAAAAACAGCGTGCTGGTCTCTTTGGAGGTATTGATGTTGGCGCCGATGAAGGGACGTGGGTTCCCCAGCATATCCCAAATGTCGCCGCGCAACGGCAGGAAGCGTAATGCCATGGTGACGTCGACGCTGTCTTCTTTGCTACGGCCTAAGACCCCGGTGTCATGATGGACGATGCCGAAACGCAATTCGCTGACGCCGAACACCGGACCGGTTGCGGCAGGGCTGTGCCCGGGGGATGTTGCTGTCGTTGGGGTCATGGTGGGCGGCGGCAGGACCACCGCCTGCGCTGTACGAGCCGTCGTCGGTAGGGCATACGTCTTAGCCGGGGCCACACTATAAGGGATGGGGGTGTAAGGCGTGGGCGCATAGGCTGAGTAGGTCGGCGCCGGAATCATATAGGGCAGATATGACGGTGTTTGTGGTGGCGGCGGCAAGCCGGCGGCGGCGGCAATGAGCGATGCAAATCGGGGAAAGGCGATGCTCGCCCGCCGGGCAATAACCTGGGTGTAATCCGGTGCGCGACGCACCGCCGCCGCGACGATGGCCGAGACGGCTCTGGGATAGCGTGCAATGCCCTCGACCACGGCTTCGGCGAGGTTCGATTGGGAAACACTCAATCGGGTGCGGTAGGCAATCTGTGTTTGCTGGTTGTTGTTGGCAATGTTGGCGCTGAACGCCGCGTTCTTGGCCGCCATGTCGCTCAGGCGGATGGCGTTCTCGATCGCCTGGGCCACATCCTCGGGTAAGGCTTCAGACTGCGCCGCGGCTTGTTGGGGCAAGCCCGCTGCCATCGCCAGGGCGGCACAAAAAACCAACCGGCGCGCCAGCGCGCGGATTGAAAAACCAAACATCGAGATATTCACACTGCCCTGCGGTCCCATTTTTTAAAGCCATTCGTCCGTCGGCTTTGAATGCTTGGCTCACCCTATCCTTCCCCTCGCCGACCCTCAAGGCGCGTTTCGCACTTTCCCTACCCTTGATCCCCTGATAACAAGGTTCGCTCAGTTATGGCGCGGCGATGGATTTTTTAGGAGGAGAACGACATGAAGAAGGGTGCTCTGGGGCTCGACGACGAGCTCTATGATTATCTCTTGCGGGTATCGTTACGCGAAGCCGATGTGCTGCGGCGCCTGCGCGAGGAAACCGCCGCTATGCCTCTGTCCATAATGCAGATTGCGCCCGAGCAGGGTCAGTTCATGGCGCTTCTCGTCGAGCTGATGGGGGCGAAGCGAGCCATCGAGGTTGGCGTCTTCACCGGCTATTCATCACTCTCGGTCGCCCTTGCCCTGCCGCCCGAGGGGCGCATTACCGCTTGCGATATCAGCGAGGAATTTACGACCGTGGCGCGACGCTATTGGACGGAGGCGGGGGTCGATCATAAAATCGATCTGTTCATCGCGCCTGCGCTTGAGACCCTGGATGGGTTAATTGCCGATGGCGCTGCGGGAACATATGACCTCGCCTTCATCGATGCGGACAAGAGCGCATACGCCGACTATTATGAGCGCCTGCTTACTCTGCTGCGTCCCGGCGGCCTGATCCTGGTCGATAATGTGTTGTGGAGCGGCAAGGTCGCCGACCCTGAATTTGACAGCAATGACACCGTTGCCCTGCGCGCCTTCAATGAGAAACTTAGCGCCGACGAGCGGATCAGCCTCAGCATGCTGCCGGTTGCCGACGGCCTGACCCTCGCCCTGAAGCGCTGAGCCCCAATGCCCGCCCGACCGATAACCGACTCGTCACAAGCATCGGGCTGGTATGCCGTGCTGCCGTCGCCGGCGCCGGCGGAGCAGCTAGTCGGAGAGCAGACCGCCGATTATGTGGTGGCGGGCGCCGGTGTCACCGGCCTGGCCGCCGCCCGCCGGCTCGGCGAGCTGGCCCCCGAGGCGCGGATCATCCTGTTGGAATCCCATCGTGTCGGCTATGGCACCTCGGGGCGCAATTCAGGCTTTATCATCGATGCGGCCTGTTACACCCCGACCTATGACGCCGACTATAACAGCCGCATGCTGCGCTTGTTGCGGGCCGGTTATGGTCAAATCAAGTCATTGATCCAACATCATGATATTGATTGCGACTGGTCGGAGGCGGGTCATTTCTGCGCGCTTGCCAACCCGCGCCGGGTGGCCCTGCTTCAAGATATATGCCGTTCCATGGACGCTATCGGCGACGATTATGAGTGGTTTGAGGGATCGGCCCTCGAAGCGCTTATCGGGACGCCATTTTACCATGCCGCGATCCGCTTGCCGCGAACCCTGCTGTTGAATCCGGCGTCGCTTTGCCGGGGGCTGGGCGAAACCCTGCCGCCCAACGTTGAGGTCTATGAGGACTCGCCGGCTTTAAAAATCAGCGCCGGCGAGACCGTGCGCATCGAATGCGCCGAGGGCACGATTACGGCCAAGAGTCTGCTGCTGGCGACCAATGCCTTCACGCCGGCGCTTGGTTATCTCAAGCGCCAGTTGATGCCCCTGCAGCTCTACGCCAGCCTGTCGAAGCCGCTGAGCGAGGCGCAGACCGCCGCCATGAGCGGCGTGCCCGATTGGGGCATTACCCCGAAAGCCGCCATGGGCTCGACCATCAGGCGTGTCGGCGATCGCATGGCGATCCGCAATATCGCCCGTCATACGTCCGATTTCCGACTCGACCAGAGCCTCAAGGCCAGGCTGCAACGGACCCATCGCGAGCTGCTCGCCAAGCGCTTCCCCATGCTCGCCGAGCTTGAGATGGACTATAGCTGGGGCGGCGTCATCGCCATGACGGATAATTATTCCGCCGTGTTCGGCCGCCTGGAACCCGGCGTGTTTGCTTCCATGGGCTATAACGGCGTCGGCATGGCGCGGGGCACCGCCTCCGGCGCCGCCCTGGCCGAATTTGTTCTTGGCGGCGAGGGCGAGTTGATCGACGACATCATGGCCTTGGCCGGCCCCAGCCGCTTCCCGCCGCGCCCCTTCCTCGATATCGGCGTGGCGGTGACCGTAGCCTGGAAAAACCTGTGGGTGGGGATCGATCGTTAATTGGCGGTGCTCGCAACGATTTCCGGCCAGGTCCGTGTCGCCGCCCAGCCCAGCAGGTCGCGGGCGTGGCTGCTGTCGATCAGGCTGGCGGTCGGGTCGGCGGCGTAGCGTTCGGGATCGCGAACTTCAGGCAGATAGCCGAGTTCGCGCTTGATTGACGCCAGGCTGTCGACCGGGCCGATGGTGTCGCGGGCGGCGACGTTGAAAATTTCGAAAGCGCCGAAGTCGACCTCAAGAGCGCGGGCAAAACAACGCGCCACGTCCTCGGGCATGACGTAGGAACGCTGCGCCGACAGGGGCTCGCCGAAGGGCTCCTTGATGCCTGAGACATCGAAATCCGCAATCCCAGTCGGATCACCGGCTTCGAGCTTGGCTTTGTTGTCGACCTCGCCGATGACTTCATGGCGGATGATCAGGGTGGGGCGCAGGCAGGCAATCTGGGTCACCCCGCGGATGGCGAAGCTGCGCGCGACAACCTCGCCGACCTGCTTGCTTAGGCCGTAGGCGCCGCTGGGGTTGAGCGGATGGGCCTCGTCGATGGGCAGATAGCGCGGCGGATGGTCCGGATTGTCCTTACCAAAGCCGAACGCCGAGACGCTGGAGGCCATGGCCACTTTCGAGATGCCCCTGTCATGAGCGGCCTGGAGAATGTTGAAGCTGCCTTCCACATTGGTCTCGAAATAATGCTTGGGGGTGGTCTCGATGGCGTCGTCGATGGCCGCCAGATGAACCACCGCGTCGTGACCTTCCAGGGCGCGGTAAACGCCATCGAGGTCGAGGATATCGACGGCGATATAGTTGTGCTGCCCAGGGTTGGGCGCAATATCGAGAACGGTGACCTCTGCGTGGCGCGATAGCTCTTCGACGACAAAGCGCCCAAGACGCCCGCCACCCCCGGTGACGGCAATACGATCAAATTTCATGGCTGTTGCTCTTTCGCTTGGACTGCGGTGTCGAGGGCGGCAAGAAGGCTGTTGCTGGCGCGCTCGTTGATCTTGAGACCGGCGGCGGTCTGGAAAGCCCGGATGGCGCCTCGCGACGCGGGTCCGATAATGCCGTCGACGATGCCGGTATAAAAGCCGAGAGTGGCGAGGCGGCGCTGGATGGTGAGGACAAGATCGCCGAAGCCGGCGGTCTCGCGCGGCTGGGCCAGACTAATGGCAGCAGTGGCCACGGACAATTCTCCCCGCAGAACCTCGGCGCGGATGTCGCCCTCTGCCGCCTCGTCGGCAACGAAGCGCTTGGCGAGACGCGTGCGATAGGCGCGCGCCGTCTCGGCGGTCTGGGCCGGGCCGGGCATTGCTATTGTCAGCCAGGCG
>Ga0066376_10003329_pt1 | contig 14443 bp, 16 predicted proteins | sample Knorr_S15_td_Bot_FD_77009 | JGI IMG/M metagenome (GOLD analysis project Ga0066376, IMG submission 77009) | Marine microbial communities from Southern Atlantic Ocean transect - Knorr_S15_td_Bottom_ad_5009_LV_A | ecosystem: Environmental > Aquatic > Marine > Oceanic | place: Southern Atlantic... | reverse complement strand
TATTCCAAGACTTATTGTAAGGGGAGCTGCAAATATTGGGGAGCTGGAAAGCAGCAAGCTGGTTGCTGTAAATGCAGATAAAATAAAGTTCTTCATTCAGAATGTTAACTCGTTTAAAGGGTGCTGAAAATTAAGTTCCACACCCTTTATGTGTAACATTCATTCTGTGTTGTTTTCTTTCTAATAAGACGAGTCATAGGACTCTAATACGGCATATCCTGGTTATTAGAAATTGAACGCAAAACCGACTCCTGTTACGCTTCCACTAAAATCCAGTTTTGTATCAGATGCTTTAATATTTATATTTTTTGATGTAATTGAACGGTAACTGAGGTGAATGTCAAATAACGGTAAAATTGGAAATCCAATACTTGTATACCATTGGGTAGCAGAACCTTTATCATAATCATCAGCACAAGTAGTACACTCTAAGGCCTGGTTACCGAAACCTAATCCAAATATTAGGTTGATTACCGGAATAGGAAGCTGATAGAATATGTTATACATATCAGTCCCGAGTTTGACTTCAGTCTCTTTAAGTTTGGTTTTGTAGCTATCAATGCCTAAACCCATAGCAAAAGGCAACTGAACACCTATTAAAAATCCACTGGGTGCGTCATATCCATCTTCATGGGTGGCTACTCCATTCGTTTTTCCAGTGACAGTATGACCCATAGGCATTCCCAAGCTTACGGAAAATGCAAATGATGGGGTGCTGTATAAAAGCAAACTAGATGCTGCAAACACTGTTATAATAATTTTCTTCATCTTCTCTCCTAATCAGAGGTTATCAACTCAGAAGAGTCAGATTCCTCAGTGGGGCTCTTCCATTCGTCAAATTTACCAAGAGGTCTGGTGAATGTGAACTGAAAAGGTTCAGCCACCAGCGCATCCCAGGCGTCTCCGGTACTTCCGGAGCTCAGAGCAAATGGTAAAGCCACGATGAAAAAGGCAGTTCCAACCATCGCAAGTCCTAAACTAAGGATGCGAATTGGAACATCAATTACCATTGCAAATGCACCCGGGCGCTCTTCAGGAAGTGCGCCCGAAACATGTCCTGCCGTTAATGCAAGAAACAGGCAAGCTATCAGAATGATTTTAAGAGAATTTGCACACTTCATGATTTTATTATGGGAATAATTTTCTTTGGTCAAAGTTTAAATTCAGCAATGACCGGCGCATGATCGGAAGGCCGATCCTGTTCTCGAGCTTCTGTATCGATTATGCATGCTTGGCAGGAGGAAGTCAAAACAGAATTTGCCAGTATATAGTCAATACGCATTCCTTCATCACGTTCAAAACCACGGGTTCGGAAATCCCACCATGAGAATTGTCCGGATCTTTGATCAAATTTCCGAAAAAGATCACTCAAGCCGCAATCTACGAGTTCAGCCAACAGAGTGTGTTCTTCCGGATGAAAGCTTACTTTGTTGCGCATTGATTCCGGATTGGAGAGATCTTCCGCTTTTGGCGCAATATTAAAATCACCCATGATCACCAAGGCGTTGTCTGAATTATTTTCCGCCTTAAATTCCTGAATTAATTCCGTAAAATATTTCAGCTTGTATTGAAATTTTTCTGATTCTGTGGTTTGTCCTTGAGGTACATAAACATTGAACAGCCGTATTCCGGAAACTGTGGCCGAAATCAAGCGGGCATTTTCCGCATCATAACCGTTGCGGAAACCTGTCTTTACATTCCGGATAGGATGTTTGGACAAAATAGCCACACCGTTATACGATTTTTGTCCGGAAAATGCGGATTCGTATCCGGCTTGTTGGAGTTCCCAAACGGGAAACAGAGTGTCTTCAACTTTAGTTTCCTGAAGACATACGACATCGGGATTATTCTCTTTCAGCCACTTTAAGAGCAAAGGCAGGCGTGTCCGGATAGAATTCACGTTCCAGGTCGCAAGCTTCCATAAATGTCTCAAGCTGGAGGTTTCAAGGTAAAGACGGTCATCCGGCAACAAACAGGCGCTGTTGCTGTAAGGAATGTTGTTTGGCTGATCAAGTATTCCGTTCCAGTTACGCTCAACACGAAGGTTTGTGCTGCGCCACAAACGGTAGATTTCCTCAATCAATATTTCAGGAGAAAGACTCGCTTGACGAAGTTCTGAAAATGGCACACCATCCTGCTGGAGTTTTTTACTGAGCGGATCAGGAATCAGGTTTCCGAAACTCTCCTTAGAAGTCATTACTCCTGGGCAAGAGACTGGAGAAGCATGGCATTCTCCTGAATTAGCTGGCGGCGTTTTTTCAGATTCCTTTTGTTGGGACGGCTGTTTGCGTGTCTTTTTGTGGCTGTCTTTTTTTTTGGTGACATGACTTTTTCCAGTTATATGAGATTAAATCAACTTGTTCTGATCGAAACTAAGCGGTATGGTTTAAGTATTGAACGTAATAAAAGTAGCAAAATAAGAGAAAACTTGCGAGCTTAAATTGATTCAATAAAATCTTCCTTCAAACAAAATAGATGAGCAGCGGAAAACAAAAAATGAAGATTCGCAATAAAGTACTTGGGCCACAAATACAAAAACTAATGGAAATGCCTGTTACCGCTCGGCTGGTTTTAGGAGAATGTAGAATGGAAATTGAAGAAATACTGAGGCTTGGACAAGGTTCCATGCTGGTGCTGGACACAAACGTGAAGGAAAATTTGAAGCTTTATATAAATGATGAAGAGATTGCAAAAGCTAAATCTGTGATTGTTGGTGATAAACTTGGGGCACAAATAATGGAGATTTCTTCAACAGAAAAACGTCTCAAAGATTTGACCGATCTGGAATAAAGGTGATGCTCCAGTGAAATTTCTATTGATCCAGTTACGAAGGATTGGTGATGTTTTGATGACAACTCCTTCGGTCAGACTGTTGCACGAATCTTTTCCGGAAGCCAAACTGACTTTTATGACAGAAGCTCCAGCGGATCAGGTTTTGCGGAATAATCCTTATTTGGACGAAATTCTTCTGTACCAAAAGTCTGAATCATTTAGTGATACAATTTCTTTTTTCCGGAATCTCCGGGTACAACAATTTGACTGCGTAATAGATTTTTTTGGAAATCCGCGGAGTGCCTTGATGTCGCGTTTTTCAGGAGCGCCGATTCGGATTGGTTTTGGTTTTCGCGGAAGAAGCTGGGCTTATACCCATCCTGTTAATATCTCTACAGAGGTAACTTACGCTGCACAGGATAAAGCTCAATTGCTCCGTCCTCTCGGAATATCCGCAACAGATTTCGGACTGGATTTTTTTGCAGACGAAAAAGATAAAAATTACGCAGCACGTCTTTTTGATCAACTTGGCATAACAGATAGCGATTTTGTAGTTTCATTGTCGCCGGTTTCCCGCCGGCCATATAAGGTCTGGCCTGCAGAACGGTTTGCCTGGATTGCCGACTGGCTGGTGCAAAAATACAATGCAAAAATATTGTTCCTTTTTGGGCCGGGAGAGGTGTATTTTATCGATGCGGTACGTAAAGCGATGAAAAATCAGGCACTTCCTGACTATGATTTTCCAACCCTTACAGAAACTCTGGCGATTTTGAACAGGGTTAATTTGCATCTTGGCAACGACAACGGCCCAAGACATTTTGCGGTTGCAGGAGGTACTCCAACGCTGACGATATTTGGTCGACCGTGGGCAGCAAATTGGACACCTCCTCAAACAACTAAACACCGTACTCTGGAGTTTGATCCCGGTTGCAAAAATAAATGCACATACCCAAAATGTAAATTGGAGTGTCTTCTTGGGGTAACTGTTGAAGCAGTTCAGACTGAATTGGAAAAGATGATAAATACATTCAGTTAATGGAAAAATAATGGTTTTCTTGTTTGGAACAGAGAAGTTGTTAAAACAGCAACTTAAAGAGGTTGAACTGTGGCACAATGTTTTACCTCAGTCCGATTTTTCTGAACCGACGGATTTTCACGCGTTGGTTTCAATACAGCATCAGGTCAATTTTGAGTTATGGCACCAGGAAGATATGGCGCGAGATCCGGATGTTTCAGATTCAATAATTGCGTCTGTCAAACGTGCGATCGATGTTTTGAATCAGCGCCGTAACGATTTAATTGAGCAAATGGATCAGTTTCTGCTGAATATTTTGCGCGTAGAAAATGTGAAAAATGATGCAGACACGGAAATGAACAGCGAAACTCCGGGCAGCATGGTTGACCGTCTTTCGATCAATGCTCTTAAAATTTATCATATGGACGAAGAAGTTCAGCGTAAGGAAATTACTGCAGGGCATCGAAATAAATGCGCAGGAAAACTTTCCGTTTTACAGGAGCAACGGGAAGATCTTGAACAATGCCTCTCCAAATTACTTGCTGATTTGAGCAGTGGAGAAAAACGGCTCAAAGTTTATCGGCAAATGAAAATGTATAATGATGAAAGTTTAAATCCCGTGCTTTATCGAAAAGACGAATTAAAGTGAACAGGCGATAACATGGGACCAAAGGGGATTCTTCTTGCCTTCCTGATTGTTTGTGCAATCTATTTCTGGAGGAGGCATCGCAAAAAGGCACAGGGTAAACCACCGAGATGGGTGAACTGGGTACTTGGAGGGATTGCGGTCTATTATGGAATTTCTGTCATGCTGATGTTTTTCAGCTCGACTTAAAGTGATTACGTTCCGTATTACACTGAAATGCTGAATTATCGCTTATTGCTGACAAATGACTCAGGCTGAATTTGATTAAGTGTGGAATAAAATGGGACTTGTTTTAATTGGAATGTTGTTCAGTACAATGATTCTTTTGGGATTGTGGGAGAGACGGAGGTCAAAAAAGCGCTACCATGAAGCAACGCGAAAACTTAAAGAACTGGACTCGGAATTCCCGGCGGAGACAGATGAAAAGTGATTTGGGTGAGTCAAGAAAGTTGCTAAACCGCTAATTGGCCATTTTGCGCCATGGCTTGCTCTACTAAAATTGCCACAGCTTTTGGCCGAGAAAGGTTCTTGGCAGAGGCAAAGCTGTCCAGCTGCTTCAAAACAGACTCAGGAAGTCCTAATAAAATTTTTTTGACAGGTTCGTTATATTCTTTTTTTCTTCCCGCGCCCTCTCGGAAGCCTCCTCTGGCCATTTTCAATTGCTCCAGCTATTTTGATAAAATACAATTCAAGAAAATAATTTTTCTACCGATGTTATTAATACATCTTTCAAGATGTGTGCAAGAGTTTGAAAAAATAGTTTTCAGAACTATTTTTATCATTGATATTAACTATTTAAATACGGGAGAAGCAGATGAAAACTACTAATAAAAATCTTTACCCTTTTCGACAAATAGCAATTCGCACACGCTGTTTGCACCGCCTGAACCCTCAGGAATTGATGATCCGCAGGGGTTTATAAATCAGGTCCAGTTAAACGGGAGGGCAGTTTCTCCCGTTTTCCCCAGTCTTCCTCCAGATTCATTCATTATTTTTTAACTTCCTTTTTCGCCGTTTATTGAATTTAGCTGCTAAAATTCCAGGGCAGCATTCCAGAAGCTTTGCGTACTACGCAAAAATGTGGAATGATAGAGGATGGTAATTGTTAAGAAACGGAACCAGAGAAAATCCTTTTAATGTACAAAATTCTTGTTACAGGCCAAATTCACGAAATTGGCCTGGAAATGCTGCGCAAAGAAAAAGATATAGAAATACATCATGCCCCGGACCTTCCTCTCCCCGAAATTCTCAAAATAATAGCACCTTTCCATTGTATTCTGACTCGCTCGGAAACACCGGTTTCCAAAGAATTGATTGACAAAGCACCAAAGCTGAAAGTCATTGCGCGAGCTGCAGTCGGTATTGGAAATATCGATGTTAATTATGCAACAGAAAAAGGAATTCTGGTAATCAATACTCCCGGAAAAAACACTAATTCTGCCGCAGAACTTACGATTGGTTTGCTGCTCTCCGCAATGAGAAAAATCATTCCTGCTCACATTCACATGAGTGAACTAAAATGGGACCGTCATACTTTCACCGGTACAGAACTGCTTGGAAAAACAATTGGAATTATAGGTCTTGGAAATGTTGGACATCGTGTTGCGCGTTATGCAAAAGCCTTTGAAATGGAAGTTTTGGCATACGATCCTTATATTGCTGACGAGGTGTTTGAGCGTCATCATGCAAGAAAATGCAGTTGGGACGAGCTTATTTCTTCAGCAGATGTAATCACGCTGCATGTACCTAAAACCGAGGAAACAACTGGCATGATAGGCGCAAAGGAATTCAGCCGTATGAAGACCGGAGTAGTGATTTTGAACTCAGCGCGTGGAGGAGTTATACAGGAAAAACCATTGCTTGCAGAACTAAAATCCGGCAAAGTTGCTGCAGCCGGAATTGATACTTGGGAAGAGGAACCACCACAGGAAAATCCATTTAGGGATTTGCCTCAGGTGGTAATGTCTCCTCATGTCGGGGCCTCCACAGCTGAGGCACAAATGAGAGTTGCGGAATCGATTGCAAACCAGACACCGCGCGCTCTTCGTGGTGAAGTAGTGGAATATCCGGTAAATATGCCGAGCGTACAGGTTTTGGGAAGTGGTCCAGTTGCGTCTTATACCTCGCTTGCAGAAAAACTTGGTGTTTTTTCTTCACAATATATTGGATTTACTCCTACACATTTAGAAATAATGTGCCGTGGGAAACTGGCAAAACATGACGGAACACTGCTCAGACTTTGTTTTCTGAAAGGCTTGCTGCAAAGCCATAAAAATTTTGTGAGTTATGTCAATGCAGATCAGCAGGCGGAAAATGTTGGTCTCCATATCGAAGAATTAGAGGATCCCGGATTTACTGATTATGAGAGTGCACTCAAATGCACTCTTGCCGGAGAAGGACAGGAGTTTGCCATTGGCGGAGTAGTTTTCAGCGGACCCCACCCGCGGATTACATTGATCAATAGTTTTGTTTGTGAATTTGAAGCGGAAGGTACAATTTTGGCGACTACCAACCATGATCGTCCAGGCATGGTTGGAATTTTGGGAACCTGTTTAGGAATGAATGGTATCAATATCGACCAGTTTCAACTGGCGAGAAATACACGCGGCGGCGAGGCGTTGTCTTTGATCCGTGTTGATGATGACTTGCCGGATAAAGTTGTTGAGGAAATACGGAAAAAAGAAGGAATTACCTCCGTTTTTAAAATAGTTTTGTAATCGAACAAAGCAAGGTTTGTTCTGTCGGTAGTCCGTCAGCACCTGAAATAATTTGAGTAGAAAGTAAAAAAATGCGTTTTCTTAAACCTTTGATGGATCAAAATTTTCTGGAATATGCATCCTATGTGATTAAGGATCGCGCAATTCCGGATATAGTAGATGGCCTAAAACCGGTGCAGCGTCGAATTATGCACACAATGAAAGAGATGGATGATGGAAAATTCAGTAAGGTTGCAAATATTGTAGGCGATACGATGAAGCTGCATCCACATGGAGACGCATCCATCGGATCAGCACTGGTTGTGATGGCTAACAAGGAATATTTTATTGAAAAACAGGGCAATTTTGGAAATTTACTGACCGGTGATCCTGCCTCTGCTCCAAGGTACATAGAAGCACGCCTGACTCCACTTGCCAAAGAAGCTCTCTTTAATTCTGAATTGACAGAATATACCGACAGTTACGATGGAAGAAATAAGGAGCCGATTGCTCTGCCCTCCAAACTACCGGTATCTCTGCTGTTTGGCGCAGAAGGAATTGCGGTGGGAATGTCCACTCGAATTTTACCGCATAATTTCAATGAAGTTATTGATGCTCAAATTTCTTTTTTGAAAAATAAACCCTTCAAGCTCTTACCGGATTTTCTCAACGGCGGTTTGCTGGATGCAGGACAATATGAAGATGGAAACGGTAAGGTACGGGTTCGTGCCCGCATCGAAATTACGGATGAAAAAATCTTAACTGTAAGACAGCTGCCGTATGGAGTGACAACTGAATCATTGATTCAGTCCGTTCAGGATGCAGTCAACAAGGGTAAATTTAAATTATCCTCAATTGACGACTTTACCGCCGAAAAAGTTGAAATTGAATTGAAAGCAACAAGAGGCATGGATCCGGAAAAATTGCTGAAAATGCTTTATGCCTTCACGCAATGTGAAGTTTCCATTTCAGTAAATATGCTACTCATTCAGTCGAATCAGCCGGTTCAGCTCACTGTAAGTGAAGTCCTGCGCCACAATACTTTGCGGTTGAAAGATTTGCTCAAGCAGGAACTGCTTCTGTCGCTGGAACAAGCCAGGAAAAAATGGCATCTCCGCAGGATGGAAATGTATTTTATTGGCGAAAAAATTTACCAGAAACTGGAAGCATGTGACTCTTACGAAGAGGCTCTTGAAGTTGTTAAAAAAGCTGTACTTCACATCGAGTCTGTCCTGCCTTTTCCAGTTATGCAGGATGATATTGAAAAATTGTTGACCCTGCAGATAAAAAGAATTTCACGTTATGATCTGAAAGAAAGCCAGAAAGAACTGGACAAACTGAAAGTTACCATCAGTTCACTGAATAAATCGTTGAAGGATATTACCCGTTACACGATTGCATATCTGGATAAAATCAAGGAAAAATATGGACTGAATTATCCACGTCGTACCAAAATCAAAAGATTTGATGAAATTCGCGTTCAGGATGTGGCGGAAAAACAAAAAGTAGGCTGGGATCGTAAAGAAGGATTTCTGGGACTTAATGTTAAATCACCTAATACTTCGTTTTTTTGCTCTGCCTACGACAAAATGGTGGTCATACGCAAGGACGGCTCCTATCAGGTAATCCGTGTTCCGGAAAAGCAATTCATTGGAAAAAATGCCATCAGTGTGGAAAAATTGAATTCAGAGACAGTGCATAACGTGGTTTACTGGGAAGGTGCAACACGTGTATGCTACGCAAAACGCTTCCGGGTGGAAAAGTTTATCCTCGACCGTGAATACAATCTGTTTCCTGCAAAAAAAGGAGCAAAAATTTTGCATTTGAGTCAGGGTGAAGGAATTAGACTTGAAATATCCTTTGTGCCGACACCCAGAATTCGAAAATCAAGTGATATTTATATTTTCGATGATTTGTCAATTAAAGGCATTCAGGCCAGGGGCAACAAAGTGTCCAGCAAGTCTGTGCAGAGTGTGAAAGTCACAACCAACATTGTCCATCCGGTGCAGGAATCATTATTATTGCCCGAAAAATCTGAAAATTAAAGAATTGCATATTTTCAGTAAAAGACGTAGTATTAGGGGCAAAGATTCAGTTTGAACAAAAAAATATAAGAAAATCGTTATGTCAGCAAAATGTCAAGTGTGCGGAAAAATTCCCGGAAACGGAAATCGGGTCAGTCACGCCAACAACAAAACAAAACGACGCTGGATGCCTAATTTGCAAACCGTGCGAATCCGCCAGGCAGGCGGAAACCGTAAAAAAACACGTGTTTGTACCCAGTGTATCCGTTCCGGAAAAACAATCGCTGCTTAAGCTACAAAATCTACATTCAGCCGGTTTTCACACATTGAGCCGACGGTTTGCTTGCCTTTTAATCTCGCTGGTTTCATGTCTTTAAAGGATTGTTCCCAAATCTTCACTTTGGGGCCGCAGGGCACCTTCAGCGATGAAGCAACCCAAAAAATCCGCACCGGCGGAGTCAGTATTACCTACACCGGTACTTTTGTTGAGGCACTTTTCAAAGTGACTGAAAATCCTGAATCTGTGGCGGTAGTTCCGGTTGAAAATTCTGTTGCGGGTACGGTGGCGCAAGTTCAGGATTCGCTGGTCAGCAATGATTTGTTGATTCTGGGGGAAATCAATTTGCTGATCGAGTATGCTTTGTTGGCAAATGCGGAACTGGAAAAGGTTGAGTTTTGTTTTGCACACCCTCAGGCACTCGAACAAAGCAGCGGATATATTTCCGGAAACCTGGCAAAGGCGCAAAGTAAATTAACCGGAAGTAACGTTGATTCCGGAATTCAGTTTCTGGAAGCAGTTGATTCCGGAAGCGTTTCTGCCGCTGCAATTGTTCCGGTTTCATTTGCGGAAGATTACCCTCAATGGAAATACGCCTCTGGAATCCAGGATTATCAGAATAATACCACCCGCTTCCTGGTTGTCCGCTCGCGTAAGACAAATGAGAAGCTTGATTATTCCTGCAAAAAAACGTCACTCTTTGTTGAATTTCAGGATGACCGCTCCGGTTTGCTGTATCAACTCTTAAGCGTGTTCAACCTTTTTCAGATTAACCTTTGCCGGTTGGAGTCAAGGCCTGCTAAAGACACTCCCTGGGCGTATGTTTTTTACGTAGATTTTTACAATTCTACGGACACAGAAGCCTGTCTTGACGTACTCAGTTTTTCAAATTTTCGCTACAAAGTACTTGGAAGTTACGACTCATTAGGTTGAATGGCATAACAGATGCGTTACTGAATCAGGTAAAAACTTCATTAAATTCAGTAAACAGTCCTTGTTTTGGTCAGAAAATTCATGTTTGAATTAAGAGAACATTTCCAAAAATTTGGAAGATTAGCCGCTATTTTTACTACGTGGTTGCTACTTAGCGGAATTAGCAGGGGTCCAAATAAAGCAAATTTTGGACTTAAGGATCTGCAGACGACAAATATGCTGCAGACCATGCCACCCCTTTCAGAAATTCCTTTAAGTTTTTATTTATTAGCTTCATTTTTTGTCTGCTCAGTAGTTGGAGGTATTTTTCTGGTACGTTATCTCCACAATAAGAAAATACGGGAAGGGCTGGAACAGATTGCGGAAGATCAGGCTCAGCTAGCTGTGGACTCGGAGTTTGAAGCTAGACAAGTAGATAATGAGGAACGGGATTATTTAATTGAATTGTGCAATACACGTGATCCGGAGAAACTTTTGCCGGCCATCATGTCAACAGAAAAATTTGAACAAACAGTTGAGGACTTTAAAAATTCTTCGAGATTTTCAAAATCGGATTTGCCGAAAATTTTTATGCTGCGTAAAAGTTTGCAGTTTACTTTCAAGAATGCGGAAGTTGGCTTTCCCTGTACACAAATGCTTGAAGCCGGTACGCATCTGGAGTTCCAGATTCACCACAGGGGGAAAAATATAGTCTTCATGAGTTCCATCCTCGATTCGGATGAGACTCAGCTGCTGATAAAACCGCCGACTGTAAAACGGCGTCCAGCCAATATCAAGCAGTTTAAGGTGTTATACTGCAAGATTCGCCGCGGCAATGATGCGGATTATGAGTTCAAGTTTAATATCATTGGACAGCTGGTGACTGATATCAACGCAGTTATTCTGAAGCACACCAATGAAATTCGGAAAATGCAAATACGGGCCTCCGAACGATTAACAATGGATCTGGAGATGGATTTTCAGCTGGTGACAGCAAAGCAGTTTGAACTGGAGCAGCAGTTTGAACTGGGAAAGCTTCAGCACCACAAACTGTCTGGAATAATAAAAGATATGAGTGCAGGGGGAATTAAAGTTCAGCTGAACGAACTGCCCACGCAGGGCATAAACAAAGGAGATGTTTTTCTTTTTCATTTACCTTATGCCAGTTTACGCCAGAATCTGGCGGCTACAGTACTCGAAGTTATTCAAAGCGGCGGACAGGTTGATCTCCACTTTATGTTCCGTGACATTGATATGCTTACACATATGAAACTTAATCAATATCTGCATCGTAGAAAACTCAGTATGGAAGCCGCCTGAGTCTGGAAATGGATTTTGGTTCAGATGTCAGCGCCTGGGAATGGGGCAGTAAAGATGTGGTCAACCAGATTAAGCACAAATATGGACCAAAGGAGCTGAAAGTCAGTTCTGGATCCTCGACACGCCGCGTTATTGATTTTGGAGATGCTGAAAATTCAACTGGAATAAGTCCAACCGGACAGTCAGGATATTTTTTTGATCAGCATTACCAGGATCAAACTCCTCTCTACCTTGCCGGAAAATCGCGCAGACAAATTATCAACAGCGATGAGATTCCGGTAAATCAACAATCACGGTTGATTTTTCAGCCCTGAAACTGTATTTATTACAGCTTGGGAATCAAGTAGATTCGCAGCTTCATTCACAAAATTTCTATAGAAAAAGTTTTGACATAAAGAGAGTTGGATACGTTTGCCAAAGACAATTTACCACCAATCGAACATTGACCGGATTTCAGGAATTTAGTAGATCTGGACTATCCTGAAAAACTTAACTGTACAAAATTTTTTCTTGATGATGCAGTAGCAGAGGGCTTTGGCGAGCAGACTGTGATTGTAACGCCGGATCAGGAATACAGCTATGCACGCCTGCAGAAAGATGCCAATCAGATTGCACATGTACTGCTGGATGACTGCGGACTGTTGCCGGGAAACCGTGTTTTGCTGCGTGCACCGAACACCTATATGATGGCTGCCTGCTGGTTTGGCGTGATAAAGGCGGGAGGAATTGCCGTTTCGACTATGCCCTTGTTCCGGGCAAAAGAACTTGCTGTAATGATTGAAAAAGCTCAAATCAAAATTGCACTTTGTGATGTGCGTCTTGCAGATGAACTGCAGAGTGCAAAGTCGGATTCGATGCTGGAACAGGTTCTTCTTTTTGGCGAGTCAGAGCTCGAACAAATGATGTCCTCAAAACCGGAATCTTTTGAAAACTATACCAGCAAAGCAGATGACACCTGTCTGATTGCCTTCACTTCCGGAACGACAGGACAGCCGAAAGGCACAATGCATTTTCAGCGGGATATGCTCACCATCTGCCGTGCCTACTCAGAGCCGGTACTGGCTCCAACTCCGGAAGACCGCCTTATCGGCAGTCCTCCGCTGGCGTTCACATTTGGTTTGGGAGGACAACTGCTTTTTCCGATGTACGCCCGTGCTTCGACAATTTTACTGGAATAGGCAACTCCGGATTTGCTCCTTCCTGCAATCAAAAAACATCAGGCAAGTATTGTTTTCACTTCACCAACTGCCTATCGCTTTTTGCTTGCAAAACTGCAAGACGGTGATTTGTCTTCAGTCAGAACCTGTGTTTCTGCAGGTGAAACTTTACCCAAACCGACATGGGATTCCTGGAAAGAAAAAACGGGTCTTGAAATTCTGGACGGAATCGGCTCAACTAGTTGCTTCATATTTTCATGTCTTCACGTTCAGATGATATTCGTCCGGGATCAACCGGAAAACCGCAGGAAAGTTATCAAGCGAAGGTGGTTGATGATTCCGGAAATGAAGTCCCGCCGGGAACAACCGGAAAACTTGCCGTAAGAGGACCGACGGGCTGTCGTTATCTTGCGGCAGCCTCGTCAAGGCTTTCGTTGTGCTGCAGCAAAGTTCTGCCGGAAATGCAACACTCGTAAAGGAATTGCAGAATTTCGTCAAAAATTCAATTGCGCCCTACAAATATCCGCGCGCTCTTGAATTTGTTGACTCACTCCCGAAAACTGAAACAGGAAAAATACAACGCTTCAAATTGAGACAAGGCTAGGCTGCGGCCACTTACAAACCTTCCACCACAATCATATTTGAGGAGGCCGTTTCGTGCCTCAACGCGCGGGCCTCTCGGTACTCAGGTGAATTGATAAACTCTTTCGCTTTTTCTGTGCTTTCAAACTCGAGAATTACGATGCGGTTCGGTTCCCAGTTGCCTTCGAGTTTTTCAGATTTTCCCCCGCGAACCACGTATTTTCCCCCATATGCTGCTATTGCCGGCGGTGCGAGTTTTTTGTAATCCTCATAACGTTCCGGATCAGTGACAGTAATATCGACTATGACATAAGCGCTCATTCTATTCTCCTTTGGTTAGGGCTTGCTGAAAAATAATATTTTTCAATTTTATCAACAAATAATATTTCAATTCAGGATGTCATCTGCAAAGGATTCACATGAAACCTCACAAAAACTCCTCACTACGGCTGCTTGACTTCCTTTTCCTGCGGGTTGTCTTCACAGGATAACAGTCTCCATTTTCGATTCTCCTCTAATGTCATTCCGGGCGAAGTGAAGCGCAGACCCAGAATCCAGGAGTTCTACTGCAAATCTTTTCCACAACCAGATGCAGGATACAACTCAACGTTCTGTTTGAGAACAGGCTCTGTAGCCTCACCTCTGGGTTCCCACGTGCCCGGGAATGACAATTGGTTGATGATGTCAGCTTTATATGAACTTGTATATGCTATCTACTTGATTATCAATCCAGCTACTATGTAAAAAAATATTTTAGCACAGGGAAACCCGAGAACACAGACAAGAGTATTATTCCGGTTAAATTTTTTATTGACATCTCTATTTAATGGGAGTACGTTTCTAATTGTGCTGAATATCCAATCCATAACCTGAAAGAAAGGAGTTGCTATGATTGATTTAAAATCAGTGATAATCGGTGTTTTATTTGGAGTTGTACTTGTTTTTATTTTTGGTGCAGCTGATCAAAAAAGAAAGAAGGGACCTCCGCCGACAGGAATGTTCCAGCTGTATACTATCCCAAACAATGACAGCAAAGCAGTTG